>VSKX01066961.1_pt1 | contig 13994 bp, 10 predicted proteins | sample 4799481 | NCBI WGS metagenome assembly VSKX01 (sample SAMN12179537, study PRJNA552185) | sponge metagenome | biome: deep-sea hydrothermal plumes; feature: spots directly above weak diffusing fluid; material: sea water; isolation source: sponge from the Swan site of a hydrothermal vent ...
AGATCGAGTTTGTCTGAGGGGTTAAGCTGTGTTCGGTCAAGTATCGGCATTTTATTTTGAGAGTAGTTTTAGTCGACGTATTATCACAATAAATAAAGCTTTTCTCCTCAGATTTCTTCATCTATTTGTTACCCGTAACTGATGGGTTCCGAAATTACGGTTATTGATAGATTATTTAAAAGCATATTTCGTAAAGACACACCTTTAATAAGTTCACTGCTTATTGTTTTATTACAATGCAATATTTTATAAAATTCTGTAAAGTCGAATGTTAGGTATGTTTTATAAAGTTTTATTATGATTTCAATTGAAGCTATTCCTGCATTTCAGGATAATTACATTTGGTGTATAACAGAAAATAATGGCCTTGCTTTTATCGTTGATCCTGGTGATGCGAATGTAGTTACAAGGCTCTTGGCAGAGCGTAAGTTAAAACTTGCTGGAATTTTGATTACTCACCACCATGCTGATCACACTGGTGGCATCAAAGAATTACTGAATACTCACGGTCAAGATATCCCTGTTTATGGCCCTAATTCAAACAATATCCCTCAAATCACTCACCATGCAGTGGAAGGCGTGTTTTCTATAAAAAACATTAATGCTTCCGTGGAAGTGCTCTCAATCCCAGGACATACTCTCGACCACATTGCTTATTTAATCGAAGGCCATTTATTCTGTGGCGACACATTATTTAGTGGAGGATGTGGCAGAATATTCGAAGGCACTCCAGAACAGATTTTTCATTCATTGTCTAAATTAGCTCAACTAGTGCCTGAAACAAAAGTGTACAGTGCACATGAGTATACTGAAAGTAACTTAAAGTTTGCAGCCCATGTTGACCCTACAAATGAAAGTCTAGCCAAATATCATGATTGGGTTAAACTGCGCCGAGCAAAAAAACAGATAACTCTGCCAACCTCTATCGAGCAGGAACGAAAAATAAATCCATTTTTACGTTGCAGTAACTCACTAATTAAACAGTCAATTTGTCGAAAATATGAAGTAAAACGGCTTGAAAATGATATTAGCTATTTTGCACATTTAAGAAAATGGAAAGACAATTTTTAAAATTTAGATTAGAATTGTCGACTTTGTACAAAAAACACGCGCGAATAATTACAAAAATATTACTGAAGGATTGCTCACAAATATGAGAGTTACGCACTATCTTATAGCAAGCAGCATTATCATGTTAGCAGGTTGTCAAACCACAACAAACGTACCTCAGCAGTCTATTCCAGCAGTTGTACCTACTAAGTTAATAATTGAGCCTGAGCCAAGTGTTACTGCTGACATAGAAGAATCAATAACATCCATTGATGTGTGGGAACGTATCCGTCTTGGAATGAAATTACCAGTAACCGATCGTAAATTAGTTAACCAGTATCGTAATTACTATTTAAAACACCCAAAGCATTTAATGCGCGTATCAAAACGCGCTCTTCCATTCATGTATATGATTGTTGAAGAAATTGAAAAACGAGATTTGCCACTTGAACTTGCTTTGCTTCCAATAGTTGAAAGCTCTTTTGATCCATTCGCTTATTCGCATGGCGCTGCATCAGGTTTGTGGCAATTTACCTCTCCAATGGCAAGACACTTTGGTTTAAAGATGAATTGGTGGTATGACGGTCGTAGAGACGTTTACTCAGCAACCATTGCTGCACTGGATATGTTGGAATATCTTTATAAAAAGACGCACAAAAATTGGTCTTATGCGATAGCAGCATACAATACGGGTGAAGGCCGCGTATTGAGAGCCGTTCGAAACAACAAAAGACATGGTAAAAGCACTGACTTTTGGGCATTAGACCTGCCTACAGAGACTGAGCGCTATGTGCCTCAATTAATCGCGTTAGCTGATGTCATTAAAAATTCAGAAAAATACGGAATTGATTTATTCCCGATCCCTAATGAACCACAAGTCAAAGTTGTTAAAGTTGACTCACAAATTGATTTAGCTTTAGCTGCTGAGTTTGCAGGCATCTCTACTGAAGCACTTTATAAACTCAACCCAGGTTTTAATCGTTGGGCAACTGGCCCAAATGGTCCGCATCACTTAGTATTACCTATCGAAAATGCGGATGATTTCGAGCTTGCACTCGCAGAAACCGACCCAAAGAAACGCTTAAAGTGGGAACGATATAAAATTAAATCTGGCGATAGCATGGGTGTTATTGCTAAACGTTTTCACACTACTTCGTCAGTGATAAAAAGTGTCAACAATATAGACGGAAATATAATTATCGCAGGTGAACATTTGTTGATCCCAGTATCAGCAAAAGATGCTAGCCATTACACGCTTACCGCTAACGCAAGGCTAAAACATAAGCAAGGAATTAGCCGTGGAAACACCAAACTCAATTATACCGTGAGTTCGGGTGATTCTTTATGGGAAATAGCACGCAATCATAAAGTAAAAACATCTGACTTAGCACGTTGGAATAATATGGCACCTAAAGATCGTTTACGTGTCGGCAAAGAGTTGGTTATTTGGAAAAACAAGTCGTCTACTAAATCAAACAGCGTTATTCGAACCGTCAATTATAAAGTGCGTTCAGGTGATTCTTTAGCTCGTATCGCTGACAAATTTAATGTCACTGTGAAAGAATTGCGTAAATGGAACAAGTTAGATGAATCTAAATACATTCAGCCAGGACAAACGCTAAGTCTTTATGTTGATGTGAAAAAATATTCTTCATAGATTCGACTTAAGTTTAATAAAAATGCCAGAGCAATTGCTCTGGCATTTTTATTATATGATTGTATTTGTTACTTTAAAAACCAAACTTTTTAAATAACGAATCTTTCAACTTATCCTTTACTCGATCTTTTTCTTTCTCAAGTTTGTTATCAAGCAAAGCTTTCGTATCCAATGATACTTTAGGATCGGTTATTGTCCCCTTTATATGAAGGGGAATAGGTACCCCACTCAATTCCGCTAGTTCTGAATCTTGACCTTTTAGACTTGCAACAATTTCAGTTTCAAGTCGATAATCCAACGCTTCAGTAACCAAGTTAGCATTACCGTTTCCTGAAAGCCTGATCAGTGGTGAATCCATTTTTGTGTTCGTTAGATTAAAAATTCCTTTGCCTAAACTAAAATCGCTACTTAATGCTGTAAAGTCAGTCTTTCGTTCAGTATCTTCTTGCTCTGCCCCACCTGTAAGTTTTGCTTTAGCATTACGAACCATAAGCGGTATGTTAACCCCATAAAGCGCACCATCATTAAACTTCGTGCTGCCTTTGGCGGTTATTGCGGTTTTAATTTTACTTGGGCGTAAGCTATTACCTTTGCCCTTAACATTAAATTCAGCTGTACCCGCTAATACATCTAGATCAGCGGCTGCAATCAGTAGAGGACGAACTTTTACGCCTGTAAGCTCTGTGGAAAACGTGTAACTTGGCGTTTTTTTACGTGCATTTAAGCTTGAAGTTACGAGTAACTTACCCTCATAAAGATCGGCGGAAAGTTTAGATAAGTTAAGCAAACCATTGGTTAACTTTGTGTTTAATACCCAATTCGACGTTTGAATATTCTTGGCTTTAATGGATTTAATGGTCATATTCACTGTTGCATTGATACTTTTCAACGCGGCTAAATCAGGTTCAGAATCATTAACGTCTGCTTTAACTGCCGCTTCCGAAGCCGCTGTTTGTTCAACTTTAACAGGCTCAGGCATATATGGCGTTAGATCAATAGCATCAAACGCAAGCTCAACATTAACAACCGGCTTTTTGCCTCCATATGTAGCTTTCACCTCACCTTTGGCGATGATATCTGCTAGCTGTAGATTATTTAGGGTAACGTTAACCTGCTTACCCGCTAAGTTGATGTGAATATTTGAATCGAGCTTGTTCACAATTCGTTTATTAGGAATGGCTTCACCTAAGACTTCAGTTTCAATTTTTAGCTTCTTCAGCGTCATATTACTAAGATCTTTTGCCAAAATAACAGTTCCGTTACCTGCACTAGTAATTTTAATATCGCCTGTATCTACACTTAAATCAAAACTGAGCTTTGCTTCTTTATCGAGATCAAAATCATTCAACGTAAGTGAATTAAGCTGTACGACTTGTTTAGCATTAGTAGCTTCATTAATAATTGATAGTTTAGTTTCGCTAATATCGATACTGTTTATGTTTAACTTATTAAGTTGACCAGTATTATCAGTTTTTGCTTTATTCGATTTAGATTTGCTACTTTTACTGCTATGACCAGAAAGCCCATCCAGACTTGAAGTGCCGTCAGCTCTTGTGACTAAGTTAACATGAATACCTTTGAGCTTTAGACGAACAATCTCAATCTCTTGACTCAATAAAGGCATGAGTGCAACTTCAGCTACCGCTTGCTCCATAGTGACCATGTTCTTGATGGTGAAACCTGACGGATTTGAAAGTGCTAACTCTTCAATTTCAATTCCAATGTTAGGATAAACCGTCCAGCTCAAGTCTTTTGCAATGACTAGATCTCGACCTGTCTGTTTTTTTACGGCTTCGATAATCTGCGGTTTGAAATCGTTCAAATCAAAAAATATCGCTAGATAAACCATCAGTAATGCCAACAAAACAAAACTAATGCCTGCTAACCACTTAATTATTTTCATAAATTATTTCCTTCAACCCATGAGTCTTCAAAATTTTAGATACTTTACTGTAATACAACTCTGCTTGCATCACACAGATCTGATTTATTTAGTCAAACTTTAAAATAATTTTTCATAAATTAATCATTAACTTCATTCTCGATTATTTCAGACATAGTTTTTAATTTAAAAATAAATAATCTAATAAGTGTATAAATATTGTCTATGGCTGCTTTTTACGTATAATTGCACTCAGATATACTCACACCAATAAATTTATCGACCAGATAGTATTTCAGCCTATTTCTCAGCGATTAATATTTTATGATTTAAGCTGCCGATTCGTGCATAGATGGTCGAAAACGAGTAATGAGTTTTATCATTCAATGATCAAGCCTTCTTCGAAATTGATTGTTCGATTTAAATTAAAATAGAAAAATAAAGCGATATTTTTATGACACATAATATAGACCTCGAACAAGCTTTATCAGCGCTTGATTCTTACAACTATGATCAGAAGCAGTCTTCAAGTCTTGAGCAATCAAGAAATAAAAGTCAAATGCGTAAATATCTTCAAACATTAGACTACAGCTTAAAGCGTTTACTGATATTACAAGATGCCGTGAATGAGATGGTAGATGAAGAGAATCGCCGCTTAATTTTACAAGAAAATATTCAGACTTTTAAAACCAAAATAATTAATTTATCTCGCGAGTACAACATGACGTACGATGAGGTTTTGCAGGTAATGGTTAGTCTATAAACCTGAGTTCGACATATGAATATCAAGTTTGGTTGTTGAATATTCGTTATTCACCAACTAAAAAATATTCTTAAAGCGCATTACAGCATATTTTGAATAGCTTTTTGATGAGCATTACTGAAGGTATCTTTATAAGAGCTGAATGGTTGTAACTCAGAAGCTAATCTCTTGTTCCTCCCCAGCAAAGTCGCTTCCTTAAAAAGCTCGCACCAATGCGTTAGTGCAATGGCATTATCTTGTTCACCAAATGATTCGATAGCCATTGCAGCAACTTCTGCTGTACCCAACTGAAAGTCACGTTGACCTTTTCTAATTGCATAGCTTGCAATATGCTCTGGCGTAAAAGACAGCATTGGTACTGTATTTAGATAAGTGCTCTTACGAAACATTTTTACCGCTTGTCGCCATGTTCCGTCTAGCAGAATAAATAATGGCTGCTTAGTACTTGCAGATGGTATAGCGCTTACGGACTGAAATACTTCACGATCTGTCGATGCGTAATCGCTTGGAAAAATAAGAATGGTCTGATAACGTTCATCATTGACCAAGTCGATAAGCGATTGCTCAACTTCAACTCTAGACCACAAAAATGCAGTCGTATTTGGAATCAAATCAGCAACTAATCTACCACTATTGGAAGGCTTTAGGATCTCATCATCATGCATCAACAATAAGAAATTAGTATTACTTGTCAGCTGTCGTCGGCTATCACAAATACAAAAAGCATTGCCTTGTAAGCACAAATCACAGCGACTTAAATTTTTCCCTCGCGAACTAAACACTTTTGTCGAAAGAGATTTTCTGTATTGATATAGCTTATGAAACTGATGGTGAAGAATAGACATAGATACTCTCAAAGCAAAGCTGTACTATATTAAGTGCAGCTTTGTTATAACGACGGGAAACCTGAACAGTTTTATAAAATTCGCTTTAATAAAAATCCTGCTCGTAACCGTTTAATTCTTAGTAAAATTTTCTTAACGCCATCAGGATAAACTTGTAACGTATCTAACTGACTATAATGGTACAGCCTATGCGTATGCTGAAGAATATGCTTTTGTTCGTCAGCAAACTCTTTTTCCCACAATAGCTCTTCATCATTGATAAACAGACCATTTTCTAAATCTAATGCCCACGCTCTTGGGTTTAGGTTAGAACCCGTTATCAAATGACGATCGTTATCTGCGCTTATTCCCTTTAAATGAAAACTATGATGTTCATGCTTCCAAAGATGAATATTTAATAGTCCAGCATCTACCGCCCATTGTTGGCGCTTAACAAAAGTTCTTAACGATTGTTCGTAAATGTATGGTACAGCGCCTATTGTTGAAAATTTTTCTTCTGGAGGAATAAAAAAGTCATTTGCCGTTTTATCTCCTACCACAATATCTACGCGTTTACCTTGCTTGAGTTGCTTAATGAGTGCTCGAGTTAATGCATACGGTGGATTAAAGTAAGGCGTGCAAATAAATAACGATTCTTTGGCCTCTTTGACCAATGACACAACAACTTTATTCAGTAGATTTTTTTTACGTCCTAAGCCGACAATAGGCGTAATTCGAGATCCTTTATTTGATCCTGAAAATTCGTATTGCTGGCGAAAAAGTTTACCTTTTAGACTACGTATTTGAGCTTTGGTTGGGAGTTGCTCTTTATCACTTTGTTCCGATAACAACTTCACTGCATCATCAGAAGCCAACGTCTCTTTCATAAAAGACATCATTGATCGAGCTAGTTCCGCTGACTCAATATTATAATATCGATCAAAGCGATACTTATTACCTAAATGAAGGTAGATGTTATTCAAACTTGCGCCACTGAAAAGCACTGTATCATCTATTACAAAGCCTTTTAGATGCAAAACACCTAAGAATTCTTTTGCTTTTACAGGGACACCATATATTTCAATCGGATTTTTTGCTGCCGCCATACGCTCACGGTACATTTTGTAATTACCGCTATCGCCTTTATGACCAATCAAACCTCTACGTGCTCGATGAAAATCAACAAAAACTTTAATATCGAGTTCAGGATTGCATTCTTTTGCTTGTAGCAAAGCATCCAATACTTGGCGTCCTGCTTCATCATCTTCTAAATACAATGCCGACAAATACACGCATCTTTCTGCTTGAGCAATTTTAGATAAAAGTGCTTCACGGAATCGCTGCGGGGTTAAAAGCCAGGATATCGAATCTGCTGTGACAGGGACGCCACTGAGCTGATTTAGCAAGACACTCTCCTTTCCTCAAAAACAAAAAATGCTCATTTTCACTCCAAGTTAACGTCGGAGCAAAACACTGAGCATATTAATAAATATGTATAACCTTAAAAAGTACCTATTTGTAGGTCTTTCGGCAAGAGATTTTTGTGTTTTTCCAGAGATAAGTTCAATAGTACTGGGTTTTAACGGCCTATTAGCTCAATTATCCACCACAGTAGTTAATCATTCAAAATTTCACGTTATCGCTTGCTCAATTTCTAGCGCTTTCTCTTTTAAAACTGATACAAGTTCTTCTGTCGATTCTTGTGGGATCCAACCAGATAAAGCAATTGCACTGTAGACTGGCTGCCCAACATTCACAGCAATAGTGTATGTTTTACTATTTTTTAATTTCGAGTTTGTGGTTTCAAGCCTGACAAATTTATCGCTTCTTGTTTGATTAATTTTCGTCATTAACAAATCAAAATCATCATCAAATCCTTCGATAGTTTTATCTTTATATAAATGTACCAACTCATCGTCACCAAGCTGAGCAAGCAGCGCTAAACCAACCCCACTTAATGTTGCTGGGTAATAACTCAAACGACCAATCGCATCCATTGAGTCCATTCCTGGAAGAGCATGATAGAGATAAGTGACCTTGTTTTGCCAAAGTACACCCATAGCTACAATTAACCCATACTCTTTCATTGATTCAAGAGGTTTGATTGCATTTTGAATATAACCTGCAGCATAAAGGCTTTGAGCTGCGAGAACATGCATTCCTGAGCCTGCTGTATATTTGCGATCAGGTGTTTGCCTGACTAAACCTAAATAGGCCAATGTTCTGAGCATCCGATTGACTTTAGTGATGTCCAGTTGCAATACACGTGATAATTCTCGTCCAGCTATTGGTTTGTCACTCGATGCTACGCCTTGCAAAACTTCAATTCCATGAATTAGGCTTTGGTTAAGTTGGCTACCATAGCGGCTCAGCTTCTCGTTGTTAATTATCGATGGATTGTTTTGAGCCACTGAAAATCCTCAGTTCAACTTATTGAAAATAAATGCATATATTTTTATTTTTTCCCAGCTAGACTCAGTTTTTTCAAACACAGCACAGCTAATTTCGTAATTATATCTTTATTTGTTAATACATAGTCAATCATTAACGCTAATATTTTCAATGTACAGACCAGTTTGTCTCTTCAAATAAATGGTCAATATCACTTAACCTCTCAATAATTAATATAAAAACAATCTTCATTTCAAAGTTGGCAACCTATATTGTAGTGACAAAAAAACATTATTTTATTTACTCTCACAAACCAACAAATATCTATAATAGACACGAGATAGTCTATATGTAATACTTCACATCAAACTAGGCCTCAATTACAGTTTGGCCAATTAACCTCGTACAAAAATAAAGCAAAACAACAAAAACAGAGGTCTTATATGAACAATTTTGACTACCTTATTGCAGCTATTTTCATTCTATTTGTCATTGGGCTCGGTATGTCCCTTGCTAGAACAGGCCGTAATATGAAAGATTTTTTTGCAGCAGGAGGCGCGGTCCCTTGGTGGATAAGTGGATTATCTCTTTTCATGAGTTTTTTCTCCGTAGGTACTTTTGTCGTTTGGGGCGCAATAGCTTATTCAGACGGTTTTGTATCAATCTCTATTCAAGCCACTATGGCACTTTCTGGACTCGTAGTTGCATTATTAATCGGCCCAGCTTGGAACAGAACGGGTTGCCTTACCGTTGCTGAGTACATTCAAAAACGACTTGGAAAAATACCACAAAAACTCTATTCAGGAATTTTCATTATAATCAGCCTGTTTACTACTGGAGCATTCCTCTATCCAGTAGGAAAGATAATCGAAGTAACAACAGGCCTCGATCTTGAAACTGCAATAATGTTGCTCGGTGTATTAATCATTATCTACACCGCACTAGGTGGTTTATGGGCAGTATTAGTCACTGATGTGCTTCAATTTGTAGTACTCAGCGCGGCTGTTTTATTGGTTATTCCTTTAGCTTTCGAACACATTGGTGGTGTCGATCAGTTTGTAAGCAATTTGCCAGCCGGGTTCACTGAGTTGCATAACGAGAAATACGATCTTCTATTTTTGGTTGGCTTCTTTATATATAACGCTGTATTCATTGGTGGCAATTGGGCTTACGTTCAAAGGTATACCAGTGTCTCTAATCCAAAAGATGCTAAAAAAGTAGGTTTGTTATTCGCAGGATTATATTTAATAGCACCTATTATTTGGATGCTACCACCAATGATATATCGAATTATCGCGCCAGATGTTTCAGGTACAGACGCAGAAGACGCTTACCTCTTAGTTAGCAAAACAGTTTTACCAAACGGTTTGCTTGGCTTAATACTTGGCGCAATGGTTTTCGCTACTGCCAGCTCAGTTAATACCACAATAAATATCGTCTCTGGCGTGATCACCAATGATTTATTTAAGGCTTTACGCCCGAAATCTAGCCAAAAGAAATTAATGCTCGTTGCTCGCCTCTCTACTGTGGCTTTTGGTTTGGTTGCTATTTTTGTTGCCCTTTCAATCAAGAGTTTTGGAGGTATTGTTGAAACAGTACTCAGTGTTGCAGCGTTAACTGGCGTACCTATTTTCTTGCCACCTATTTGGTCACTGTTTTCTAAATTCCAAAATGCTGTATCTATTCTATCGGCTACAGTATTCAGTCTCCTTGCTAACTTATTCTTCAAGTTTTTAGCTCCTTCATTACTTCAAATTGAATTGAGTCGAGGCCAAGAAATGCTCTTCGGTGTATTAACACCGGTGTTAATCCTTGCTGGTTTTGAGATATTTCTTAGAAAAACAAAACCTGATAGCTCTGTTGATTTTTCAGCAACGCCCGTCGTTGAAACCGCACAAGAAGATCCTCAAGAAAATAATGATTCTTCATATGGCAAAAAAGTAATTTCAATAGGCGTACTGGGTATAGGTTCTTTAATCACAGTATTAGGTGTTTTAGCAGATAAAGGCACCGCTATCACGTTAACGATTGGCGTCACTATCACCTTAATTGCGGTAATCAGCTTGTATTCTATATCAAAAAAACGACGCCTCAGCGCACACGAATAATAGGAAAACTCAAATGTTGAGATTTGATCACAATAGTCAACTTAGACATAATCATAAAGTTGATATTGATACTGACTTTGTCATCGTTGGTGGCGGAATGGCTGGTGTATGCAGCGCAATAAGTGCTGCACGTGCTGGAGTTAAAGTATGTTTAATTCAAGATAGACCTGTTTTAGGTGGCTGCGGCTCGAGTGAAGTCAGAGTTTGGATTTTGGGTGCAACAAGCCACCTCGGAAACAATAACCGCTGGTCACGTGAAGGTGGTGTAATTGATGAACTCTTAATCGAGAACCTTTTTCGCAACAAAGAAGGTAATGCCACAATATTCGATACGATATTATTAGATAAAGTGAGTGCTGAACCAAACATCACGCTCCTACTAAATACAGCTGTATTCGCCGCTGAAAAATCTACTGGCCAACATATAAGCTCTGTTCGTGCTTTCTGCTCACAAAACTCAACTGAATATGTCGTTACAGGCAAAATGTTTTGTGATTCATCTGGTGACGGTATTCTAGGCTTTCTGACAGGTGCTCCTTTCGTCATAGGCGCGGAATCGCAAGCCGAATTTGGTGAAAAATTAGCGCCTAAGCAAGAGCAGTCAGAACTACTGGGACACACCCTTTTCTTTTACAGTAAAGATGCGGGAAAAGCAGTTGATTTTACTTTGCCTGAATTTGCGAAAAATACTGAAATATCTAATGAGCGTTTGAGCCGGGTCACTAAAGGTGATGACGGAATTAGACTGTGGTGGATTGAATATGGTGGTACTACAGACACAATTCACGAAACAGAATCCATTAAATGGGAACTTTGGTCCGTTGTTTACACTATTTGGGATCACATCAAAAATAGTGGCAAGTTTGACGATGTCGATAATTTAACGCTTGAATGGGTTGGGACAATCCCAGGAAAACGTGAAAGCCGTCGTTTCATTGGTCAACATATGCTTACTCAGCAAGATATTGTTAACCAACATACCTTTGACGATGCAATTTCATTTGGTGGTTGGGCCATTGATCATCATCCAAGTGAAGGTGTTTACAGTGACGAAAGCCCTTGCCAACAATTCCACTCTAAAGGGATTTATCAAATCCCTTTAAGTTGCTTTGTTTCAAAAGGAATGGACAACTTATTTCTTGCTGGTCGCATTATCAGTACATCACATATTGCGTTTGGTTCGAGCCGAGTAATGGCAACATCTGCGCATGGCGGACAAGCTGTTGGAGCTGCTGCGGCCATGTGCATTTTGAATGGAATTCAACCTGAACAATTGTTCGATAAAAGAAATATCACCCAGTTACAACATAACCTCAATGAGACAGGCCATTTCATTCCTCATGTTCCAATGGTTAGCAATCGTAACCTAGCAAGTACGGCTTGTATCACCGCAACTTCTGAATTAGCATTATCGTCAATATCGTTTAGTGGTGAATACCGATCTTTAACAACATCCTCGGCACAAGTACTCCCACTAGAAGCTAATACTCACTATCAAGTTAAAGTGCCAGTAAAGGTCACTCAAACGACTGATTTAATCGTTCAATTACGAGTAAGTGATAAAGCTGAAAACTACACACCGAATGAGATTCTTGAGGAGCAAGTTTTCAATCTTCAGCCGGGTGAGCAGTCATTAAAGATTGAATTTAACAAAGCGCCTGTACATGATCAGTATTGTTTTGTCTGTTTTTTACAAAACGAAGATGTTGCTGTTGGATTTAGCAACGAGCGAATAACGGGTATCGTTTCTGCTTTCAATGGAACCAATAAAGCAGTCTCAAATAACGGCAAGCAAACTGTCAACGCCAACATGGGTATCGATGAATTTGAATTTTGGTGCCCCGCTCGTCGCCCGAACGGACAAAACATTGCTTTAGACGTTTCACCTAGCTTAGCGCTAAATACCAAAGATAATATCTATAATGGATATACTAGACCTTGGTTTTCTTCTAATGCTTGGGTAGCTGATCTAAACGACAAACAACCAGAACTCACCTTTAAGTGGACTGAAAAGCAGTTAATCTCTCAAATTATTCTTCATTTTGATAATGATTTTGATCACCCATTAGAGTCGACATTATGGGGGCATCCTGAGAAACGTATTCCTTTCTGTGTGAGTGAATATAAGATTTTAGATGAAACTGGCAAAGTTGTTTGCGAAGTCAACAATAATCATCAAACAGTCAATAATATCAAGTTTGAAATACCTATAAGTACAAGCCAATTAACCGTTCAACTTGCTAATGACAATCAAAATTGTCCTGTTTCACTGTTTGAAATAATAATTCGATAATACTTTATAAATCTTTTCTAGCCCCGTGCAATCATGCTCTGGGGCTAACACCTCTCTTCGTACATTATTTGTTACATCAAAAAAAACACTAAAAATCAAATTGTTCCATTTCTCACCGTTGACTTATATCTATTATAGATATATTGTAATTCAGTGTTATGAAGGTAGTAAAAAATAAAATAGCGTACATAAAGGACATTTTGCAAGTAAGTTCCATGAGAACTTACGGGAGAATAAATATGGCTAAAAATAATAAACACCCTCGACTCAACAAGCTCACCCGTACCCTACTTCAACTCGGTTTTGCTTCTATTTGCACATCTTTGGTTTTGCCTTCTGCTTTCGCAGCAGATGAAATAGAAACCAAAAAGCAAAAAGAAGAAAAAATTGAAAAAATACAAGTTACTGGCATTCGTAGTCAGCTAACTAAAGCCGTAGCGACTAAAAAAGACAACGCTCAATTCGTCGATGCGATTTCAGCAGATGACATGGGTAAACTACCTGATGCCAACGTTGCTGAATCATTACAGCGTATTTCAGGTGTTCAACTCGAACGTGGCATTGGTGAAGGCAGTACGATATCGATTCGTGGTCTTACTCAAAATGTGATATTGGTCAACGGTAGACAAGTAGTAACTGCTGGCGGACGAGGTGATAAAGGTCCTGATACTCTGGAATCATCAAGCTACAGCTTGCTTTCACTTATCCCTTCAAGTCTCGTTTCGAGTTTAGAAGTTTCTAAACTCTCTAGTGCAAGCGAAATTGAAGGTGCACTTGGTGGCGTGGTAAACATTAAAACACGCAAACCGTTAGATCACTCAGGTCAAAAATTTGTAACAAGCGTGACAGGCGCACATGGCGAACTTTCTGGTGATACAGGTTATGAGTGGTCTAGTTATTACTCTAATACTTTCGCAGACGATACGCTTGGTTTTCAAGTCGCTGCATCTACTTCATCACGTGAATTCCAAGAAGACGGCTTAAATACCTTTTCTGGTTATCAATTCTCAAACGAGAACGACGTTA
>VSKX01054778.1_pt1 | contig 13972 bp, 16 predicted proteins | sample 4799481 | NCBI WGS metagenome assembly VSKX01 (sample SAMN12179537, study PRJNA552185) | sponge metagenome | biome: deep-sea hydrothermal plumes; feature: spots directly above weak diffusing fluid; material: sea water; isolation source: sponge from the Swan site of a hydrothermal vent ...
GTTGCTCTGAAGGTGTCATGATCCACTACTCCTAAATTCACAGCGAATGTGCTGGAATATAAGTATTTAGGATGAAGCGGTTTAGTGAGATTAAACTGGCTTAATGCTTCACTCTGCCGCGCAGCGGCTTCGTTCAACAAAGCTATTAAAGAAGGTTATTTATATAGACAGTTCATTGTCAGCAAGAAAATCAAAAAAGGTATTTACCTGTTTACCATCAATATCAGCAGACACAAACAACCTCCAAACCATGTAGCCGCTTGCACAAGAACCTAAAATAACATCTGCATAATATGCTTTATGATCAATAGGTTTTAATGAAACTGGGATAGCCCCCATGAACATGTCCCTCCCCTCTATTCGCGAAGAGAGGTTCTGAACTTTAACGCTTGTTATAAGGCTTATTTTAAGTATTTTTTCACTCGGCACAGTTTCAGGATCAATCATTATTGAAAAATCAAGCCCACTTACATGTTTAGTACACGAACCAGTCGAAAACTGACATAAAGATCTATCAACTTGGTCAAGTTTTGTGACTTTAGTGTTTTTATCGTCACATCCCTGCCCCAGTAGGCACATGAAAAATATCAAAAATATTTTTATAATTGATGACTTATGCATTTCAATTTGTCTTTTTCATATATAGGTCACATTCTTGCTTGTAACATGATCCAGATCAATTTTACTAATCTGTGCTTAGTATCTTTTTTTAAAAAGCTACAGTATCATATATGGGTCTTGAAGATGTACAAAACGTCTTACAAGCGTCGCAGAAATACAAAATGTTTTTATTCAATATGAATATCATCAGCTTGTGTTAATTAACCTAGTAAAGCCTCGCTTTACTATTAGTAAAAGTAATAAGCAGTGGAAGCACTATGATGAACCATTCCCAGCCTACAGGCGCTGATTACAACTACACCGTTGTCCGTCAATTTGCCCTCACGACCGTTATGTGGGGAATTATTGGTATGGCAGTTGGTGTACTTATTGCGGCTCAGTTAATCTGGCCCGCGCTAAACTTCGAAACTCCATGGTTAACGTATAGTCGTTTACGACCTTTACATACTAATGCCGTGATTTTTGCGTTTGGTACTTCAGCCCTTTTTGCTACCTCCTACTACATTGTTCAACGTACCTGTCAAACTCGTTTGTTTGCGCCAAAGCTCGCGGCGTTTACATTTTGGGGTTGGCAAGCCATCATTCTATCAGCAGTAATAACTCTACCGCTGGGATTCACTTCCAGTAAAGAATATGCTGAATTAGAATGGCCAATTGATATCGCTATCACCATTGTTTGGGTGGCGTATGCAGTTGTTTTCTTCGGTACCATTATTAAAAGAACCACGTCTCATATTTATGTGGCGAACTGGTTTTTCGGTGCTTTCATTATAACCGTTGCCATTTTGCACATTGTTAACTCAATGGCAATTCCAGTAAGTCTGTTTAAATCTTATTCGATTTATTCTGGCGCTATCGATGCCATGGTTCAATGGTGGTATGGGCACAACGCGGTTGGATTCCTGCTTACAGCTGGATTCCTAGGTATGATGTACTACTTTGTGCCAAAGCAAGCTGGTCGTCCGGTTTACTCATATCGTTTATCAATTGTCCATTTTTGGGCGTTGATTGCGTTATATATATGGGCTGGCCCTCACCACTTGCACTACACTGCCCTACCTGACTGGACTCAGTCATTAGGTATGGTAATGTCGCTAATCCTTTTCGCTCCTTCTTGGGGTGGCATGATTAACGGTATTATGACGTTGTCAGGTGCATGGCATAAGCTTCGTACAGATCCAATTTTACGATTCTTAATTGTTTCATTATCTTTCTATGGTATGTCTACCTTTGAAGGGCCTATGATGGCAATTAAAACAGTTAACGCACTATCGCATTATACTGACTGGACGGTTGGTCACGTTCACTCTGGTGCGCTAGGTTGGGTTGCTATGGTTTCTATTGGTTCGCTTTACCATTTGATCCCTGTTTTATACAACCAAGGTCGTATGTACAGCACAAACTTGATAAATGTTCACTTCTGGTTAGCTACTATTGGTACTGTTTTATATATTGTATCTATGTGGATTTCTGGTGTGATGCAAGGTTTGATGTGGCGTGCCGTGAACTCAGATGGAACATTGACGTACAGCTTTGTTGAAAGTATTGAAGCGTCTTATCCGTTCTATTTTGTTCGTTTCTTAGGTGGCGTGTTCTTCTTAACCGGTATGTTTATAATGGCATATAACGTTATTAAGACGGTTAAAGCACCTGAAGGCTCATTGCCTAAACCTGCTGAATCATAAGGAGTAGATACGATGAAATTTAATCATGAGCTTGTTGAAAAAAACATCGGTCTGCTTGCTATCTTTGTGGTTATTGCAATCAGCTTTGGTGGTTTAGTACAAATCACTCCGTTGATTTTCCAAAAAGATACGACAGTTCCAGTTGAAGGTTTAAAACCTTATACCGCACTTCAGCTTGAAGGCCGCGATATATACATTAAAGAGGGTTGTCACGTTTGTCACAGCCAAATGATCCGCCCTCTTCGCGCTGAAACTGAGCGTTATGGTCACTACTCTGTAGCGGGTGAATCTGTTTGGGAGCATCCGTTCCTTTGGGGTTCGAAGCGAACAGGTCCTGATTTAGCACGTGTTGGTGGTCGTTATAGTGATAAATGGCATGAAGTGCATTTACTAGATCCTCGCGCAGTAGTACCTCAATCAAATATGCCAGCATTCCCTTGGCTTGCAGAAAACACACTTGATGGTGAGTTAACCGCTAAGAAAATGGAAATCTTCAGAGGTTTTGGTGTTCCATACACTGATGAAGAAATTGCAAATGCAAAAACTGATGTTGAAGGTAAAACTGAGCTAGAAGCGCTGATTGCGTATCTACAGTCATTGGGGCACGCCCTCAAGTAAGGAGGCAGTATATGGATTACGGCACATTACAAGGAATTATTACGATAGTTGTAATGCTAGTCTTTGTCGGTATATTCGCTTGGGCTTATGGCTCGCGTCGTAAAGCTAGATTTGACGAAGCAGCCAACCTTGTGTTTGACGATGAGAAGAACACAAAGGACTCAGGAGAGCAAAAATAATGTTAATGAGTAGCTTTTGGAGTATTTGGATCACAGTAATTTCGTTATTTGTGATTGCAGGATGTTTTATCCTACTTCGACTCGTTTCTAAAAATTATACTGGTGTTAAAGAAGGTGAGTCCATGGGACACTCCTTCGACGGCATCGAAGAGCTGAATAACCCACTGCCTAAATGGTGGAGTTATATGTTTTATGTCACCATCGTTTTCGGTGTTATTTACCTGATCTTATATCCAGGATTAGGTAACTTCGAAGGCGTACTGAAATGGAGCAGCTCAAACCAAAGTATTGGTACCGAACAAGGCATTAAAGCTGATTCTAAAGCGGCTATTTTAGCTGCTAAAGAGCATGGTCTTTACGTTCAGTACGACAAAGAAGTAGAAAAGGCTGATAAAACTTATGGCCCAATCTTCGCTGCTTACTTGGCGACACCGCTTGTAGAGCTTGTTGAAAACGAAAAAGCTTTAAACGTCGGTAAACGTCTGTTTGTTCAAAACTGTGCGCAATGCCATGGTTCTGACGCACGTGGTGGTATTGGTTTCCCTAACCTAACTGATGGATCTTGGTTATATGGTGGCGATTTAGCTGCTATAAAGACAACTATCATGAATGGTAGAAATGGGTTTATGCCTCCTAAAGGTGGCTTACCGATTGAAGACTCTGAGCTTGATGGGCTTACTGAGTATCTTTATCAAATATCTGGTCGTGAAGCTAAAGCTGAATTAGCTGCTCAAGGTCAAGCATCGTTTATGAAAGGATGTTTTGCTTGTCACGGTATGGATGGTAAAGGTAACAAGTTTGTTGGTGCACCTAACTTGACTGATAATGCTTGGTTATACGGAAGTTCTCGTAAATCTATCGAGCAAAGCATAAAGTTTGGTCGTAGTGGCGCGATGCCTGCTTGGAAAGATGTTCTTGGTGAAGAAAAAGTTCACGTAATCACAGCTTACGTTTACAGCTTATCTAATCCATAAAAACTATCTTTGTTGACTGCTTCAATTAAAAAGGCCTCGTATTAATCGAGGCCTTTTTTTAATGCGCTTCCCGCTGGTTAACTGTAAAATACAAAAAAAATCTCAGGTACATATCATGGAAACTCCTCAAGCTTGGTACAAACAATTTTGGCCTTGGTTCTTAATTCTTCTTCCTTCTGTAGTTATCGTCGCAAGTTTAGTTACCTTAAAAATTGCTATCGATAATGCAGATTCACTTGTTGCTGATGATTATTATAAAAAAGGTAAAGGCATTAATCAGGATATTCATAAAATGCAAAATGCCCGAGCTATGGGTTTACAGTTTTCAATTAATGTTCTCGATGATGAAGTTTTAATCAAACAACATGGCGGAGAATCTTATAAAGCTGCATTGAATGTTGAGTTCTATCACCCAACAATCAAGAAAAAAGACTTTAATTTATTAGCTTCAGCTGATGGTAGTAATACTTACCATATAGCTCTCGAAGAACCTTTAGAAGGCGAATGGGAAGTCAGAATTGAAAGCTACGACAAAAGCTGGAGATTACAGAAACGCTTTGCGCTTACTAGCGGTGTTGAACGCTGGTTAAACTAACTATTCGTGAAAACCTTCATTGGAAATGTGTCACGTTATGAAAGAAACAAGTTGTTTTCATTGTTCTGAGCCAGTGATGTCAGGCCAAATATTTACTACTGTAATCAATGGTCATTCAGAGCAGATGTGTTGTGCTGGTTGTCAGGCTGTAGCCCAAGCTATTATGGATGCCGGCTTAAAAAGTTATTATAAGTTCAGGACAGAACCAGGAACTAAACAATCTGCATTAATCCCTGAGGAACTTAATAGCTTTAGCGCTTATGATTTGAGTGAAGTTCAACAAGAATTTGTTCACAGTAGAAATGATATCCAAAGTATTTCTCTTTCGATTGACGGAATTACTTGCTCGGCTTGTGCGTGGTTAATTGAGCATAAAGTAAAACAACTTTCTGGAGTCGTAAAAGTGTTAGTCAATTCAACGACCCAGAGAGCGATCGTTGAGTGGGTTGATTCAAAAGTTAAACTCAGTGAAATACTCAATGTCATTAGTCGAATTGGCTATATTGCTGCTCCATTCCAAATAGATCAACAAGAAGAAAATGCGGATAAAAAGAGTAGGCAGTTTCTATTAAGGCTTGGTCTTGCAGGTTTTGCGACAATGCAAGTTATGATGTTTGCCTTAGCCTTGTATCGCGGTTACTTTACCGATTTAGACGTTGAGTTCAGAGACTACTTCCGCTGGGTAAGCATGATTTTTGCTGCTCCTGTAGCTTTATATTCAGCTCAACCTTTCTATTTCAGTGCAATTCGTTCCATTTTTGCTGGCAAAATTAATATGGATGTTTCAGTTTCAATTGCCATATTAAGTGCATTCTTTGCGAGCTGTATTGCAACGATAAACGGCTCCGGTGAAGTGTATTACGAGTCTGTTTCAATGTTTACTTTCTTTCTTCTTTTAGGTCGCTATTTTGAACAGAAAGCAAAACAGAAAGCATCTGTAAATTCGAGTAATTTGCATAAACTTGTACCATTAACAGCTCATCTTGTAACCGGCGGCGGTGTTATTGAGGTGGCTGCAAAACAACTTAAATTAGAACAAATTATTTTAGTCAAACCGGGTGAAGTAATTGCCGCTGACGGTATCATTGTTAATGGCGTAACGAGCATCAATGAATCGATGTTAACTGGTGAGCATATACCCGTTACAAAAAACTTGGATACACAGGTATTCGCGGGAACCATAAATGTAGAACAACCGATCAAAATTAAGGTCAATGCCATTGGTAATGACCAATTTGTATCAGAAATAATTAGGTTACAAGAGGTTGCGTCTAACAACCGCCCTACTATATCTCTTTTAGTCGATAAACTTGCGCGTTATTTCTCTGTTGCTGTGTTAAGTATTAGTTTTGTTACCTTCATCATTTGGTATTTCTTTATATCTTCAGATGATGCATTTTGGGTAACATTGTCAGTCTTAGTTGCTACTTGCCCTTGCGCTTTGTCTCTTGCAACACCTACAGCGGTCACCTGCGCTACTGCTATGTTTACCAAGCTTGGTATCATAACGCGCCGTTCAGGAGTTTTTGAAACATTACCAAAAATCCAACACGTTATATTCGATAAAACAGGAACGTTGACCTACGGTCATCTCTCACTTAAATCGGTTGACGTTTCAGGCTCACATGATAAAGATCAAATACTTGAGATTGTTGCGGCACTTGAACATGGTTCCATTCATCCAGTAGCAAAAACTTTTATTCCATATTACCGCAGTGGTAAGCATCAAACTCATTCCATAGAACACCATGTAGGTAAAGGCCTCTCTGGAAAAGTTAATGAAGATGTATATAAAATCGGGAACTACGACTTTATTCATTCTTCCATTCATGAAGGTACTTCCGAGAAACCTACTTTCGAATGTAATGATACAGAAACAAGTAATCATCAAACTATTTGGATTTCTAGATGTAATGAAGTCATTGCAAAAATCTCTTTTGAGGATGTCATACGTAACGATGCAATTAATGCAGTTGAAAATATTCTAAAGCAGCAAATAAAAGTCTCAATTGCCAGCGGTGATAATAAAGGTCCAGTTAAAGCCATTGCTGATCAGCTTAATATTGTAGATATTCAAGCTAATTTATCGCCAAGTGATAAGCTTCAACTTGTCAAAAATATTCAAGCGAAAGGTAGCCGAGTAGCGATGTTTGGTGACGGAATAAATGATGCTCCGATTTTAGCTGGGGCAGATTTATCAGTAACGATAGGCAGCGGAACAGACATTGCGAAAAATAGTGCTGATCTAATATTCATAGGCGATAAAATTTCACGCTTTAATGACGCTATCTCCATTGCCAAGAAAACAACATCAATCATCAAGCAAAATTTATTTTGGGCGTTAGGTTATAACATTATCGTTTTACCATTGGCCGTATCTGGTAATATTGCCCCCTATGTCGCTGCAATTGGTATGTCGGTGAGTTCATTAATCGTCGTAACAAACAGCTTAAGATTACTAAAGGAACCAACATGAGCATCATTTACATCTTGATTCCAATTGCTATGTTATTCGTAGCCATTGCGGTTGGTATTTTTTTCTGGGCCGTTAAATCAGATCAATTTGATGATTTAAACCGCCAAGGTTCAGCGATTTTGTTCGATGAAGAACTTTCAGAAAATGATTCAATAAAAACTCATCAACAAAAAGTATCGCAAGATGATTAGTTTCGACGTTTCAGGTGCCCTACTTGTTGGATTAATGGGGGCTGGACATTGTTTTGGTATGTGTGGAGGCTTAGTTGCTGCCTTTTCCAGCCAAACCACGTCAGTGAAAATCGGTGAAAATCTATTATTGAAGCAATTGAAGCTTCAACTAAGTTACAATTTTGGTCGGATCCTAAGTTACTCAATGGCCGGTGCTATAGTTGGTGGTTCAGCTGCTTCATTGGGTTCACTATTTGAGATTGATCATTATTTGATTGCTCTTCGAATTTTGGCCGGCGTAATGATGATTGTTACAGGCCTTTATGTTTCACAAGTATGGTTTGGACTCACTAAAGTTGAAATTGTGGGGAAATGTTTGTGGCGTTTCATACAACCCGCGGCAGCAAAGTTATTACCTATTCAAACACGAAAAAAGGCTGTAATTGCTGGTATGCTTTGGGGATGGCTGCCCTGCGGCCTAGTCTACTCAATGTTAACTTGGGCGGTTGCTTCAGGCTCTGCTCTGGGTGGCGCAATGATTATGGCCGCATTTGGATTAGGAACACTCCCTGCTTTACTTGCTGCTGGTGCAACCGCTAAAACAGTATCATATTGGCTACAAAAACGTGCGATAAGAATTGTTAGCGGTTTATTAATTGGCGCGTTTGGTATTCACACTCTATTCATAGCAATTAAACAACTAACATAGAACTCAGAACACTATATTAACTTGCCGATTTGTGACCTAACAGGCATTATATGCTGGTTTTTAGACTGTAACGTAATGTATTCGTTTAATTGTGGGATTTAAAAATGACATTAGAACTAAAAAAGGCCCGCAAAACGACTGGCTGCACAATCCACTGTCACGATTGTAGCATGGCAGAGCTCTGCATCCCTGTTGCTCTTAATAGCAACGAACTAGATAAACTTGATGACATAATCGAACGTAAAAAGCCGATTCAAAAAGGTGAGCAAGTCTTTAAGTCCGGTGATTCATTAAAGTCTCTTTATGCGATTCGTTCAGGCACCGTTAAGAGCTTTACTATTACAGAACATGGTGAAGAGCAGATTACTGGCTTTCATCTTGCTGGTGACGTTATCGGTTTTGATGGCATTCAATCTGAACTCCATCAAAGCTTTGCTGAAGCACTCGAAACATCAATGGTTTGTGAAATCCCATTCTTAACCTTAGATGAGCTGTCGGCGACAATGCCTAAACTTAGACGCCAAATTATGCGGTTAATGAGCAATGAAATCATGACTGATCAAGAAATGATTTTGCTTCTTAGTAAAAAAAGTGCTGAAGAAAGACTCGCTACGTTTATCACAAACCTAGCGCATCGCTACGGCATTCGAGGTTTTTCTACTAAAGAGTTCAGGCTCACTATGACTCGTACCGATATAGGTAACTATCTTGGTCTAACTGTTGAAACGATAAGTAGAATTTTAGGCCGTTTTCAGAAATCCAGTTTGATTGAAGTCAATGGAAAGTACATTACTATTGTAAATTATGATGCTTTGAAAGAATTAGCAGGCACTACAAAAATTGCTCGATGATTTTAGATTTAACAATATTGATTTATGACAAGAATTCGTAATATATTCACCCAGAATCATAATTGCTCAATAGTTTTTATTTTCTCTATTGAGCAATTATGCTAGTTTTTATATATGTTTTCTGCAACGAGGAAATCTTATGACGGATTATAAGAGACTGTTAGTTGTCATTGACCCATCGACTGATCATCAAATTGCACTTGATCGCGCAATTGCATTATCCAAACAAAATAAATCACGAATTACTGTATTTCTGTCTATATTTGATTTTTCTTATGAGATGACTTCAATTTTGTCTTCAGATGAACGTGAAAGTATGCGTCAAGGTGTTATACAGCAACGGCAAGCTTGGTTGGATACATTGCTGAAACAGCATACTTCTGAAGGAATTGAGATAGATTCATGTGTTGTTTGGCATAACCGCCCTTTCGAAAGCATCATCCAACATGCTATCAGCGGCGAGTACGATGCAGTAATTAAAGGCACGCACGCGCATGATAAGCTTAAATCAGTTATTTTCACTCCAACAGATTGGCATCTGATGAGAAAAGCGCCTTTACCTGTCTTACTCGTTAAAGAACATGCATGGCCGGTTAATGGCAAGATTGTTTGCGCAGTCAATGTTGGTGACGATAATGAACACCAAGCCTTAAACTCTCGAATTATCCAGCATGCCAAGTTACTTGCTAATCAATTCAAGGCCGAAATTCATCTTGTTAATGCTTACCCAGGTACGCCAGTAAATATTTCTATCGAACTTCCTTCTTTTGATGCATTCAGTTATAACGAGTCAGTTCGTATTGAGCATGAAACTCAGTTAACTAAAATGGCTGAAATCCATGGTATCAATATAGATAATTGTCATGCTAAAGAAGGATTGCCAGAAGATGTGATTCCTGAAGTCGCTGAAGCGTTAGATTCGGAACTTGTTATATTAGGTACTGTAGGACGTACAGGTATTTCAGCCGCCTTAATTGGAAATACAGCAGAGCATGTCATTGATAATATTAACTGCGATTTATTGACCTTAAAGCCAGCTGGCTACATATCTCCATTACAGAACAACTAGCCCTTTACCCACTACTCCATTACTGGAATAATATGCGCCCTGAATATACTCTCTAGGCGCATTTTTTATGTCAGACGACGCAACGACTCTATCCGATGAAATGATCAAACAACAGACGCGACAAAAAAAGCTTCAAAGACGTTTGCGTAGCGACGTTGGTAAGGCAATTGCTGATTACAATATGATTGAAGATGGTGACAAGATCATGTGTTGTTTGTCAGGTGGAAAAGATAGTTATGCCATGCTTGATATAATGATGAACCTGCAAGCAAGAGCACCAATAAAATTTGATATTGTTGTTGTAAATCTAGATTAAAAACAACCAGGATTTCCTGAAGATGTTTTACCCAATTACTTAGATAGTCTAGATATCGCATACCATATTATTGAAAAAGACACCTATTCGATTGTTAAAGAAAAAATACCAGAAGGCAAAACAACTTGTTCTTTATGTTCTCGATTACGAAGAGGAACGCTTTATGGCTTTGCTCAACATATTGGAGCAAACAAAATCGCACTCGGTCATCACAGAGACGATATTATTGAAACGTTATTTTTGAATATGTTTTATGGTGGAAAAATGAAATCAATGCCACCTAAGTTACTTTCTGATGATGGGGCAAACGTAGTTATTAGACCTCTTGCATACTGCCGAGAAAAAGATATAGAAGAATATGCAACACTAAAAGAATTCCCGATAATTCCTTGTAACTTATGTGGTTCACAAGAAAACTTAAAGCGTGGGACAATCAAAGATATGCTAAACCTTTGGGAAAAACAGCACCCAGGTCGTATTGAAACTATTTTCACTGCGATGCAGAATACCGCTCCATCTCAAGGTGTCGACAGAGAACAATTTGATTTCGTATCGCTTAAGCGAGATCCAAACGTTGTGATTCGAGGTTCTGTGGTTGATGCGGATTTACCCGCTTTTGACTTCTTAGATATAAGTAACAATGGTCATATTAATTTAGACAATATTCAAAAAATTGACGTTGTGAACACTTATCAACCTTAAGAGCGTTTATTGAGTGAGTTTAACATTAAACTCACTCAGTATTTTACAATCTATTATTTGGACCAAGGTGTTACTGATTCAGGAGCTTGACTGAACTGTAAATTATTAGTTTTTTCGATCTGCTCACTCGTAAATTGTAGTTGCCCTTTTGAGATTGGAATTTCCTTTCCATTCCAAGTAGCTTTTGAAGCACTCCCGGAGAAATTAAAATTTAGACCTGAAATAGGATCGCTAAAATACTTTACTGGAAACCCTTGTAAGCTAAAGAGCAACTCATTCATTTCAGTTTCTAACTGTTTCATGTGAGTACTGGTATAAGTTTTTGAGGGTAGTTTTTCAATTAGTTTCATCTGAATTGCACAAGACTTAGCGTCACCTGACAACGATAAATTGATTAGCGCTCGATTTGATTTAAGCGTTTCGTCGAATGGAAGCAAAAGTCGCTGTGCTGAATTATAGGTAAGCGGGTAACTTTTACGTTCAGTCGTAATAGTTCCGCTATTTATTTTGCAATGCTGAGATGTAGGAACAAAAAAAGCCATCTCAATAAGCTTATATTTTCCTTTATTAACAGTCTTAATTCGATCGTAAAAACCTTTGTAGTTAAGTGATATCGTTTCTGAAAAGCTAGCGAATGAAACCATTGCTAAAGTAGCAAGAAGCAGTTTTCTGTACATTATTTTTTCACCAAATATTTTTTATTGTGACGTAACATATCAAGTAGTTCATCGATATAAGCTTCTTGTCGTTCTGAATAGTTAACCAAACCGTAAACAAGTTCAGAAGCCGCTGGTTCGATCCCTTGATTTCTAAGATCAGCTCGAATAGATCTAAACAAACTGTAAGCACCATTAGAATTAAGGTTTCGCATGTACGACGCGATTGAATCTTCTACAGAATCAAATACGCTCACTTCGTGGTTCAACCCTTCAGTTCTGGAACCTGGGATAAGTCCACAACCTTTGGTAAAGCACCATTGTCCAAAAAAATTAAGTCCTTCTCTAGCAAATCTAGAACTTCCCCAACCAGACTCATTAGCAGCCTGAACTAATACAAGACTTACAGGGACAGCATCAACCCTTTTCAATAAGTCTTTTATGGTCTTTTTATTGATACGAGTAAAGCTAAATTGATATTCTTTTGCCATCTTCTGAACCCTAAATTGAGCTGCATTAGCAAGCTGATGGCCTTCTTCAAGAGTTCTCAATGTCGAGCGTAAAAAATCACGTTGCTCTTTGATGATAACATTCCGTTTTTGTACAATTGGTCTCAAATAGTCAAAAAACGCTTGTTTTCTCAGTGGAATATCTTTAATTACAGAAAAATCAGGCAACTCCTTTGCTAGTTGTCTATTTTTAGCAGTTAAAACCAATTCTTGTTGTTCAATAATGCTAGTAGGTAAAAAGTATATCCTAAGTCCATATATTATTACGATAACCGTCCCCAGCGCTAACGTAAACTTTCCTATTCTGCCGGTTTTCAATGGTTTGTCCTTAATTTTTGTGTTCTACTTTTATTATTAGTTTGAAAATAGCCATAAACAATCATGTCTCCTGCGGCAGAGTAATTCTAACATTATATTTAAAAAAACTTCGTTCTACAAAAAGAAATACGTCTTATTTAAAAATATGAATTACGTAGATTTAGTAATTTAAACTACTTCAACTTGTGAAAGTTATGAGTATTTCTGTGTTCAAGATTTGTTAAGATGTTTATTTTGTATAAAATTACTAAGCATCTTATTTATAGCTTAACTTCAATAGAGATGAGCGAGTTAGTAGTTAGATTGAAGATAGGCTGAACGAGTACTGAACAGAATAACATTATTCATCTTTGTTCAATACATAAAAATGTTATTCTGTTAATAACTTTAACAAATTGTATAAAAAATTATGAGTTTTAGCTCTTACGGCACCGATCAAATTAGCTTACCTTTTAGTAGATTATCGGTAACAGAACCACTAGAGTATAATCCAAAAAATCCGAGAAAATTAGCTGCTGAGTTAAAAGCCGTTACAAGTGTAATATCCTCTACCGGAGTAAAATATTGTACAGATAAAGCTGAGGATAGTTGCAACCCTGCTGATACAATGCCACAACTTAACATGGCAGCCTTTCATGAGCTTAATGCTGCAGCTGTAAAACCCCAGCCTACACCAATAATCGAAAGGCATGAAATATTCCATTTAGAACAACTGCTCAATCATGATTTCCCAGATAACACAGTATTATTTATTGATGTCGATGAAGTGCTTTTAACCGTTAAACGCGATGAACCATGCCCTCTCGGCACGCCTATTCCCCGTGAATATGTTTTAGTTGAATCGCAAAGCTTGAATGACATACAAAGCACATTTGACAAGCTAAAGGTAAATTGTAAAAACTTATCCATTATTGCACTAACGAATATTGATATGCCAAATTTGATAGATAGGTTTAAAAAAACTGGAATTGATGATTCATGGTTCGACGATTTATTGCCAAGATCATCCAGTCAAAAGAGGCGTAAAGAATCAAAAGGTTATCGAGCTGAACAATACTTATTAAAACAAAAACAAGATGGAAAATCATACAACATGGTTTGTATCGTTGACGATTTCCCTGACAACTTAAAAAGCTTTCAACGCATGTCGACAGATGTATGTATAAATCGTATGTGCTTTCATTTTAGCGGTGCATTTAAAAAACGTATTTTACAACGAATAGAAGACTCTAAAGGTCATTATAAGTGTTTCGAGCATTATTTTGAAACTCACGAAGAGTTTAAAAATATAGTACAAAGAGCTGAAGATGGACAAAGGCAAATGGCACTAAAAACAGACTCCCTACTCCCCCCCTCCTCAGCCGAGTAAATTTGTATTCATCAGTTTATTAGTCCGTGCAAAAGGTTAAAACCCCCATCTTTAGATGGGTAGCTTTAGCTAGCAGTTGGTTTTAGAATGTTTGTATGAAATACCGCCATGGCTCACATACCAAATATAATATCGAATATCACTTTGTCTGGGTA
>VSKX01053578.1_pt1 | contig 13951 bp, 12 predicted proteins | sample 4799481 | NCBI WGS metagenome assembly VSKX01 (sample SAMN12179537, study PRJNA552185) | sponge metagenome | biome: deep-sea hydrothermal plumes; feature: spots directly above weak diffusing fluid; material: sea water; isolation source: sponge from the Swan site of a hydrothermal vent ...
AGGGAAAAAGCCGTCTTGTGTTCCAGCGTTAAATTTAAAATCGTTCTTCGTTTCAGAATTGAAAAATTCTTGCCACTCTCTATAGATCGTTTCTACAAGTTCTTGGCTGATAGGATGATTTCTTAATACACCAAAACCAGTTTGGTGAAGCGACTCTACGAATTGCTTGGATGCGTCCTTTGAAAGATAATCAATTGTGTCTAATTTCATTTGTTATATTCTTATAGTGAGTAAACCCCGTGTACATTTTACCTTTACGGAGAGTTAACTGCAAAAGGTGTGTTTCATATCATAATATATGAAAGAACAAACCAGTTTGAAGTGTCTATATTTAGATAATTATACGTTGAGAGCAGCCATGACCAAATTAACTGATTTTGAAAAATACGTAATTGAACAAAAAGGCACAGAAGCTCCCTTTAGTGGTGAATATACAGACTTAGATAGCGAAGGTGTATATCTATGCAAAAAATGTCGAGCACCACTATATCGATCCGAACATAAATTTATTTCTCATTGTGGATGGCCATCGTTTGACGATGAAATTCAAGGCGCCGTGACTCGGAATGTTGATTCTGATGGTAAAAGAACTGAAATTGTTTGCAGTAAATGTGATGGGCATTTAGGTCATGTCTTCAAAGGTGAGTTCTTAACAGATAAAAATGTTAGGCACTGCGTAAATTCTGTATCTATGATTTTTGAAGCAATTGATCAGAACATACAAACACGTCAATCATATGCAACATTTGGAGGTGGCTGTTTTTGGTGTTTTGAAGCGGTTTTTTCTGAACTGAACGGCGTGCTAAATGTGACTTCAGGGTATTCAGGTGGGCTTGCAGCAGATGCACATTATAGAGCTGTATGTTCAGGATCAACAAGTCATGCTGAAGTGGTTCAAATTACTTTTGATCCAAATGTTATTGATTATAAAACACTGCTACAGGTGTTCTTTGAGTCACATGATCCTACTACTTATAATCAACAAGGTAACGATATTGGTCCTCAATACCGAAGTGTCATCTTTGCTCATAATTATGCCCAAACAGACGCAGCTTCTGAAATCATTAAACAATTAGAACAAGCTCGTGCTTTTTATGCTCCTATAGTGACTGAACTCACTATGATTGAGACGTTTTATCCAGCAGAAAACGTTCATAATGATTATTACGAGCTACATGGACATCAACCATATTGCCAGATCGTAATAAAACCAAAGGTAGATAAGGTGAGAAGGGTGTTTGCAGATATATTAAAAAAGTAGCGAGTTAATCTCGCTACTTTTTATGTACTAAAGCATTAGAATTGATAAGTTAGATTTATGAATCTAACTTATCATCAGCGATATGATAGTGAGGATCTTCAATTAAATTTACTTCAACTAAGTCTCCGGCTTTGCTCAACAATTGCTTGCAATCACCACTTAAATGTCGCAAATGAAGACGCTTTCCTGCAGACATATAACGTTCTGCCAGAGTATCAATAGCATCTAAAGCTGAATGATCTGCCACTCGAGAGTTCTGGAAATCAACAATTATATCTTCAGGATCGTTTTTAGGATCAAACAACTCTAAAAAATTGGATACTGAACCAAAAAATAATGGACCATTGAGCTTGTAAACTTTCCAACCGTTGGCGTCTTGCTCGGTTTGCACATTAATATGCTTAGCGTTTTCCCATGCAAAAACAAGCGCTGAAACAATAACACCAACAAACACTGCAAATGCTAAATCGGTAAATACAGTGACAGTAGTAACCAACAAAATGACGAATGCATCATGTAATGGCACTTTACGCATTACTTTGAAACTAGCCCATTCAAACGTGCCCAGTACAACCATGAACATTACGCCAACTAATGCCGCTAATGGAATAATTTCAATGAAACCAGAACCAAACAGAATAAATGCTAATAAAGATAATGCTGCAGTAATACCTGATAATCGACCTCGACCACCTGAGTTGATGTTAATCATTGATTGACCAATCATCGCACAACCACCCATCGCACCGAAAAAGCCACTTGTGATGTTAGCAACACCTTGGCCTACACATTCTTTATTGCCCTTACCACGAGATTCAGTCATTTCATCAATAACGGTTAATGTTAGAAGTGACTCGATCAAACCAACAGCCGCTAAAATAGCCGAATATGGGGCAATAATCATGAGCGTATCAAGATTAAACGGTACACTCGGAATACTGAATGTTGGCAAACTACCGGCAATAGTTGCTGCCTCATCGCCACTCATTGACTTGAGAAAATCTAAAACAGTACGAGTGTCTAGGTCAAAGCCAACAACAATTGCAGTAACTGTTAAAATAGCAGCTAAAGAGGAAGGGATAGCACTGGTAAGCTTAGGTAAGAAATGAATGATAAACATTGTTAGCGCGACAAGCCCAATCATCAAATACATTTGGTTACCTTGTAACCATTGTAATGTGCCATCAGCATCAGGCGCTTTAAACTGCCCTAATTGAGCAAGGAAAATGACAATAGCGAGGCCATTTACAAAACCTATCATAACTGGGTAAGGGACAATTCGAATAAACTTTCCGAGTTTAAATACTCCAGCTAATACCTGAATAATTCCGGCGAAAACAACAGCTGCGAACAGATATTGCACCCCATGTTCAGCTACCAATGCAACCATGACAACAGCCATAGCACCTGTAGCACCAGAAATCATACCTGGTCGACCACCAATTACAGCAGTAATAAGTCCCATTATGAAAGCGGCATACAAGCCAACCATTGGCTCAACACCGGCGACAAACGCAAAGGCTACAGCCTCTGGAACTAATGCGAGAGCAACTGTAATACCGGAAAGTAAATCAGCTTTTGAACTCGCAGTTTTATGACGAATTAGATCGAACATCTGACCTCAATATAAATTTTATTAATCATTGCTTAAATTTCAGGCGGGGATTTTAGCAGAAATAACCGCCAATGACTCACAAAAAAAGAAGCCATCAAATGATGACTTCTTTTAATAATAAGTTATACGAGTAGATTAAGGTTTAGCCATCTCTGAGCCCGCACTATTAGTTGCTTTTGGTTTAGCAGCTTCAGCTGGTTTATCTTCAGAGTAATCGTGTCCTTTTGGTGTTTCTATTTTTACTCTTTGTTCAATAGTTGGCTTGGATGTATGTGAGCTAACCATAGAACCAAAGCGGCTATTAGAAGTTTTTGGCTTAACAGAGGCTGTCGTTACAGTTTCTACTTTCGCCTCGGAAGCTTTTTCTTCGCTTACCGTTGGTGCTTCAGGAGAGGTTACTACGTCATCAGTATTAGTTTTAACTGTTGGTTTTTTAGCTTGCCTTTTAACTGGCGCTGGCTTAGTCATCGGAGCCGCTGCAGACGTAGCTTCAGTTTCAACTTTCACTTCTTGTTTTGGAACTTCAACAATTGGCGTACTTTCAACTGGAGCTTCAACTTCAATTTTAGGCTCAGCTAATGGTTCAATAGAAGCAGATGGAGAGCTCTCTTCAATTTGAACCGTTTCGTCTTTAGCTTTCTTAGCTGAAGGTGAGGTTGCCTTAGATTTAGCGGAAGCTTTAACTTTTGCTTTAGCTGGTGCTTTTTTAGCTTTTGGTTTTGTTTCAACTTCAGTTGGAGCTTCAGAGTCAGTAGCTTCTGCTTTAACTTCACTTGATGTTACTTCAGCAACTGGAGTTTCTACTACTTCAACTATTGGCTCAACTGTTGTTTCAACATTAACCTTTTCTTCTGAAGCTTCTACAGCGGTAGTCTCTTCATTGCTGTTTTCAAAATCGAAACTCACAGGTACTTCTTCGTGAGATTCGAATACAGGTTCAGATGGCTGACCGTCTTTCTCATCTTTACGACGACGTTGTCCTGCTGCTCTTAAATGACGTGGGCTACGACGACTACGACGTGTTGTTTCCTTCGCGTCATCTTTTGCTTCTTCAGACAAAATATCAGCATCAGCGCTATCAACGACAGTTTCATCTGCTGGAGACAATTCGTCATCAGTAGCTTCATCTTCAACGATAGCTTCAACTTTTACTTTTTTGATTACTTTTTTAGGCGCTTGTTGTGCCGCAACGGCTGTGTCATTGGTTTCTGATGAAGTTTCTTCCGAAGAAATTTCATCGTGAGTTACTTTAGGTCTTGGTTTTCTACGGGTTTGGCGAGGTTTGGTCTCTTTTGTCGTAGTTTCGACTTTTGGTGCTACTTCAACAGCTACTACAACGGCAGGAGCTTCTACAGCGTCACTGTTTTGCTGTTCAACATTAACGACTTCTTCGGTTTGCTCTTTCTCAATACGGACTTTTCTGCGCATGTTACGACGTTGACGACGTTCGCGTGCAGCTTCTTGCTTCGGCGGCTCTGAAGCTGCAGGCTTTTCTTGATGAACAGCTTTTACTTCAGCTTTAACCTCAGCATTTACACTACGAGGCCTACGCTCTTGGTTTTCTGGAACTTCTCTTTTTGTATTTTCTTTAGCATTCCGAGGACGACGATTCTCATTGTTTCGACGAGTATTTCTTCGTTGTGAATTATCTGCTGGTTTTTTATTGGGTTGACTAGAAACTGTCTTTGGCTTTTCTTCGCTTTTAAATAAACCTGTGATAATGGAAAGTAAGCTAGAAAATAAGCTTTTAGAGTCAGATGTTTTTTTAGTAACAGGTTTTGTTACTGCTGCAGCTGTTATGGCCGCTTTTTGAGGAGATGAAAATCCTTTCAAAGCAGGCTCTGAACTTGCTGCACGTTCTAACTTCCGAGGCTCATAGAGTGATGTTTCAGGCTTGTCAGTACGGTTAAAGCTCGATTCAATTGCTTCTTCATCATTACGATGGCGAACTACACGATAATCAGGTGTCGTCATGTGAGCGTCAGGAATGATATAAACTTCAACACCATGACGCTCTTCTGTAATACGAATTGCTTTACGTTTTTCATTCAAAAGGAAGGCGGCGACATCAACAGGAACAATCGCTTCAATTTGAGACGTGTTTTCCTTAATTGATTCTTCTTCCATTAAGCGAAGGATAGAAAGTGCTAGAGATTCTGTTCCACGTACTGTTCCTTGCCCATGACAACGAGGGCAAATGTTCGCAGCAGATTCTTCAAGAGAAGGGCGTAAACGCTGACGCGACATTTCCATTAAACCAAAACGAGAAATACGGCCTAATTGAACACGGGCTCTATCATGATGTACAGCATCACGAAGGCGGTTTTCAACTTCTCGTTGATGGCGAGCTGGTGTCATATCAATATAATCAATAACAACCAAACCACCTAAATCACGTAAACGAAGTTGACGAGCAATTTCATCAGAGGCTTCAAGGTTAGTATTTAAAGCTGTTTCTTCAATATCTCCACCTTTGGTGGCGCGTGAAGAGTTAATGTCGATTGAGGTTAAAGCTTCAGTTGGATCAATAACGATAGAGCCACCAGATGGCAATCTTACTTCGCGTTGAAATGCTGATTCAATTTGAGATTCAATTTGAAAGTGTGTAAATAGAGGAACTTCAGATTTATAAAGCTTTACTCTATCTGCAAAGTCAGGACGAACTAGAGAAATATGCTGTTTTGCGTTGTCGAAAACTTTTTGATGATCAATTAGGATTTCGCCAACGTCACGACGCAAGTAATCACGAATTGCACGTACGACTACATTGCTTTCTTGATGGATTAAAAACGGTGCACTGCCTGATTCAGAGGATTCTTGGATCGCGGCCCAATGATGCTGTAGTACTTGTAAGTCCCACTTTAGCTCTTCAGCCGCTTTACCTACGCCAGCTGTACGAACAATAAGTCCCATACCTGCAGGCATATCAAGTTGCGACATTGCAGCTTTAAGTTCGGTACGCTCATCACCTTCAATACGACGAGATATACCGCCTGCACGAGGATTATTTGGCATTAAAACAAGATAAGAGCCAGCAAGACTGATAAAGGTCGTTAACGCTGCACCTTTATTACCGCGTTCTTCTTTATCTATCTGAATGACAACTTCCTGACCTTCCCTTACAACTTCTTTGATGTTAGGGCGGCCTTGGAACGAATATCCTTTAGGGAAGTATTCACGTGCAATTTCTTTAAGCGGTAAAAAGCCGTGACGGTCAGCGCCGTAATCGACAAATGCAGCTTCTAAAGAAGGTTCTACTCGGGTGATTCTACCTTTGTAAATATTTGCTTTTTTCTGTTCGTGACCTGGGCTTTCAATGTCTAGATCATACAGTTGCTGCCCGTCAACAAGGGCAACACGCAACTCTTCAGATTGAGTTGCATTAATTAACATACGTTTCATGATGATTTCATTCTTCTTAAAATGATGGATCACCAGACTTTGTAGTTGATTGCATTATGGGCCTGAAGTTAAAGCACGAACCTCACGGTCGGAAATCAGGCTATTTGAGGCGCTCAAAATTTAGCTTTTGTTAAACGCATTCACTGCGTGTAGCTGCCTATTTATGGTCTGTTTTCAACGTTTACAATGCTATTTGCTGTAAACATCGATTAATTTCATAAATTCTGTATAAAATTCCAATAATGCCAAATCGAACACAACTGTCTGATAACCAGTTAAAATAATGTTCATATTCTTTCGGTTAGTTCAGTAGAAACCATTAATTTGTGGTGTCTGTCTCAGGTTTGGCTGTAAATCAATATTTAAAACAGTTTGATTCTATTTCAGCTTGCAACTCAATGGGTTGCAACCATGTTGAATGACTTTAATTCTCTGAAAACCAGCGATGGCAAAGCAAGTAAGTTTGTTTATAAACAAGAAATCTTGCTATCCAATGGTGAAATATAGCAATAATCGAAAAATTCAGCAACGTAAAGGCGAAAACAAATTAATTGATGTATCATGGCGGAACGAAAATTGAGTAGTTTTATGATGAGCAAACCAGAATTAGCCGTTAAAGTGCAGTTAGTCGAAATCGACGAAGATAACCTTAGCCAACGAATTGACAATTTTTTGATCACCAAATTAAAGGGTGTTCCAAAAAGCATGATTTATCGAATTGTGCGAAAAGGTGAGGTTAGAGTTAATAAAAAACGAATTAAACCTGAATATAAGTTGCAGATTGGCGATATTGTCCGCATTCCACCTGTTCGAGTTTCTGAATCCAATAACGATAATGCCCCATCGCCGAAACTAACGAGAGTTTCGCAGCTTGAAAATCGCATCGTCTATGAGGATAAGCACCTTATTGCGCTCAATAAGCCATCAGGAATAGCGGTTCATGGTGGTAGTGGTGTTGATTATGGTGTTATTGAAGCTTTAAGAAGCTTAAGACCGCAGCAAAAGTTTTTAGAGTTGGTGCATCGTTTAGATAAAGAAACTTCAGGTGTTCTTCTCGTCGCTAAAAAGCGAAGTGCCTTGAAGCATTTACACGATCAACTTCGCTATAAAAAAATGCAGAAAGATTATTTGGCACTGGTGCGTGGCGAATGGCAAAAAAATGTGAAGATAGTGAGCGCACCATTATTAAAGATTACCCTTAAGTCTGGTGAGCGCATAGTTCGAGTAAACGCTGAAGGTAAAGCTTCGCAAACTCGATTTAGAATCGTTCAAAAGTTTCAAGGTGCGACTTTAGTTAAAGCCAGTCCATTAACAGGTCGTACTCACCAGATACGAGTTCATTGTCAGCATGCCGGTCATCCCATTGCTTGTGATGAAAAGTACAGTGAGCAAAAATTTGATGATTCAATGCGTGCACATGGACTACGCCGTCTATTTTTACACGCGGAACAGCTTGAGTTTACTCATCCTGATACAGAAGAAAGAATGACTGTACGTGCTGAGCCTGATGAAGAATTATTGAAATTACTGAATAATTTAAAAAAAGCTTAATTTATCAATTGGTTTCATAAAAACGCGTTGAAATAATTTTTCTAACGCGTTTTTTGCTTTAAACGATTTATAATACCTCTACACCGTGCTCTCTGAGCATATCCACCAATCTTATCAATGGCAATCCAATCAACGTATTCGGATCATCACCTTCTAGTTTCTCGAATAATGCTATACCCAATCCCTCACATTTAAAACTACCTGCACACCATAATGGTTGCTCTTTTTTCACGTAATTACTGATCTGGCTATCATCGAGTTTTCGGAAGTGAACAGTAAAAGGCTCTATGCACGAGGTTGTTTTGTTGGTTTGCTTATCAAAGACACACAGACCGGTATAAAAGGTAATATTTTTTCCTGAGGCTGATTTTAATTGCGCAATGGCTTTTTTTTCGGTCAATGGTTTACCAATGATATTACCATCAATGACTGCTACTTGATCTGAACCAATGACCAATGCTTCAGAATCATTAATGATAGATGCTCCAGCTTTAGCTTTGTGTATCGCAAGCCTTTCTACCAGTTCTGTAGCTGTTTCATCCAAAAGTGGAGATTCATCTATCTCAGGTGATACACAAATAAATGGAATCTGAAATTTTTTTAATAGTTCCTGCCTAGATGGTGAACTTGACGCTAATACTAATTTTTTCATCTGAATAACTTGAAGACTAAGGGGATTCTGCTAATTTTGACTGACAAAGAAAAGGCTTTCAAGCGCGATAAACAAGGTATTTTAATAATTAAAGTGTTAATTGCAATTTATTTAAGCGTTGTATGCTTGTTTAGCAGCGATTGCTTAGGTAAAATTCCGCTTCCGTTAATTTCGATGCGCGATATTTGAAAAGTATTGTATCGCTTTGTGATACGTATGAAAAATTTTCTTTGACTCAAGCGTTTTCAAACTATAATATGCGCGCCTTATGCAAACAGTAAAGATACCGGTTTCAATTGATCCGACACGTTCTGCCCAGACTCGACTTGATATTCAAGGTTTGATCCCTGGTAAGCAACTAAAACGATTGAATGAAGTATGTGCCGGCGACTGTTCCGATGTATTAGTGTCATTGGAATGTGGTCAAGATTTACAGGGGATAGTCTACCTGAAAGGGAAGGCTGTGACGGAGCTCACTCTGCTATGTCAACGCTGCATGACACAATTAAATACAGAGGTTACGGTCGACTTCAGTTTTGGTCTTTGTAAAAACCAAGCTGAAATCGATGGGCTCCCGGAAGCGTATGATCCTATTGAGTGTGATGAAATTGGCGAGATACGTTTACATCAATTGATCGAAGATGAATTGATAACGGTTATACCTTTAATCCCGATGCATGATGATTCATCATGTCATCAAGGTTCGAAAGATATGGCTGTAGGCGAAATTGAACCCGTTCAAGAGGATCGTCCAAATCCATTTGCGGTGTTAGAAAAACTGAAGAGCAAGTAATCTAGGAGACAGGCCAATGGCTGTACAAAAGAATAAGAAATCACGTTCAAAGCGCGGCATGCGCCGTTCACACGATTCATTGACTACACCTCAGTTGTCAGTTGATGCTACTAGTGGTGAACTACATTTGCGTCACAATGTGACTGCTGATGGTTTTTATCGTGGTAAAAAAGTTATAAACAAGTAATTGTTGAATAGCTAATGACGAATCTGACGTTAGCGTTAGATGCGATGGGTGGCGATCATGGCCCCCAAATCTCAGTGCCTGCATCTTTGCAGGCGCTTAGATTTAATCCTCTTTTAAAAATAATTTTGGTTGGTGATAAGACCAAAATTACTCCCTATCTTATTAATTCTGAAGATATTCAATCTCGACTGACCATAATTCATACTGATGAAGTCGTCACTATGTCAGATCGCCCAGCGCAAGCATTAAGAAACCGTAAAAAAAGTTCAATGCGAAAAATTGTTGAATTGGTGAGAGACGGTGATGCAGATGCTTGCTTAAGTGCAGGTAATACTGGTGCCTTAATGGCAATTTCGAAAGTATTGTTAAAAACCTTACCTGGTATTGACAGACCTGCGCTTATCGGCCGTTTACCAACTTCTAATAACAAGCCCGTATATATGCTTGATCTTGGTGCTAATGTTACTTGCGATTCTGAAACTTTGTTCCAATTTGCGGTAATGGGTTCTGTAGTTTGTGAAGTTGTCGAGAAGAATGAAAAACCAGCAGTGTCATTACTCAATGTTGGGATCGAAGAAATAAAAGGGAATGACCAAGTACAGCAAGCTGGCTTGTTACTGCAAGAATCTCCTCAAATCAATTATCGCGGCTTCATTGAAGGTCATGAAATCTACTCAGGTAATTCTGATGTGATCGTTTGCGATGGTTTCGTAGGTAATATCACATTAAAGACTTCTGAAGGCATTGCTAAATTTCTAGTTGATCGTTTGAAACAAGGATTAACGAAAGGAATTATTGTTCGCTTTCTCTCTAAACTTATCACTCCACATATTGAATCTGTGTTCAATCAGATGAACCCCGACCACTATAACGGCGCTAGTCTGGTAGGATTGCGTGGCGTTGTTGTAAAGAGCCATGGAAATGCTGACAAAATAGCGTTTTCAAATGCTATCAACTTAGCTGTTACAGAGGCTCAACGTCGGTTACCTGAATTGATTTCGGAACGATTAAAGTCAATTCTGTAAATCTATATTTAAATCAAATTTCATGATTATCTTTTGCTCAAGCATATAAATGTTTTGATCAATACGTGAAAACGTAAAAAAATTTACTCAATATGATTGACGAACAATAAAGAAAATAGCATTTTCATAGATGATTCAAATGGGCAGCAATCACATATATTAAGATAATATTTTAATCGGTGAACGTATGATTGTTTTAATTAGATCAGAACGATTTATTGAACACTGTGTAGCTGTATAACTAATCAAGGGTGGTCAATAGACCCCTTATTAAAAGATTTCTTTTTATGCATACAAAAATTCTTGGTACAGGTAGTTACCTACCAGTACAGGTACGTAGCAATCAAGATCTTGAGCAGATGGTTGAAACCACTGATCAGTGGATTGTTGAACGCACAGGTATATCAGAAAGACGCATAGCAGCTAAAGATGAGTCTGTAGCGACAATGGGATACCAAGCCGCACTGAACGCGCTAGAAATGGCTGGTATTCAGGCAGATGAACTCGATATGATCATTTGTGGCACAACCAGTGGTGAAAACGCTTTCCCTGCATCAGCTTGCGAAGTTCAAGCTCTGTTGGGTTTACATACTATACCTGCTTTCGATGTGGCTGCAGCATGTTCTGGTTTTGTTTATGCACTATCAATTGCCGATCAGTTTATCAAAACAGGTGCAAATAAAAAGATACTTGTCATTGGTGCTGATGTGCTTTCTCGCTTTTGTGAGCCAGAAGATAGATCGACCATTATTCTTTTTGGCGATGGAGCCGGTGCTGCTGTTGTTGGTGCATCAGAAGAGCAGGGAATTATCGCAACTCATATTTATGCCGATGGACGACAAGGTGACTTGTTAAAATGTGCCTTCCCTGCAAGACCAAACGAAACTTCAAGTGTCATGGGTTATATGACGATGAAAGGCAACGATGTATTTAAAGTTGCTGTGACAAAGCTTTCTCATGTTGTTGAAGAAACATTACGGATCAACAACATCGAAAAAACTGACATTGATTGGTTAGTTCCGCATCAAGCAAATTTTCGAATTATTAACGCTACGGCTAAAAAACTCGGTATGAGTTTAGATAAAGTCGTCCTAACTCTTGCAAAGCACGGTAATACCTCAGCAGCTTCTGTACCAATTGCATTGGATGAAGCAGTTCGAGATGGTCGTATTCAACGTGGGCAAATGTTATTGCTAGAAGCGTTCGGTGCTGGTTTCGCTTGGGGCAGTGCATTAGTACGCTTTTAATTACCATTAGAAATATTTATAGGGATTTTTATTATGTCTAAAGTGGCATTTGTTTTTCCTGGTCAAGGCTCTCAAGCTTTAGGGATGTTAGCTGATCTTGTTGAAAGTTATCCTGTAGTTACTGAAACATTCAATCAAGCTAGCGAAGTACTTGGCTATGATCTTTGGAGTTTAGTGCAAGATGGTCCTGCAGAAAGCTTAAATCAAACAGATAAAACACAACCCGCTCTTTTAGCTGCAAGTGTTGCACTGTGGCGTGCTTATGAATCATCTGGTAAGGAACTTCCAAGTGTTGTTGCTGGTCATAGCTTAGGCGAATATTCAGCCTTGGTTTGTGCTGGTGTTATCGATTTTTGCGACGCAATTAAGCTTGTTGAACTCCGTGGTCAGTTAATGCAACAAGCTGTACCAGCAGGTACAGGTGCTATGTATGCCATTATTGGTTTAGCTGATGATGCAATTGCCCACGCTTGTGCAGAAGCAGCTCAAGGTGATGTAGTGAGTCCAGTCAACTTTAATAGTCCTGGTCAGGTGGTTATCGCTGGCTCGAAGAGCGCAGTAGAACGAGCAGCAGTAGCGTGTAAAGAAGCGGGTGCCAAAATGACGGTCGCTTTGCCTGTTAGCGTTCCATCACATTGTGCATTAATGAAACCAGCGGCTGATAAGTTAGCAGAGGCACTTACTGCAATTAGCTTTAACTTGCCTTCTATCACATTGATTAATAATGTTGATGTAGCCACAGTAACAAGCGCTGAAAAAATTAAAAATGCATTAGTCCGCCAGTTATATTGCCCTGTTCGCTGGAGCGAAACAGTAAATGCTATGGCTGAAATGGGTGTCTCTGAATTATACGAATTTGGTCCAGGAAAAGTATTAACTGGGCTTACAAAAAGAATTAATAAATCATTGTCAGCTAAAGCTATTAACAACTCTGCTTCAATGGCAGCACTGACTGAGTAAGGGGTTTTAAATGAGTGTAAGTCTAGATTTGACTGGTAAAGTCGCGCTAGTAACCGGTGCAAGCCGTGGTATAGGTAAAGCTATTACCTACACGTTGGTTGAAGCTGGTGCGAAAGTCATAGGTACCGCTACAAGTGAACGTGGTGCTGCCGCTATTCAAGAATACCTTGGAGTCGCAGGCTTTGGTATGGTGTTAAATGTGACTGATAGTGAATCAGTTGCTGCTTTATTCACCGAGATCAAAGAAAAAACAGGTGATATTGATATTCTTGTTAACAATGCAGGTATCACAAAAGATAACTTGTTGATGAGAATGAAAGATAATGAATGGAATGACATTATTGATACTAACTTAACGTCATTGTTTCGTTTATCGAAACCTGTTTTACGTAGTATGATGAAAAAACGTTCCGGACGGATTATCAATATTGGTTCAGTTGTTGGTACAATGGGCAATCCAGGGCAAGTCAATTATTGTGCTGCGAAAGCTGGTTTACTCGGATTTACTAAATCGTTGGCAAAAGAAGTAGGTTCTCGCCAAATTACGGTAAATGCGATCGCTCCCGGATTTATTCAAACGGATATGACGGATGAGCTGACTGAAGAGCAACAAAAAGCTATTATGTCTCAAGTTCCAATGGAACGTTTAGGGCAAGCACAAGAAATTGCGAATGCAGTTCTGTTTTTAGCCTCTGATTCAGCCGCTTACATTACAGGGGAAACTCTGCATGTAAATGGTGGAATGGTTATGGTATAACAGAGCCTTGGCAAGGAACTGCGATAACTGAGTGGTGATTCATTGTACAAATCGTGTGTTTTCGTGGTTAGACCACAAAATCTGGGGTTGCAATGTCAGCTGAATCGAATAAACTACTCTCAATCTTACGCAAGTGCGTAATTTGAATAGGAAAGAAAACTAATGAGCAACATCGAAGAACGTGTAAAGAAAATCATTATCGAGCAACTGGGCGTTAAAGAAGAAGACGTTAAACCAGCGGCATCTTTTGTTGACGATTTGGGTGCAGATTCTCTGGACACTGTTGAGTTGGTAATGGCTCTAGAAGAAGAGTTCGATACTGAGATCCCTGATGAAGAAGCTGAAAAGATCACTACTGTTCAATCAGCGATCGATTACGTTTCTAACAATCAGTAATCAGCAACAAAGAATTTAAGAAACAGGTGGCATTAATGCCGCCTGTTTTTGTTTAAGCCTGCCACGATTGGTTTTCCCAATATCTGTTTTTTTATTATTTATTTC
>VSKX01017957.1_pt1 | contig 13940 bp, 9 predicted proteins | sample 4799481 | NCBI WGS metagenome assembly VSKX01 (sample SAMN12179537, study PRJNA552185) | sponge metagenome | biome: deep-sea hydrothermal plumes; feature: spots directly above weak diffusing fluid; material: sea water; isolation source: sponge from the Swan site of a hydrothermal vent ...
CTCGCAAGCAACATTAAAAAAATAATAAACCTAAGCTCTTTGGAAATTGTTCAGTATTTTATTGAATATGAAGAGCCTATTGTATAAAAAATCAGCTTCTATAACACAAACAAAAATAAACAAAAAGGGTAAAAACATCAATAATTAAGCCTGTGGCACTGTAGCTGAAGCCAGGCCGCCACCTGCTTCCAGGACTTGATTACAAGTTAATTGAACTGCTTTTCATAGAGATAAACATTTATTTTGTTTTCCGTTGACAAATATTGTTTATCCTGGTGCATTAAAATCTCTTTTCCTTTGTGCTTATTGTCTGTGTATTATCTTTGACATCCAGTGTTCACAATAATAATAATTATAGCATGTTCGGTAGGTTTCAATGTGGCTCTGCGTGACTAGCACAACTATAATACTACTTAAAAAATCCTTTGGCTGTCTTTTGTTACTGTTTAATTACAAATACAATCCACATACAAGTGCTTATGCGAATACCGATATACTATTAAATCATTTTCTTACCGGCTTCTATAAGGTGCCATGTTTTCAAAATAGGACATTTAATCTCTTTAGCCAGTTACTGAGAGCAGTGTGTGTGAATCACAACCCCACCATATCCTTGCTTTGATTGGTTGTCCCAAACAGTCCCTGAGGCGTGTGTGTGACTCACACCCCCACTATATCCTTGGTTGTCCCAAACAGTCCCTGAGGCATGACAGCAGTCTATTATATGCATGCCTGTTAAAGATTGCTGAACTGTGTGCTCATCTCTACACACTGCGCTATTCACACTTGCCTCTGGCACACAAACAAGTCCTTAAAAATCCTATTGACTCACGTAGGTGGCCCAGGATGCTATCTCATAAGTGCTATTAAGAGTTCACATTTGTATATAATTACCCTTGTTACCCACTCATCTGTAGCTCCTGTATCAGGCACCACTAACCATGTCCATTCTAATGCAATCTGATCCTAGCAAGCTCTGTGAATTGGCTACCAATAGATCAGTCTAATTATAGCGATCTATTTATGTTAAATGTGTGGATAGCCTAGTACACTGGACACAATGCATGCGCTAAAAACACACCACAGGTGCCACTATTAACTCCCCAGCTGATCTCCCCCTCTGGCTAGTCACTGATGGGCCTATATAGCCCTGCACCTTCTGTCAGTTCATATATGCCTTTATCCCTGCATGTGCCTGCTCTCTAGCTTAATTCTGTCGTACAATCTTAACCACACCTGTGTAGGGGGGAGAAGTGGACAAAATTTGGTTAGTAAGAACGATAAAATTTGCTTGCCCTTGGGAAGTGGCCAGCCATGTTGTTGAAGGCCCAAAACACTGCATGACCATTGTTGTATCTGAGTGCGCTCCCACGTCCCTTGTTACCAGGAAGACAGCAACACTGACTGTTTCCTGAGCATTTTCACCGCACAGTTTAAACACACCTACTTGTACACACTCAAACCTCAGACATACGTGTACACTCTCAGTTGTCATTCTAGTGTGAAAGCTGAGTATAGACACAATAGGTCTGTTTTAGTACAGCATATCCTGTGTTTTGTGTAACTATACAGTCTAATCAAAATAATATATGTTCTCTGCAGGCCATGCTAGAGCACAGTGACTACCTGCAGGATCAGCTGGATGCCTACAAAGGTATTGCCACCCACTCACAGTACAACATCAGTGTGACAATTTTGGCTATCAACTTCAGTTTTTTACCTGTCATAAAATTTTCGTCCGCCTATGATTACGCAGTTTTTATACACATGTGAGTACCTCTCTGGTAGCTGGGTAACAGCACATACTATACTACCCTACTAGTACTACCAAGGGCGTATAGAGCCACTAAAGGCGACGAGAGGGCATTCAACTCCCATATGCCCTGCACAGACGGCGAAATGTTGGTGGTTACTAAAAATACAAATAATAGCGCGTGCGTTAAAAGCTGTTAAAAGCTAAAAGCGTGTTGAACTATATAGCGCACATGCTATTATTAGTAACCACCAGCATTTTACCGTCTGTGCAGGGCATATGGGAGTTGCATGCCCTCTCTCCGCCTTCGGCGGCTCGATACGCCCTTGGTACTACCCTTTATTTCACCCACTCAACATTACTTCTGAGGTTTGGGGGTTGTTCTGAGCTGAACTAACTTGTTTGTGGTGTGTTTGTCTGCATAGTGTATTAACTATACTAAGCCTCTGTGAGTGGTGGACAATGAAGCACTTAGAACCGCCCCCTCATTTTGCCTAACAGCCAGCTAGTCACCTCAAACTAACCGCACTAACCACAGGTCTCTTCCAACCCATTCATTTGCCACTATTTCCTATTCAACTGGAAGTGGGAAGGTGGGATGCTAGGGTTTGACTGTGGTGGCATTTGTGTGAGCTCTTCTTTTTTCAACTCTAGAACTCTAGAGGCTCATTGACAATTGAATGTGTTTCTTACCTTGTGTGTGTGTGTGGGGGGGGGGGGGGGGTTGTGCCCATTGTTACTGCACCCAGTGTGGAGTGCTTGAAATTATCGGCACCATACACGATCTCTCCCTCATTAGAATATCTTGCAGCAGTCAGAACTAAAGTAGGAGAAGTGGTGAGTTTAATCACAGGTGTGCATACGTAGCTTTGGCCATTTGTAGGTTTGCATCGACAATATAATGTGCTTTCGCAAGTCCACACGTATCTGCACGTACTCTCGATGCATATTGGTTGCCTTATAAGACTTGTTTGTTCTTTCACTTGCAGCAACCAGGAAACAACATGTTTCGAAAGGCCCGAGGTACCTACCGTTTCTCACACCACGCTCTAGAAAAAGAGGGGGTAATTCTTGAAACGCCAGGCATCCCTGAGCAGAGGTGAGTGCACTCTCCACACCTGCTAGTAATAACCCATCCATTAGATCATTACTCTGGAAATAAACTTGAATAGCCTCTTATACTATGTACTCTGACTTGACTGACCCACTTATGCTTCCTAGACATCAATTGATTTTCATGCAACCAAACTTTAATGGACTTTTGTTATGCTTGCTCTTGTTTTGTCTACCTGTAGAAGGAAGGCTATTTCTTACCAAATGAGCTGTCCTGAGCCTGGCATTTACCTTATCTCCATGCACTACAAAGGTACGCAGTGACAGCCTCGATCGCTCTCTCTCTTTTCCCCATATTTTTTATTCGCTACTTCTTGCTAGTGTTGGTGGGTATGGTAGGCTATCACACCCACACCCACACACACACACAGTGTCGACTTGACCTCATTGTATCTATAGGTATCCTATATACATAAATCTACAACATTTTGGGGTTATTTTCTGTGGTGGCGGGGGTTACTGGTTACTCTCCTACAACAAATTGCTATTTAAATTATCGTGGTGTTATATGTCATAATCTGCAACCTTAGCTACCTGTTTGATTTTTATTATTCACTTTTTAGGAGTGCCCAAATCAAACCTCGTTTTACGGGCATACCGTGGTGTTTTGTGGTATTTTGCGTTACATCACTGTAGGTGGTCTGTTATTCAGTTTGACACGTGTGATACTTGTGTGTGTTCACGAATCAATGGCAGCCATTAGATAAAGTTACTCCTCTCAACTAGTGTGTCCAAATTTAGTGGACTAAAAAGCGATTGTACAAGTGCCTGTAGTACTTATAATAGTGTTGCATAATCAGGCCACACTTAAAGTGAGCACTTCTTATGTCATGTAATGTTGCTGCAGAGCCCTATATTTGCACTTGATTCCATACACAACACACTTCTGTATCAATTACGACAAAGCATGTGTGCCCCTATAATATTCATTACTTGCAACTTTCTGTTAAGTAATAATACCTGTGTCTGAAGTGTGCATCCAACAAGTTGACTTCATCTTTTTATTTGCAGCAGATTGTTTGGAAAGGGTAGATAATTTTGTTTACTACAGTAACCAGTAAAACATCTGAAAGTATGCCTTACATGTACTATCCTGTGACAACATATATTTCGTTAAGAAAGAGCTAGGTGTGGCACCAGATGTAGGTATATAATGTTGTGGGCGCGGGCGCACTTCAGTGCCTTCAGCAACTCGCTTGATTTTTTTGGCTACGCCCCTGTTCCTCGTGTACATGTATACAGAGGGATAGGTCCTCGAATGTCTTCTATTGGAGGTACGTAGGTTCCACTATCAGTACCTAAACATGTTTAGTGTGTTCCTCTCTGTCGGTGGGTAGCTGTATGTGAGGGGGTATATGTACGACATGTTGTGTATTGTCCAGGTGCACTTAAATGGCTTGGTGACATTTCCTTGTGGCGAGCTGAGTGCTTGTAGATGTACAATGTTTGGTGTTGGCTATTTTACGACCCTATCCAATGCCTCTCACAGTGTCCTGTTTTGCTTATCCTCTGCCCCCTAACATTTACTTTTTTCTTCAAAATAATCAGCCGAGTCTATATTTAGAAGGATGTATTGAACGTGATCGCATGTAAGTGCTTCAATTTGAAGTATTCATCACAGCCACTCTGTTGCTAAGGGAAACCATTAATAGCCTGGTAACTATTTGATCTTGCGTTGACCTTACCTTTGATGTACTTGTAGTTTGTTACCCAATAAGTCGTGAAGTGATCCAATTAAGCATTATTGCTAGTTAGTCGGATAAGTGTTCGTCGTTAGCTGCCTAGTATCTTTTTTGATGCCCTTTCCTACGTTCTCAAGTGTCTCGAATAAACATTCCTGTATGATTGGATAAGCCCGTTGGAATATCAACATGTTGCCATCAATTAGTATCACTTAGCTGATTAAGTACTTACTAATCCTAAGGTTCAAAGATGAACGTCACTAATTTAAGGCCTTTGTTTTAGCTATAATCACACTACACAGTCAAACAAGCATTCTAAGCTTCTAAGCAATTATTTTTTGTTTAACCGTTGGGGATTATTTTTGTAGAGGCCCAGCCCTTTACTTTTCATTTCAACCTCATGTGGTATCTGTGCTAGTCTCAGACATAATCTGCCTGACTGGGTTGGCTCTAGGTGTCTATACCACTGGTAACTGGTACAATTGTGACCACTTTCTAATGCCCTGCAATTTTGCTATTCATTTTCACTCTTAATGGTTTTGTCTGTCTCTGTATGCCTTTCTCATACAAATGTTACATAACTGGCTGATGATTTAGATGTGCTGTACTTCCATAAAAAAATTCCTTTCGAATGTGATTTTGCGGTTTGTCTATATACTACTCACTGTCGGAAGGAAATAATATCCTCCTTGAATTGTTGCGATAGGTAGGGATTCATTCTTGGAAGAGCAGCAATACAAGTTAATTTTCCTTCCTTCAATTTCTGCTGCTAACTCAGCATACTTTACCATCGATGGAATGTTCCTAAGTTACACATCCCATCCTGTTTGTAATGACAAAACCAGTACACAAATAAACTATACACGATAGAGCTACTAAATTAGGGTTTGCTTCTACTTGAGTTACCCAGTGTGTGCGTGTATGTGTTGTGCTTGCATTGTATCCAATTTCGTTGATCTCTAAATGCACAGGTATTGTAAGATAAGTCTGTGCCTACACTTAATACCCAGTGTATACATTCATAGCGTTTGTACTGGGCATTTCAGATGGATTGTATACAGATCTTTGTGACAGTGTGATACCCAACTAGAATATGCATACTTTCCTTTTTGGCAAAGTTGACAGCATACCTGTATTAGTGACCATTTGGACTTGTCATAGTTATGTGTGTGCTTGAGGGTAGTTTTCAGGTACATGATGAGTGGGGAGAGTGTGTGTGGTGATGTTTGTTTTTGTGGGTAAATTCCATTTTAGTGTGGGCAAGCGAGCACATCAAAGTATGCATTTTAGATGCATACAAGTTCACTAATGGCACGATCGTTTTGCCTCTGGTGTTTGTTTTGCTTGTGCACTTGCTGCAATATGATTACTGTTGGGGCTATGACATCAGACCACCCTTGCTGCTTGCTACCACACACTCTCACATTACAAGCTGTAGCTCGACTTGTTACATCACATGACACACAAGTGCAGCTGGACTCATCCAGTGTGGTTGCATAATCCAACTAGGATGAGAAGTTGTTTTCGAGGGAAGCCAGTTGCACGATGTCTCTTGTAGCATTGGTTTCCTGCTGTGGTTGGGGCCAAGTGTTTGTCGGCTCACTGCTTTTCCTCCTCTGTTAATGACCATGTGTTTGAGAATGGGTACGTCCTCTATACAGCCACCATACTTTCCGACACCTTAACCAACCATTTAGTCTTTAAATAGGGGACCTTTTTGTTTACGATCGTTATGCATAACAGTCTGTGTCTTACTCTCGTCTCGTTAAAGACTTTATATAAAGTAGAAATTTGAAAGTAGGTGTAGTCCTGGTAACAGCTTTGCCTACACTTTGTATCCCTTGGCAGCACCCACACTACATCCCTTGGCAATTTTCGTGTTAGGATCTAAATTTTTAAATTGTTGTTGCACCAACATACCAACAAGCCTGTTGATATAAGGTTTCTTTTGCAGGCCGCTTAAATTCTTTGTCGGCATGTGTGAGTGATTCCAGAATGCTAGCTGAGGTTGTACATGTGCGCATATGATATGTATGCATAATCCAATTAACTATCAGTTGGTGATGCTGGACAACATTTGATGGGAACTGGTGATTGATTTGGGATGTTTACACGTGTGGAATGTGTCTGAAACCAGTGTGCCACTGCCACCCTGGTCGTTGCATGCTGGTCTTTGATATGGTATAATTATACAAACACCTGCTTCCTGTACTTACCATGGTTACAAGAGGGTCTATAATTTAGTATTCTCAGCCTCTTTCTGTTTGCCTAAACCCTCCCTTGAGGGTGTAGTGGTCGTGTGTAGTCACAGCTCCTAGTCAAAATATCCCCATCGTTTTGAGTATGGAAAATTAAAGAGTGACATTTTATCTGTGCAGGAGTAAGATCTGGTTATGCTCGGTCTGTCATATTTGGATGGTTGTCATGTAGTTCTTAGCAAACTGAATTAAAGTGTATAGTAGTGTCCCAGTATCCCACACATGCTCTCAGACTGCATGCCCACTGCTAAAAGCTTGTGTAAACTTGTTAACCCGAGGCCGAGCCGCAGCCAGCGGGTTATAGTAGTCCGTTGGTTTGTCTGTCTGTCTGTGGCATCTGAGTCTGCTCACCTGGTTGCCACAGCGGTGCATTTACAGCATGGATAGCCTCCATACAACAGTTTTAAATGTGGCAAATTTTGATGTTAAAGCTTCGTTGTCGAATAAAAGCGAGCAAAAGCTTGCACTACCTGGACTCTAGCGAACATGTAGGCTCTGAGACTATAGGCCTATAGTCTTAATAAGTGCTGAGGGACGTTGGCGCATAGTTTTGGACCTGAGGAACGGCCAGGAGTGGCTAAACTGGAGCCTGGATGGTCGCTATCTTTCTTGTGTGTCGACCATTGATTAGGACATCTTTACCAGATAGATGTAAACGTAGCTTTCTTGTGTGTCGATCATTGCTTCATGCATTCAGCATTTACATTGGCTTCCATACTTTTGTGAACACTCCTCTAATTGTGCTCTTCATGCCGAGGGTTTGCACTTCAGTGCTAGTTGTTTTAGGAGTAAATATTTTAACTCTTCCGAGCAAGGAAGTTTTGGTTTCTTTCTTCCCCTCTCAAAATCCCCTGAACTCTGAACTGGGTACCTGTCTCCAGGGGCAGCCTGTGTTGTCATGGTGTGGTCTGTCTATGTAGCTGACCTGTTCCTGCCTAATCATAATCATGTGTTGAAGATTTCCCTTAGTGTTATTCACTAAAATAAATGTGTCATATGAATATTTCCTCAGGACGCAGGTGTTTACAGTACATGACATTCTTGTTTTTGCATCGTAATGAATATAATATATTTGACTAGTGTCAAAACTGCTCGTCATAATGCAACAGTTTTGTCGTCAAAACTGGCCTAAAATCATCTTGTGCTTACCATTAGACTAGCGCATGGCTCACCCAAGAAACTGCCAAAATATTTACAACTTGCTTTAGCAACCCTATTCAGACTCAGGTAGACTCTCAACAACTGTTGCTGGAATTTTCGTTCACACTTTCCTGGTTGCTTCTAATGTATTGTTTGTCCGCACTTTATTCACACACTACCCACCACTAGCACATGCATTTAGTATTTACGGTTACTGCCATTACTGTTTAGCTCGTAAAATTGGCACTGCTATATTAGGCTATTCAACTGGTTTTAGATTAGTCGCTAGCTCTGCCCACATTGGACACATATCGTCCAAACCACAGGGTTAATTTCTATTGCACGTCTCTCTTCATTACTACCTCTCACTTCATTTGTGGTTGTGTCATACTGCTAAGCAAATTAATGGATCGATCTGTGTTTGGCAACATAATGAAATCCTCTAATTCTCCATTGTGCGTTATCCTGTGGAGCCAGTGTGGGGTGTGGGGGATGTTCTCACTTAGTTGCCATGTGCACAACCCTATTGGCGACTACAATTAATATTTGGCTTAGATTATTAATTTGTGTACTCTCTATAATAATATCGGTCGTTCCCCACTTGGTTATTTTAGCCATTTACTGTTTCTACGCTCAATGTTGTATACAGAAAAGAATCCAAAAAGTGTGATGGTTCTCCTCCAACATCTTTCAGCCCTCTTAAGTTTGGGTAGGATGTTCTAGCTGTAGGTCATCTTAAGCCTAGTTCACAATACACTTAACGTGCCTCTCTCTGTGGGGGTTTCCGTGTGTGATTCACGTTGGAATAGACCTGAGTTATATTCAACGCGGCACGTCGCGTCAGCGATTGACGTATATTGTGAACCAGGCTTTAGCCTTATTGGAGGGGGGAGTGCGTAATTCCATTTCAATGCAATCATGGTCACACACATTCTGACAACATCGCCTGACTCATGCCTGTCTACATGCAGGACACCAGAAGGCTATATATGAAAAAACTCTACACTTGGAAGACCTGCTTGAGCTGCAACACCTTCGCGATCCTGTGAGTATCTATTGCACTACTGTAAATGTGTGTACCTTTACTATAGCTCACCTTAGTATCACTACCAGACCATGCATGGAAGTTATCCAAATTGTTACTGTTGATTAGGAGCTACATTCCCAAATCGCGACTAGCTCTTTGAGCACTTTTTATTTAGTACATGCATAATAATATGCGTTTGCTACTAGGTATGGTCATGGGTGGTTTCTCGATAATTATTATGAGCCATGTATTTTGCCCTACAGGTGATAGACATGGAAGGATTTGTAATCCTTAATGTGCGGAGAACTTTACTACTGTTGAATCGATACTTTATGCGACGGGAAGCTGGTCCGAGTCGACCAATGAGTCGCCATTTTTCTGCCCCCGCTCTTACTCTCAATGGAGCAAAAAACTGAGCACTCAATAAACATGTCCCTGTTTACACTGCATCTACTGTCTCACAAGTTGTATTATATTTCCTTTTTCTCAGTGCATTTTCTTTATGCCTTAATTTCATAAGTATATCAATTCATCTTTTTTTAAGAGTCTTTATCTGTAGCTAATTTTTATTGCAATATTTTTAAGAGCAATTATTGTCCCTGTTCATTAACAAATCTTATTCAGACAGAAAAATTTCTCTGATGTTGAACACACAATAAGCACTGTAAACTACTGTAGAGTGGTTCAATCATCTCTAAAGTGTTAATTAGTCTTTGATTCACGAGAAAGAATTACCTAAAAATTGGAGTTGAAATAGAAGTGAAAAATTGTGTTTGTATACCACTATGTGGTCAATGATATTACCGCTTCCTGTCAATTAACTAATTGAAGGAATGTAGATTTAACCACAACACTTATACAGGCTATAAAAGCCTGCAGAATGCACTCCTGCTTTCAGTTCTCAGACTCGACAGTCTCAAAGCTACTTATCTAACTAATTCTTGCAAAATTTGATATGATGCATCTACCGGGCCTGAACGGGCATCCTCCAACCTATGGAACTGGCTATTGCGAGGTGCAGCAGCCGTCTCTCTCCGCTCAACTACCAGAGCACCATCCTGCAGTTATGGGTCGAGTTTCTCCAAACAGTGAAGACGACGATGATAAGGTAAAAAGGCCAATGAACGCTTTTATGGTATGGTCAAGAAAAATGAGAAAGAAGATTGCAGACGAGAATCCCAAAATGCACAACTCAGAAATCAGCAAGAGACTTGGAACTCAATGGAAAGCTCTTACTGACGACGAGAAAAGGCCTTTCATTGACGAAGCAAAAAAACTGAGAGAGGCTCACATGAAGAAACATCCAAACTACAAATACAAGCCGAAGAGAAAGAAGCCACAACCCATCCGAAGATTTCCCATGGATGTCATTCCCCCCTATGGTCCCTTTACAAGGCCAACTACTATATTCCCCAGACCTGGCCAATCTTTCTACCCATCAGCAGGCATGCAAAGGACAGATCAGCCGTATGGACCAGTCAAAACTTACTACCCATCTTCATATAGCAACGCCTACTATCCAACTACCTTCTCACCAAGATCGACCCCATACGAGTACCCTGTTGCAAGCCAACCTCAATGGGGGCTTTCATCAGCTCTACCCGTGTCGAGTCCGATGAATGGTTACTGCAATGCAGCTAGTATGCACGAATTTGTTGATTCTCAAACCCCTCTCTCTTCGTATGACTCGCCCCCTCCATCAGGACTAACAGGTTTTGTTAACGGCTACTCTTCAGTACCTCTTGCAAGTCCGAACAATTTCTCATTATCATCTTTCGGAACATCTTGTAGTACTCCGACCTCTCCACCACAAGGGATGTGCGGTTCGGCGCTAGACAGTCCTGTGGGTACAAATTCCCCAGTAGGCAGTGTAGACTCTTATCAAGGACCCATCGATTTGGTGGGTAATCCCGATGACAGTGGAATTGCAAGTCCCCACTCAAATGCCGAGGCCGACCTCAGTAGTATGATTAATGTTTACCTCGACGATGCGGCTGCAGAATCAGTCGGCTCAGCTGGACTGGAAAGTAATGACAGCTCTCCTTTCAAAATGCTTTCCAGCTCTCAATGCACAGACTTTGTGCCTACTTCTTCAACATTTACTGTGTCATCTATTTCATCACATGACACTACTGTTCCTCTACAGCATTTATTGTGAGTTGATTTTTGTTTGGCAAATTTAGAGTATCTTTTAAGTATATTTTTGCCCCTCTTTGCATGCACTTAATTTTTGTATACTGTATACAAAAGCAGGTCTCTGTCATTAAATTATGTTTGTGCACACCTCTGAGCAAGTCATTAAGTTATTGTGAATTCAATCACATCATCAATCAACTCATCTCGGACAGATCAATACATCTATGTTTCTACATACTTTGTTCTCTCTAGTAAATATTATGTCAATCTCCAGCTGGAACCATTAGTCACTTGAACATTTTCGTCAGAGATGGCTCTCTTAATTATTACACCAACAATGATTGATTCCGTGTGTATAGTTGTCTATTTGTATTTGATTATTAAAAAAATTAATTACACTGATGACAAGGATTATTTAAATACAGGGTAGGGGATTGAGTTAGCAGAATGCAAACAATTCCGCTGAATGTACCAGATAGGTGTAGGATAAGACTAAGTCTTGTTCACAATTATTATGACGCAAAGTGCCGTTGCATCAGTTGTATATTATTATGTTCCATCATATCGTACCTGTAGCATCGTTGGTCATTATTGTGAACAAGGTTTTGGGCACAGGTGTAGGGTAGGAAGAAGCTAATTTATGACTTTTGGTGGATTTCAGTCACAACAGACTGCCAGACAGACTCCTAGTCATAACCCCCCCACTCCAATACGCTGCCAGAATCAACCAGCTAAACATGCCATTCCTAAATATAGATCGTCTAATTTCTCAGCTGAGGTCACTCAAAAGCAAACTTTGATATCCATGTCAACATTGTTGGAGTAAAACTTCATAATTTGTGTGGCTTGAATAAACCACACACCGTGCAACCACCAGCTCAGGTTCCATTGTATGTACGCTCTCAAGCAAAATTTGTCCAAACATACATACATACAATGGAACATCTCTGAGAAGCAGACAACCTCTAGCTCTAAAGTGTACAGGCAGCTTGTTACGGATTTAACTATTTACGATATAAAAAATACCCTGAGCGAACAACCGCTCTACAATGGACAGAATAATTATGTGCTCCTAACGTGTTCTTTTTAGCTTCCTTACTACAAAATTACTGCAGTAGAGGACTTATCTCAAACTAAAAGGTATAAATATATTATATAATTACGATAGCAAAGGATTATTCTACAGCATAGCACTGGAATGAAAGGTTAACAACATGGGCCACTTTCTCAGATAAATATTTTAACAGCTGCATGTAAGGAAGGAAAAGAAGCTCAGACATTAGGCAGGAAGCAGGTCGCCTCTGCAGATAATTACCGCCCACTCGTTGCTTTGTTGCAAACTATGAAAACGTTTAGCCAGGTTGTTTACTAACTCAATAGGTATTTGGGGGTTGGACCTGTCCTGTATGAGTAATATTCTATGAGCTAAAGAGAGCAATATGAAAACTGTGGGTACACAGTAGTATACCAAAGTATTATCAAACCAAAATCACATAAATCCACATACAAATACAAGCTCTTAAGTATTACAAACATATTTACAACATACCACACACAACCATACATGATGAACTTTAATAACGAGACATTAACTTAATTGCACATAATAATTATATGGTCTACATTTCATACAACGGCCAACTATTGAAGGAGTGGCTGTTTAAAGACAATTTGTGTTGGAGAAATAACAGAACTAGTCATTTCCAAATTTTTATACAAAGATAAATATAATTGCAATAAATTATCTGCTCTACAGTGTACCTGGGTCCTCATTTTTTTTATCAAACACAATATTTATCGTACGCCCATCGGCAGTCTTGCCAGCCACATTTTCGACTAGCGGTGTTGCAGATGAGAGAATAGTAGCTGTGTGCGATTCAATAGCTGTGTTTGATTCATGGCTACTTGTTGTGGAGCATGTATAGGACGAGTTCTTATCACTATCATTGGAGGGAGGGTCATGAGATATAGAGTATCCGCCATTAGATTGGTAACATGAGGGGAGGCCAGGTTCCATAGAGCCTGATTGTAAAGTAATGGAGGCACAGAGTCGCTCACTGGTAGAATACACGACACCATCTTCCACATCAATCACTTCATCCTCTTTGTTTGAAGATATTTCACCATTGTTTGTCTCAAGTTCTCGATTGCGAGGTCCTCTGAATAACCGACCAGAACTTCTAATTCGTGGCGCAAGGTAGTCGTCATGTATGTACTCCTGACTGGTTCTGGTTCGTTTGGTGACAGGGGGTGAGATCCAATCACAACCAACAAAATCTCTATGCCTGAGTGGGGGCAGTTGAACATCGTTAAGCTCAGCATAGTTTATCTCTTTACGAGATCGACGCGACCTCCTGGAAATGTCCTCTTCCTCCCCTTCCTCCTGGGCACACACGAGGTAAACAACATAAAGGTTAAACTATATGCTATGCTACCCTCTTTTTACCAAATTTTGCGCTGATGACATAAAATTAAACTACACTACCCCTCTGAAGTGTAAATTGACCACCATCAGAGCCAGTGACCTTGCCACTGACTCTCTACAGACAACAAACCAAACTATTGTGGTTGATAATAGTATGCATGCAAAATCTTGCTTTAGGTCCAGTAATGATGTCCACCAAGGAAGTATATCATCAGGTGATATAACAGTACCCAGCTACAGTCTAGTACCTCAGACTTATCTCACTCGGCTTTAGAGACGTCTCTTCACTACAATATAGGTTGCTAGGCAACCAAACCACATTCAAGCTGTAACTTTTCCAAGAAGGAATACAAATATATCTTACTTCAATTTTTATCCCATTGTCAGTAAGTTTCTTAGTATATTA
>VSKX01083503.1_pt1 | contig 13938 bp, 17 predicted proteins | sample 4799481 | NCBI WGS metagenome assembly VSKX01 (sample SAMN12179537, study PRJNA552185) | sponge metagenome | biome: deep-sea hydrothermal plumes; feature: spots directly above weak diffusing fluid; material: sea water; isolation source: sponge from the Swan site of a hydrothermal vent ...
ATCAAAGGACGGCTAGAACTTCCTTGCGTTACATTACCCTTTCTGAGATCGCCCATCATTCTTAATCTAGTTCTTCTTTTAGCAAATAAATAAGTTCAGGAGCGAAGATATACTCTATCATATATCATTAAGACTTATCTCTGCTCCTGAACTTATCTAGTCAATGAAAATAAAACTTGAATAGAGTTAGGGCGTATTGCTATCAGTATGCAAAGAATCGAGCGTAGCAATGATCTATGAAAAAAGTTAGCCCGTAGTTTACCGTATTTATTCCTGAAACAACAGAACCCTCATTAGCGACCTGATTGGCAAAGGTCAACAGCTTCGCACCTCCTCTGTCCCTGTAGTGTGCAAACATTGTCAAGTGGAGTGGGCGGGGCTGTCTAACTCTCTCCCCCACATCGTGAAGAACCTGACTGGACAGAGACAGCTCCTTCTCAAGATGGCATACCTCGTGGCTGCTCTTCTTCTTCGAACACCCTCCACTCTCAGAGAAGGCCACACTATAATGTTCACTCTGCATTCCATCCTCCAAGAATCTGACTCTGATAAGAAACCACTTATTAATAAGTCTGACAATGACAAGGAATCACATGATACGACGACGTGTCTTGCTCTTACACTGAAGGATCTACTGGGTGCTGATTGTGGTGATCTTCTGTACCTCAAAGGTAGGCATTGTCAGTCCTAGTGGTGTGTGTGTGTGTGTGTGAGAGAGAGTCTCCGTGTAGCCTGGCAACTGTACAGTGAGGGGGAGTACACTAGAGTATTGAACATGCTCAGAACTGCCACACCCACTCCTACCATCAGTCTGCTACGAGGACACTGTCTTGTACACTTGGTGAGATTGTAGCCGAACATATTACTATGCTGTTGAGCTGCACATTTGTAATACCGGTATACAAAGCTGATCATAATTATTTGCCTAGACCTTTCCGCTCTGTACTTTCTCCTCGCAAAGCAGCCATGCAATGCTCACACTATGGCGAAATCCACTTGTATATAACCCCTACAGAGCAAGCCTCAGTCGGCCCTTTGCTGCTATCTGAACTGTGTGACCTCCCACAGTCAAGCTGCCATTCTACCTGCTATGACTGCTTGCTGCAAACTCTACCAACAGGCAACAAATGTCGAAGCAGAAATGGAAGCCAGGGAACTTCGCCTAGAAGTAAGAGACTCCTCATTATCTACATGACTGCACAAACTATTTCAAGCAAATTTTGTCATTGCTCTCTGATTAGTGCAATGTTTGTACGTACTGTATGTGTGTTCTGCATACAGGCATTGCGCAATTCTAGTGGATGTGTGAGTGAGGGGGTGCTCTGGTGGAAGGGGGAGGGGCTACATGACAACCCTGTTCATGCATCTGAGACTGAGTGGGCAGAGTCAGCCTACATCACTGCCATGAGGGCTATCACCCATGGCAAGTGAGAAAAAACTATGCAATCCACATAATCCTTAAGAATTTTGTTATGTCATTTTGCTTTACATGTGATGTATGTGCAACCTGTGGGAAATAGAAAAGCTAGAAAATTTGTGTTTGAATCATACTGTTGCTGTATTTGTGTCGATTGTACAGATATGAGATGGCGAGTAGTGTGTTAAAGGAGCTGATTTTATGTGGTCCCCTCTGCCCCCCTCTTCCCCCGTTGTCTCTCATCCACCTCCTGTTGGCCAAGACCCTTCTCCTCAGGGGAGAGAATCACGAAGCATGGGATGTGTGTGAGAGGCTGTCCGATCATTTATCTATTTTAGAGTTAGAGAAGTGCACACCACACTCGGTGCTGATGCTCGCACAGTCCTTTTTGCTGGGGGCACTCTCGATGACTGCCAGTGGCGACTGGGACAAGGTGAAGTGCATCTCTCACAAGTAAGTTCACCAGCTTCAAATATTCGGTCTGGTATCTCATTAATTAAGGCTTCTTTAATGAGATATCGTACATGGTGTACGCATTGGGTTTTGTCTTTGACTCGAGTTCGTGATTTCCGATCTGAAGTACGTATACATTCAATAATTTATGAACAGTGTGCTTAGATCTGGGTCGAAAATCCATAAAAAACGGTAATTCCAAATGTCCTTGATTTTTGTGTGTCAAACGGTTGCTTTTGTTCACTGTATATGTACTGTAGAATGTGTATGTCATTGTGATGCACTTGCAGGAGCTATCAAGTGTGTGGTTTCCTCACATCCCGACATAGCCGAGACCCTGAAGAGAGCTGGAGTGATGAATTACAGCAGGCTGTCCTCACACTTGTGGTTTGTCACTCTGTGTTATTGTTTTCTGTCCTAACATATTTTCTAACATCTCAGGAGCTCAACTTGTTGTTGATGGCAGGTGTATGTTTGAGAGGAGGTGACAAAGATAAAAGCCTTGCTCTGCTCGCTCATGCTGTCTCTCTCACCCCCAACCCCTCACTCCTCACTTCCTACAACTCCTCTCTCCTCCTCACTCAACGAGGGAAGCTAATGGAGGCCGCCACATCTTGGCTGAAGAGGCGTGGCCTGTTACCAAGCAACAAGGCCGAGGCTCGGCACAGGATCGTTGAGAGGAAGACCACGATGAAACCAGGGCAAGTAACGTTTGTCACACAACAATGTGTGTATGTATAATGGTTGCTCTACACAGGGGGGACATGGAGCGTTTCGATGTTGCCATGCTGAAAGTGTGGATCAGACAATGTTAAAAACTGGGGTATAGTATAGCGTTCACACTCAACTGTAATAATAAATGCACATCAAGTTAGTTACTTCAAGGACCATTTCCATATATAAAATTAAGTTGACCCACGTGTATGTGTACGCACTGGCGCGCACTGGACACTGACCAGGAACAGTGAAGGAACACTCTATATACAATCTATGGTCTGAAGGTCTGCCAGGCTGAGGCTGAGGAATGATCTCCCTGAGGCTACTGCAGGGGAGATGGCATAGTACTTTGTTCAGGAACGTCACCAGAGTGAAGGCCCTAACAACTGCTGCTGTAAGTAAAGAGAGTCCATCCATCTGTACACCGTCTAAGCTCTCCAGCTCTAGCTCCGTATTTATGAGATTGTTGCCAGCATCAACATTGTGTATGTGTGGGTGTAATAGTTGGAACTTGTCCATCTGTGCAGTCGCATGACTCTGGTCCTGAGCCTAGTGCTCTTGAACCCCAGTCAGAGAAGGTGAAGCCGTCAGAGGAGGAGCTGTCGGGGGCCGAGCCATGGATGGTGGTCGAGCTGGAACGTTACTATCAGGGCCGTAGGAGACTGGCCGACATGATGGGGGTTCCCCCTCACAAATTCACCGACGAGGATGTGGAGGATGCCCTGCGGTATTTGTTGCCATCTCGACTCTTTGCCAGAGATGCTCAACCCTCCATGAAGGTAATTGGAAGTAATACCTCACGCTTCTAACTTTGCTCGTTTTCTACAGCATCCATTCAAGATCTTTCCCGAAAGAAAAGGTAATTAATGAGCATAGAATACACAGAGTTTTCATACTGTTTCACTTGTCTCCAGAGGCATTGTTCGACAAGAGTCGTCGTCCATTAGATGCTGGGTTCTACACTGGTTCCCCTGCCTACCATTCTCTTGTCTATCAGATATTTGAGCAGGGCGGAAAGTTATCCTTGCCTCTAGAACCTGAAAAAGAAGTATCAGAGTTACCGGCAATAGTGAAAGAACTGGAAGACAGAATAGCAGCTTCATCAGGCCAGAGCAGTACAACAGAGGAGGTAAATACGACTGAAGAGGTACGGAAAGAGGAGGAGCTCTTTCCCAGCCCAGTGGCGACCGAAGTACAGGAAGAGGAAGGGCTCTCCCCTAGCCCAGTGGCGACCGAAGTACAGGAAGAGGAAGGGCTCTCCCCTAGCCCAGTGACGACAGAGGTACAGGAAGAGGAAGGGCTCTCCCCTAGCCCAGTGGCGACCGAAGTACAGGAAGAGGAAGGGCTCTCCCCCAGCCCAGTGGAGACCGAAGTACAGGAAGAGGAGAGACTCTCCCCCAGCCCAGTGGTGACCGAAGTACAGGAAGAGGAAGGGCTCTCCCCCAGCCCAGTGGAGACCGAAGTACAGGAAGAGGAGGGGCTCTCCCCTAGCCCGGCAGAGGTACAGGAAGAGGAGGGGCTCTCCCCCAGCCCAGTGACGGCAGAGGTACAGGAAGAGGAGGGGCTCTCCCCCAGCCCAGTGACGACAGAGGTACAGGAAAATGTTCAACAAGATCTACCCAAGACTTGGATCAAAAAAGAGGCAATGGAGAACATAATTGCAGAAGAACTCTCTGACAAACAGGTAATTAATAAGCGTAGTAGACAGATACTGTACAGTACCAAGAAGAGAGGACATACAACTTGCTACTTGTGCTCGATTAGAACCTCAGTTTAATCGAGTGCTTCCCACGATAGCTTAGGCCAGGCAAACTTGATTCCTTGTTTTTCATCACTGCCCACTCATAGTTGAATCACGTGAGCTTCTATTAAAGTATGTTCGTGATTTATGTGTTCTATTAAAATATATTTTTGTGATTTGTGCAATGATCGTGATAACGAATAATGAAAAATGACCGCCCACCCGCATCCTTTGTCAAAACAAGCTGATGAGAAACAAGGAAACAAGTTTGCCTGGCCTTACGATACAAAAAATTATTGTCATAATATTATTATTGTTGCCCTCTTTTATACGTCCTTGATATAACGTACACAGCTCAGGCTAGTGTACAAAATATTTAGACAGAGCGTTTACAAGTGTTTTTTATTCAACTTGCGGTAATTAACACTTTATAACTTTTTGCTATAATTATTATAGTACTCTGATTTGATTAGACGTCTCTCGGCCCTCTCCTCCCACCCCAAAAGCTCGACAATCTCCTCATTTCTTGACAAGTATCGTCAGCCTGTATTTTCGTACCGCTCTGTAAGCCACACCCCCAGTCCCTCAGTAGACGGCTCAGTGCAGGCAGTGGGGAAGAGGAAAACGGCCATGGCTGTGGTTACGCTGCGTCCAGGATCAGGCGTGGTCTCAGTAAACAAGAAGACGTTTGTCGATTACTTCCCTCGAGCTGAAGACAGACATCAGGTGCTCTATCCACTGCAAGTCACCGAGTTACTGGGCAAGTATGATGTCACTGTGACTGTACAAGGAGGCGGGGCTTCAGGTACAATGTGACAGTGATATTCTGCAGCTGTAGTTAGTGGTGTGTTGTTTTATTGATTAGGGATGCTCTGGATTGACCGAAGACCCAATGCCTTTGATTTTTTTTTTTTTTTAATACTACTTTGCTGGAGACGCATTTTAAGCCACATTTCATCCCCATATTTATCAGTAACATAAACATAGACTTATTTGATTATTATATCTTTTGCCTCACCCACCAGGCAGACAAACTAGTGCTAACTAATGCTATTTTTTTTATCCACCCTGTAAAACTTAAGTGGGTGTTGTAATCCAATGTAGCCGCACGATACAGTACATATACACACACACACATGCAGGTCAGTCTGGTGCTGTTAGACTGGGTATCAGCAAAGCCTTGCTGGGGTTTCCTGGCGACCATAGTGATGTCTTGGAGTCTGAGGGACTGTTGATAAGGGACCCTCGAATGGTAGAGCGAAAGAAACCAGGCCAAAAGAAAGCAAGAAAGAAATTTGCTTGGTAAGTCAACTTGGTAACTTCCATGGGATCCATGCACATTCTGTATAGTTTGTTCTGATTACAGAATGTCACTGTATCCCTTTAATTATAGGCCTGCATGAGGCTGTATGTATGATTGTAAGTTAGGCCCTACTACAAAGTTTGCTGCATTCAATCACCTAACAATATGCTGCCTATCCACGTGCAGGGTCAAGAGATGATCATTGGATTATGACTGTGACATGTGTTCCATCAAAATGTATAGCTGTACGAACATAACTTATATCACAACTGTCATGTCATTAAGTTGCAGAATAATTCATTGTTGTTCATGTTTGCTTGAGGTTGTATTGCTGGGCTAGACTTGTTGCCTCACTGTCTGCTCGGACTGTCTGCAAACAGCTGACCAGTCGCTGAATAGATGACCTGAGGGGGGGAGAGGAGTCATACGCACAATATGAGCTAGACATTATATTAATAATCAGAAGCAGTAAAACATATAGACTTGAAATATGCAAACACACGAAAAAAAGTTGAGCCTACACACACTTAAGGGGACGTAACTTGAGTTAGGAGTGTCTAATTTCAAACCTAAAACATGTAATGAGGTAGCTCTATTACAGGGCTTTCAATAATTCGTGTGCTCAGATGACCGGGTTTAAAATGTGTCCATTTCGGAGAAAAACTATATATATATATATATAGGTGGGTGAAATGATCAAAATTGGGCCGTTCTGAAAATATAATCTGATAGAGTTTTTCTGGGCTTTTGGAAAATTACAAGATTAAAGACTAACAGAACTAAATTTATGGCCATTAGAACACAACAGTTGCCATAATTATGTGTACTGTTACATGAGTACTTCAAGCAGTACTGTGTGACTAAGGTCACTGAGGAGTGAAACTAACCTGGTTATGCTTCTCTCCAGGTCGTTCTGCCCAGCTGCTGCTCTGCTGAGACAGTCTGCCAGGTGAACTGTGTAACGCACCAGTCCCTCCAGTGGACGTGCACCCACACCATCCTGACCATACCAGGCCACAGGAACAAGAGACACAAGCTGGGGGGTGGCAGTATCATCACTGACCAGTATATAATAGTATACAGCAGACAATAGAATCTCTCCACATACAGTCTTAGTCTAATCCCTCAATAACGGTTCCATGAGCAATTGAGGGAGTGTCCTCTATTGAGGGAGTTTGTTGCTGTATAGTAAACATGTTCAAGACTAAGAGCAGCAGTGTCCTCATATAGTGAGGATGCCCACTATTGAGAGTATCCGCTATGTTGACTATTCAACAGGTCATAGCTATAGTGCCAGGTGTATTCTCTAGAAGGCCTTCAAAAAAGAACCCTGTTACCTATTTGTTGAGCAGAAACTGACCTGAGCAATCTTATCCACTGAGAGGTGGGACACAGGACTGTTCTGTAGAGAAAGGAGGAGATACCTGCACACAAGGAGAGGGGGTTATTGTCATAGTAATACAGGCTGGTGAGAGGAGGTACAGCAAGCGTACCAATTTATCGTGTACCAATCGAGACATTTCAATGCTTTTTACTTTCATTTGAGCTTAAAAAGTAGGAAAGAAGAGATCGTTGGAAGGCCTTAATTGGTACGCGTGTTTTACCTTCTCCGAGTCTGGTGGGATACATGAACCAAGCAGATTACAACTGTCGCAACAATAAGGTCACCTGTTTAGCAGGCCATCCAGTACTAGCTGCTGTAAAGTATCTACTTCAATAAGCCCCACCCACTTAGTGATATTGCCAAGCAACTTGAGACAGCTCCAAAATTGACGGTAATAAAACAGGGCCTTTGGTGAAGACGGATTCTCCATTTGTCTGTATAATTATGTACATGTGTGAACACAAGGACATGAGGGTAAGTCCTTGATACTCGATAGTAACAAATACATTCACTTACTTGGCAGCAAACAAGGGCACAAACACGTCTCCATCTATCGTCTGTCTCAGTTTAAGGGTGACTGCATTGATGAGAGACAGTCCATTCTTGTTGTGGGGAGAGAGAGTGGGATAGTCATCGAAGAGACTCTGAATCAAAGAGACCAATCGTTGTGTTTGAACACCAGAGAGTGGATCCCAACCATTCTTTACCAGAGCTAGGGTGAGAGAGGAAACAGACATGTACTCTTCTTAACCAAATAATAGCCCTACGAAGGGGCAAGCCTTGTCCCCAGGCTCTTTTTTAGAATGAACTCAAACATACACATTTTTAACTCGTTCTGGAGACAAGGCTAACCTAACATAGTGGGGGGTATGTAAAACTAGCAGCGCTTGCAATAGACCATTTGGAGCATATTCCATAGACACTCACCAGTTACTTTGGGCAGCACCACTTTCTCGACAATATTGGGTATTACCAGGATATCCTGGTCGTCCCGCTCTGGCTCTGTCCCCTCCAGAAATCCGTAGAACATGAGCACGTTGAACCAGCGAGCATCCTCTAGAGTCCCACCCTCGTCAGTGAGGGGGTTCCACGAGAGGAGCTCCAGACGAACAAACGGTGAGAAGAGTTTGGGCAGACAGAGAGAGATGTAGGCCTGAGAGTAAGATGAGGGGAAACTGAACTTCCACTGCTCCAAGTGAGTCTTGATGGTGGAGACATCACTGAAGTCTTCATTCACATCAGAGAACACATTCTTGCCTTTAGAGAGGATACCCTCTGAGGAATAAGAAGCGATACTAGTACGGAAAATAGTACAGACAGAATCACAATGAATAAAATTGTTATCCAAAACTGCAACTTCACAAGCAACAAAGCAGAACGTGTGGAGGAACTGAAAATGAAATTACTTAGAATCTGTAAAGTTAACCGGAAACGGTTGACAGGCTAAAGCCTGGTTCAAATATGATGCAACGATAGAATAGAAGAACTATGTTTTGTTCATGACCCAAAGCAATGACACTACTGACACAATGTATGCTTCGGCGTTATAATGTGAACCAGGCTTAAGCTACGTATGCATCATCTATGTAGACTATACTCTTAAACAGGACACACAATATAAAAACCAGCTCGGGAGCTTACCCATATCGTTCTTGTATTTGATTATGTTTGTCTCCAATAACTCATCGTCTGAGGACATGCCATCGTGGTGATTGGTCACACCCTTTTCTCTCCTAGCCTCTCTGCGTCTCCTCTGCCGACCCTCTCTCTCCACTACACGAGTCCTGTGGGTGTGGTCAATGGGTGTGGCCACAGCAGACTCTGCCGACATGTCTCTCACATCCTGTCGACGCCTCTCAACACGTAACTGAGTCACACCGCTCATAATAGAGTGTGCATTTCCCTCCAGCTCTTCAATAACGGGAACCTGAAGTCATAAGTAGTACGTACGGTACATGTTGAATGTGCTTTAAATCCCCTATTAAACTACGGGCTACAAGCGACGCAAAATCTACTATCATTATCTGAATGAGTTTTTTCTAAGCTAATTTAGTATCACAACACAAGTTTTATGCCTGTACAAAATGTACACAATAATTATGTACAATAAAAATTGCATACGTGTACTGCACTCACTTTCTCTGAGAGACAGCTGAGCAGGTCCCTGAGATAGCCGTGGGTCTCCTGATAGAACTGGTATTCAAGAGACATACCCCCAATATGCTGCTCTAGCTCCCCCACCTCCTGGTCGGCCGTCACCAAATCTCCCTCTAACTCCTCCAGTCGATTCTCGTTCTTCCGATGGAGTGAACACAACTCAGACAGCTGCTGACTTAGACTAGACTTTAACGTTTCCATCGTGATTGGGATAAGGATTTCTGGAATATTCACTACAGGTTTACTTGTAACTGGAGCATGTTCACTTTCAATTTGTTTCAGAATATGGCTTTTTTGGTTTGGCTGCGTATCAGTCACAACACAGCCCTTTACGGCTTTGTTGATTTGTTCCTCAACAAATCTTTCTTCGTCTGAGCCACTTCCTGCCTCCTCCATTGCTGCAAGCACCTGCATCTGTCGGGAGACCTCCGTCCGTCGACCAAACTTGCCACGTTCCTCTCCGTCGCTTTCATCGGACTTGTCATACTCGTCCTCTCTAACAAGACGGGATTTCCCCTTAGCTCTCTCGCCCCCCTCCCTTGAAGTAGACTCCAGGGACATAACGTCGCCCCCCACAGCCGATGACTGAGTGCCCATTTTCCTGGCCAGTTCCCTCTGTTTTCTGGCAGCGTGGATGAGAGAGCTATCCGGTATCACTCCGGTACTGATCCTGTGAGATATGGAGGAAAGAGCGCTCTCTTGCTCTGAGTCACTCGAGTCCTCGGCTTTTTGTGTCACTTGCTGTATCTCCTGTTTTCGTTTCTGCTGCTCTAGTTTCTTAGCCGCTCTTTTAGCATGACTTGATTTCTTCAGTTTGAACTCTGTACCGTCACCCAGGTCTTCATCGTCAAAACTGAGTAGCGATTTTGGGACACTGCTTGGTGTTGCCGTAGCGAATTGAATGGACGTCTCTTCATTTGTGGTGGACTGGTTTGGAGGATTCGATTCATCTTCGTCGTCCAGATCATGTACGACCTTCTTACGGATTTGTCTTCTGGGTGCTTTTTTCTTCGAGAAGAGACTCATATCCTTGTTTGTGCATGTGTGAAAAGTATGTTCAGTACATAGCAGGAGATAATACATGCACAAGTGAGATAGAGAGGAGGTAGCTAGTAAACGTACAGCTGTGGTGGACTGGTTTGGAGGATTCGATTCATCTTCGTCGTCCAGATCATGTACGACCTTCTTACAGATTTGTCTTCTGGGTGCTTTTTTCGTCGAGAAGAGACTCATATCCTTGTTTGTGCATGTGTGAAAAGTATGTTCAGTACATTAGCAGGAGATAATACATGCACAAGTGAGATAGAGAGGAGGTATAGCTAGTAAACGTACAGCTCAGTACATGTGACAGTCTGGCTGCGCTTGCACGTACTTGGTGCCGGTGGTGTTAGTATAAATTATGGTTAGTACTTAAGCGCTCTTTACCCAATTATTAGGTAAAGTTAGGGCGTCCCTTTCGCGGTGGACAGTCTGGATACGAGACTTAGCCTCGTTCCCAGGCAGAAAAAAGATCTGGGAACGATCGTTCCTGCATGCATGATCCCCCGGCCGGCCCGGCCGGCCACAGGCCTTTCACCGCGGCCTGGATTCGAGGCTAAGTACATACTTTGATCCAGGACACTCACAGTATTATATAACGTGCGATTATATAAAGGCAGGAAGGTAGAAGTAGTAGCCATTCAAGATTGGAGCCAATGGCTTTCCAAAGTGTTCCTGCAGAGCAAGAGCGAAAGACTGTCTTGATTCATTCGCCATCACTCCTGCAAGCATTCAACACACACCCCAAGTACAAGCACAGGGTATGATGATTATTGTGTCATGCACTCAGCATGGTAATCATTGTAATGTGCACCATTTTTCAGGGTGATCTGGTCCTATCACTGATATCAGCCTATGGTTTGGACAATAAGCTGCAGTAAGATAAAATAAATAAAATTATAGCATGCCCACCATTGCTGCTGGTACTAACCCTGCCTCTTGTAGAATTATAGCTCCACAGAAGATAGAATGGAAAGACCTTCAGACGTTTCACAGTCAAGCGTTCATTGACTTCATACGGACCTATGGTAACATCGATGCTGACGAGCTCTCTCCTGCTCAGTTAGAGGAGGCTGACATGTATGGACTCAGTGAGTACACGCATACATTTATTTAGGGGATATGTCTGAATCAAGCAATTTGTACCTGCACAACATAGAGCAATATTCGTACAGCAGTACACAGAATCTCAGAGGACTATACTATTCCGACTCAGTCTCGCATCACCTTCATCATGTTGTGGTCTTACCATTCTGTAAATTATTGTGTTTGTGGACAGCCGCCCAACCTGCTTGACACAACTCTGTAGTAACCCACAGTAACGCAACACTAGCAACACATTGTTCAGCACACCACATGGAGGGGAGGCCAGTAGTATTGTTAGTATTGTGGTCCAGTCCACAGGCAGGCTGATTTTTCTGGGAAAGGAGAAAAAAGAAAAAGAGTTGTCCTGGGTAGGGCCTGGGGACGAGGCTAGTCCACAGGAGGCTGAACCTGTGAATTAATTGATCTGTCTAGGTTTTTATGACATGCAAGACTGAGCATTATAAATTATTTGCTACATTGTATACAGGAGATTTTCCTGACTCTGCAACTGTTGTACAGATTATGATTGTCCTCTGTTCGAGGGTATTCCTGGTTTTGTCCTGGGTGCAGCTTCTAGCAGCCTGACTGCAGCGGAGGCGGTGATGAGATCAGGGGGCATGGCAATCAACTGGTACGGGGGTTGGCATCACGGACATCGTGACGAGGCCAGCGGGTTCTGTTATGTCAATGACATTGTTCTCTGTCTGCTCAAATTACTGGACCACTATCAGACGGTGCTCTATGTGGACGTGGACATCCATCACGGAGATGGTGAGTCCTTGTACGTACGTACGTACCCAGAGCCTGAGGATGTCTGACAACTCAGACTCGAGATGCTGTAATCAGTACAAAGTGTGCCTGGTTGATCACGTGACTTGTTCACCAGACCTACAGTTGTCAGACCTCCTCTGGCTCTCTGTGACAATTAAAGTAAGATGTCTCTGTATTCCTCCTCGCCACGATTATTTGTAAAGGGTGCACATCCTCCTAACCTTCAGTGTATGCATTGTGCAGGAGTGGAGGAGGCCTTCTATTATTCTTCACGTGTGATGACCATCTCTTTTCACAAGTGTGCCCCAGGCTTCTTCCCAGGTGAATTGTGAAAGTGTCTCAATTTAATGTTTCCTGCAGCAATGCTGCCCCATGAGCCTTTGCTTTCAAACACTGTATACCCTCTACTTTCATGCAGGCACTGGGCGTGTAGCCCGTGTGGGCAGTGGGCCAGGCAAGTTCTTCACTGTCAATGTGCCTCTGAAAGATGGATTAACGGACAACACCTTTACCAAGGTGTTCACAAGGTAGGCATAGTTACACCAGGAGCAAAGTTGCACGTATACTACGACATGCTACAGTGTTTCTTGCGTCACTTTAGAGGTAGTTACAGATCTCCATGTGTTTGGTACGTACGTTGAAATAGTTATAATGTTGAGTAGTTGAGTAGTTGTTAGCCTGGTGGGTTCACAATATGATGCAATTCGAGCTCTGGGGGGTCACTGCCTGCGTTTCACGTAGGGGTAGACTTGGATCTATTTTTGCATCAACCTTGCGACGGGAAATTTGCGTCATAATTATTGTGAACCAGCATTTAATGTGTGTACATACATACATACATTGATTTTCCTTCTCCTCTCAAGAGTGCTGTCTGAAGCCAGGAACTGCTTCCAGCCCTCGGCTGTAGTGTTACAGTGTGGAGCAGACATGTTGAGTGGGGACCCAGTGGGCACGTTCTCACTCACTCCCCACGGACTGAGTCAGAGCATAGCATACGTCTTGGACTGGAAACTCCCTACAGTGTTGTTGGGGGGTGGAGGCTACAATTTCACCAACACTGCCAAGTTCTGGACCATATGTACTGGACTCACAATTGGTCAGAAACTGAGCGACGAGATTCCAGAACATTGTCATTTGGAATGTTATTCCCCAGACTTTGACCTTTCAGTTACCCCTAGAAACAGGCCGGATGAAAACACCAACGAATATATTGCAGAGTTATTGGAAATTATTTCTAGTAATGTCTCAAATATTAGCAACTAGGCTCTTAATTCACAACATTGCACCATACCCATGTTTGTTGTTATCATTCACATGCTCATTATAATACTCAGTTTTATAATTCTTTCTCAGTTACATCACAAACATTGTTCATTTACAAGGAAAAAAAGCACATCGGCTAATAAACTGAGGACAATATACTGTATAAACTGGAAGTGTTTTGCTATCCCTCCACATCGTACACTCGAATTAGGTTATCAGTGAATCCAGCGAATAGTGTCTGACCGTCACAGCTCCAGGCCAGACTCATACACTCAGTGGGTCCACTCAGTGCATTACCCTCCACTACCAACTCATCAACCAAGCTCTTGCTCTCAAGATCCTGCATGTGATGTGTGTGTCAAGATAAAATAATTTTTGGTGGGTTTGTTTTCGTTGGGCTCCCTAACTCAAGAAATCTAAAGTAGCTGCAAAGTACGGTCATTTTTTTTTTTTACAAATTTCGCGATTGAAGAGCCAGGTGATTATCAGCAGTTTTATACTTCGCGGAATGACTCCGTGTAATGCATGCTCACTTTTTGCAATGTAGCCTCAGAAGCTTCAAAGTTTGTCGATTAATAGTACAAAACTCATTACTCACGATGGTTTGA
>VSKX01065389.1_pt1 | contig 13931 bp, 14 predicted proteins | sample 4799481 | NCBI WGS metagenome assembly VSKX01 (sample SAMN12179537, study PRJNA552185) | sponge metagenome | biome: deep-sea hydrothermal plumes; feature: spots directly above weak diffusing fluid; material: sea water; isolation source: sponge from the Swan site of a hydrothermal vent ...
CCCCCCCCCCCCCCCCCCACACACACACACACACACACTTACTCACTCCTTACACATATATAGTAAAGCTCGCGGCCGTAGTCACGGTAGCGTGGACACAGTAACTCCCTTGTCTGCCAATTCTGTAGTTGGCTGTCAGTCCCACTAACAATGGCGCTGCTGGTGTGTGCCACTGAACTATACTTTTACTTTTAGCTTGAAACAGGTTTTCCTATGAACAATGCAATCAGTCCTTGTAGTGTTTCTGTGTGTGTGTAGGGTGCTTACTGTACACACGGTAGGAAGGTGATTTACACTATTTATCTCCCATAAGAAGCTGTTGTGTGTTGTCATACTTTAGCTGGTGCTCTAGTCCGCACTGCTATTTTGGGCGTGTGTGCTATTCACCTGTTTGTCCTGGCTTGCTAATGTACTGGCCTAGCCAGCCCTTATATAGACCTGTGCATGACCTCTTTGGCTAAATCAACTCTACCTTTGAAACTTGATATGTTGTGAGCTCAGAATATACTCTGTACGTACTACGTATATACAGTGTTCAACTACCCTACTGATGACACACTTCAACGAGGTAGCTAATGCGATTGTTATGAGCCAATTTCAAATGCAACTATTATTTTTATGGTCTATTTGCCTTCACACGACACATACGCACGCACACGCACGTACTCACACACACACTCCAGCTGTGATGAGGAAGTTCAATCACCCGCACATTATCAAACTGTTTGGAGTGATGACTGACAACACTGCCACCTTCATTGTAATGGAGCTAGCACAATCTGGGCAGGTGAGCTCCCCCCCCCCTACACACACACACACACACACACTGGGCTATAGTATAACCTCGGTTATCCGGACCCCTCTGTACCTAGAGCACTCCGGATAAATGAAAAGTCTGGATAATTAAACGGTCGGCCAGAACGCCTCGCCATCTTTGCTTAGCTTCACTGTCTTTTGACTTGCTACAGGTAGCTAATGCTTAAATATAAGTTACAAATATAACTTACAAATACTAGCTCAGGACACGAAGAAACGAAATATGATCGTTTTCCAAGCTTCAACATGTTCACTTGTTGCCACGCCCTTTTTTTTTTATTATTATTATTTTTTTTTATCCGTGTAATCGAGGTTCTGGATAACAGAGGGCCAGATAACTGAGGTTCTACTGTATACAATATGTCTTTTGAGTAGATAGACAGGAGGTAACTTGGTGGGTTGCTGCTGATTTAATAGACAGAGCTAGGGATGGTGAGCAGGTGTGGGTCTTCTCTTTCACACACTGATTGAGTTAGCCTCTCAAAGTCCACTTAATTGAATCATGCATCTCTCCTTGGCTGGGCAGCCCAGACTGCAAGGCCTGTTTTAGTTGCTTTAGTGGTTACTGGTATTTGCTGTAAATAGAGATACAAATGCTAGTCTCTGTTATTACTCCCACCACACACCCTCACACCTCACACAACCCCACAGCTGCGTCGGTATCTGCTCATTGAAGGTGCACGCATCACACCAGCCATTCTGTTGATGTACATTCATCAGCTCTCCATGGCTATGGTGCATCTGGAGGCTCTCAACTTTGTTCATCGTGACATAGCTGCCAGAAATGTGCTGGTAGCCAGTCACGAGGTTATCAAACTGGCTGACTTTGGCCTCTCTCGTGGATTAGATGATGCTGACTACTATGTTGGTAAGCGAGGCATCATTGTGGAGGACCAGTGTGTGTGTGTGTGTGTGGTGATGGTCAAATTTGAGTTGAGTTGATCCCAGTAAGTAGACAGAAAGTGGCCAAAAGTGCAGTTAACTTTTTACTGGTAGGTAATCAGGTAATAGCTGTTTAAGATTGGTTAAGTTATAACAAGAAAGTGAGGGCTCAACTCAAATCAATTTAGACTATGCTTGGGTTCTACTTTATAGATTGCATTAGCTTGGAACTGCCATTGTGTGTCTTAGCAGAATGTTTTAGGAATGTTTTAGCTTTTAGTTAATTCAATTGTATTATGGGTTAATTTGTATTGTGGGTTAAGTTGTATTGTGGGTTAAGCCTGGTTCACAATATGACACTGGAGCTTACGTCAGCTGCGTCAGTTACGCAGGAATAGAACATGGTTATATTACGATGTAGTGTCAGCGTTGTGTTACGTAGCGTCATATTATTGTGAACCAAGCTTTATGCACACTCAATGCACAGCCTCCCATGGCAAGCTGCCCATCAAGTGGATGGCACCAGAAAGCATCAATTTCCGTCGTTTCACCGGTCTGAGTGATGTCTGGATGTTTGGAGTGTGCAGCTGGGAGATACTCATGCGTGGAGTGAAGCCCTTCGTAGGCATCAAGAACGATGAGGTCATTTCTAAGATAGAGTTTGGAGAGAGACTTGCTTTACCTCCCGAGTCTCCGGCTAGTCTGTTTAGACTAATGAATTTGTGTTGGCAGTACGATCCACTAGACAGGCCCTCATTCAAGGAAGCAGAGAATGAGATCAGGTGTGTGTATATATACCGTATAGCAGGAAATTTTCGTTGGGTTTTATTTTCATTATTTTTGTTACGGAGAGCCCCGTACGAAAAATTAAACCACGAAAATCTAGATCGTAGGCTACTATGATGTGCTCAGGGCATAGAATGAAAATAAGACCACGAAATACCCTTTCAAGGCCTGATAGCGAAAATTTAATCCAACGAAAATTTCCCGCTATACGGTATAGCTCTGACATAACTTTAGTTTGAATGGTCTAATTTCCAAGATTTTCAAAAGGCCCAGTTTCAGAAAGAAAGAAAAAGCGTGGGCGATTTTTTAAAAGGGTTGTTTCAACCTTTTTTGCTGAACACATCTGATAGAGTTATTTCTTACCTTTCAGGCAAGCCGTAAATAAGTGCAATAGGACAAACAGAACACCAGTTATAGGTTGTCAAAGTCCCCAGCATGCACACCTCTAATATTGGCCTCCTTCTGATACTAGCTGCCCTTAATACTAGCCGCCCTCCACTCACAGGCACATTATAGAGGAGGAGAAGCAGATGATGGCAGCGTCTGGCTCTACACGACGTGCCCACCTGGTAGAGCGTGACCCGGCAGCCCCACCCAAGCCTGGTCGCAACCCTCCACCCATCACCAGAGTCCCCTCTGACTCGCATACCAAGAGACTGTCAACACAGTCCGAGTTTGATGAGAGAGTGAGTGCTTGTATGTTGAGGGTGGCTGGTTTAGAAGGAGAATGAATACGTACTTTAATGATAGAATGAGTGTGTGTTCTAGCTATGAATATGTAAATAAAGCCTGGTTAATAATATGAAGATTACGTAGCGTTGGTACGTCAGTTACGCACGAATAGAACTATCTATTCCAGTGTAGCGTCAACATTGCATTGCGTAGCTGTACTTATATAACACTGTAGTGCTGTGCAGTGTAGTGCATTTAAAGACTCCTCTTTCTCACTGTATACAGAATGGCCCCCCTCTTCCACCCCGGTCCATGATGAGGATGAGGGATCACTCCATGAGCCCTCCGGTCGGTCCATCCTCCGATCACCATAGCAACCAGCAACCACCGCCCCTACCTATAGGTGCATGAGTCTACCCGTGCAATGTTGTTGGTTTTCTTTAAAAATGTCGTTTTTAGGCGTGTTCACAATAATTATGACGCAACGCGAGCTCTGTGGGAGGGGGCGTTGCCTGGATTGAACGTAGGAATAGACTTGACCTTGTGTCGCGGACTGGAAACGCATCATGTTGTGAACCCGACTTTAGGCAACAATTATTTACATGTTCTTGATACACACACACACACACACACGCACATACACACACACACAGAACCGTACTCAGTCACAACAATTGGCTCTCGTGGGAATGGCCTGGATCCCCACATTCCTAACAGCCGTCGCTCAGAGAGTCCTCGTCCCATCGCCACCATTCCTCCCCCCTCTATAATACGGGCAGCTCCACGAGAGGACAGCAGTGGCTCTGAGGTCTACTACTCCACCCCTGCTGAGCTGGCAGAGAGAGGAGGGCGGGCGTTAAATGGAGAGGGTATGTTTGTGGATACTCAACGAACATCTGTCAGCAGTGGTGACAGTGGAAAGGAGCTAGGCGTTCGTCCTCGCTTTGATAATTGTGAGTAACCTCATACCGGAAAATTTTCCGTTATTATTATTTTCATTGTGGAGAGCCCGAAAGCAAAAACTTAACCCCACGAAAATCTGGATATTCGAAAAATAGCCTAAGATGACGTGCTCAGGCCACAGAACGAAAATAAGACCACGAAATTATACGTTTGCAAGGCTTGAAACGAAAAATTAACCCAACGAAAATGTCCCACTATCCACTATACGGTCGGTATCGTATAGTACAGGAGGAGGAGGGATTGAATAATTTAGCCACAATGCTGTCACTAGGGAGTGATGCTGTGTTTGCGTTCATTTGGTTTTGCTAGAAATCATGGACCAACTAACGACGAAGAAGTAATCTATAGCCAAACTAGCCAAACTATTGTCAAATTGATTTCAGTTGAGCCCTATAAGTTCAAATTACTATTATCTAATTGTTCAGCAACTTAGTTTTGCTAGAAATCACGGGCCAACTAACGACGAAGAAGTAATCTATAGCCAACTATAGCTATTATCATGCTGTGTGTATTATTCCTTCTCTCTCATTTTCTTCAGCTCGCCCCCTGTCCCACGTCTCCACTACCTCGTCTGATCGTTCCTCTCCCGTGTTCTCCAGAGCAGCTCCTCCTCCACAAGAGGAGACATACGTACCACCTGATAATGATCCTGTTGTACTGCAAACCACTACCGTTGTCAAGTCAGTGATGGAGCTTAGTAACAAAGTACCCCTCTCTCGTCCCACTCAGTATGTAGAGCTGGTCAAGGTGTGTCTAGTGTGCATGTATAATATTAAGTACTAAAGGCGGATTCACAATACACGCAACTGTTGACACGACATGGTCACAACGGAATAGGATTCAAGTCTAGTCTATTCCTGCGTAAAGTTGCGCAACACCCCCCCCCCCCCCCACAGAGCAACTCGTTTGCGTGTATTGTGAATCTAGCTTAATTAAACTAGTGTTGCTCTTTGATTGCTCTACAGAATGTTGGTATGTCATTGAGGGACCTGCTGGGCAAGGTTGATGTGGAGCTGAAGAACCTGCCTGCCAACACACACCATGAGGTGAGTCTCTCAACATATTGTAGCAACTCAAAGAGTGTTTGGTCTTGTCAGCTGCCTTTATGCAATAATATAATTATACCGTACAGCAGGAAAATTTCGTTAAGTTAAATTTTTGTTATCACGCTTTGAAAGCGTATTTTCGTGGTATTATTTTCGTTATACGCCCTGAGCGCATCATCATAGTAGCTTACAATTAAGATTTTCGTAAGTTAATTTTTCGTTTTGGGGCTCTCTGTAACGAAAATAACCAACGAAAAATTTCCCGCTATATGGTATTATGTATAAGTACACCACTTGAAAGGCCTATAAGAGAGCTAGTGTACTGTAGTTACACTCCCTCCATCAAATGGTAGCTGGCATTAAGGCTGGTTCACGGTGTGACGCTAGTCCTTTGTTTCGTATGGTATCGTAAGGTACCCTCCGATTAGAACCTGAGTCTTATCTAGTGTTTCTTACGTTACGTTACGAAACGAGCGTCTATCGTTACGTTACGAAACGAGCGTCTATCGTTACATCATGAACCAGGCTTTACTCTATAACGTCCCTCCATGCACTGCAGGTGTCCATGGCTCACAAGGTCCTCTCCTCAGACATGACTGCTTTAGTGGAGGCCATGAAGAATGCACAGAAGAACTATCAAACCTTCCTGGAGGCTGATTATCAGAAACAGTTTCTGAAGGCTGGACACATTGTGGCAGTCAACTCAAAACAATTGCTAGATGCAGTCAATTCTTCACGCAGAAAAGCACAGCTTATGCAGAAATAACTTCACTATAATCATGGTCTTGTTTATTTTAGCTGCACAATGCATAATACTGTGTATATGTTTGAGCATTTTTTTTTTTTTTTTATTAATTTTTGTTCCCCCATTCATGAAAAAAACATTGTGTAAACTGGCATATAAAAACATTGAATTAACAAGTAATGCAAAATGATTGAGCAAAGTTGAGTAGCTATATAGCAGTTGTATTGATGTGTCCACTGGTTGCTAGAGAGTTTTGATGAGGCCAGCGTTATTGTTGGGGGGTGTCGTGGAGTGAACAAGATCAGAGCCAGAGTTGGACAGACGATTGTCAGACTGGGACAGGTTTAGCTGTACAGGAGAGAGAGAAAGAGAGGATTGCTAGGTATATACACTCACAATTCATCCACATAATATTATAACAAGATACATACATCATTGGAAAGGCCTTTTTTTTTACGAGTCAGTGCATCTGCTCTAATCGGTTGACAAACACATCGTTATAGCTACTGCTCAACTAAGTGGAGAATTGTGTGCTTGATTTTTTTAGTGGCTCGTGGCTGCCTTGTTCATTTTTCTATCAGCCTTCTATCAGCTCTACATACTGTTTTACAGCCATAATGATTTCTATAGTCAACATGCGAGGGGGGCAATAAGTTTACATGTGGTTTTTGTGCATAGTATACATGCATGGCAACAACTCGCTGCATGGCAGGTAGCCAGTCAAGGGGGCGTGTTCACCAGTCTATTCAAGACCTACTGAATACAGTGGAACATCCTCTAATGGACCCTCCAAGAAAACCTCTCTCAAACAAGTTATTGGCTCTCAAAAGATAGCTGCCAAATGTCAGAAAGCAACATTTACAACACAGGGGCTTCAGAAAGAATGCATGTTGCGTACAGTTTAGCTACTCACCTGTTGCTCTCTGAGCAATATTTCTAGCTCTTTCACTTTCAGTTGCAGCTGTGCAACACAGAGACCATTGCTGACACCGGGTGAATCAATAGTACTGGACACGCAGGCCACCCTCATCGAGCGTGTTCCTGGCAACGTACCCATGGGCATACTGGTCCCACGGCCACTACCACTCTCAAATATCTTCTCACCAGTAGGGTCCTGATACAGGCTGACCATCTGTAAGAGGCGGGAACAGACACGCACTGAGTAGTGCATCAAACTTTGCACTCGTACGAAAATCGCAACGTAGGTATGAGCAAGTAGCTATATAGGTGCTCGTAAAATTATATCGCAACCACTTTTTCTATTTTTCTTACTGATTCCAAAGTTTTTCAGGAGCAAAACATAGGGTATATACTGTAGTTAATCACAAGCCACACCCACTGACCACACCCACCTTAGGCACGAAACCGAGCCCAGCAAACAACGTGGCTGCCAGTAGATAAGCTCCAGAGAACACAATTTCAGTGGCATTCAGGTAAGAGCTGAACAAATACACTACGATCCCCAACAACAGCAATAGTATACTCGATATGTATATCAACACCGCCACAAACTTTGAGTCATTGAGCAACTTGATATGCACTTTCCGCGTTTGTATTGCTAGAATAATGCCGATTAGTTGCAGCAGGCCGAAGTAAATGTAAGTAAGGAGTAGCCAAATGTCGCCATATCCACCCTCAGTATTGACGCATTGATAGGTCACATACACCACCTGTACTCCATCCACCTGTCGAGGGGGAGGGAGGGGGGGGGGCAACAGACTAATGACTGTATCTTATAGCAGGAAATCAGTGAATCTACAATAGTTCTAACTGCTAACCTATTAAAACCTTGTGAGGGGATCGAGGGGAAGGTGGGGAGGGGCTAATGACTTTATCTTATAGCAAAAGTTAACAACTGTGAGTATCTCTACGTGGCTAAGTTCACAATTTGATGCTGGAGCTTATGTTGCGTCAATTGTGTATACAAGGTCGTGCAAAAAAATAAAGCATAGCTAGTTCTATTCCAGCGTTGCGTCGTATTGTGAACCCAGCTTAAGTGTTGTATTGTGAATCCAGTTTTTTAAGTGTCACAGAGATGGGAACATACGTCTCGTCCCACGCCATATCCAGGGTCCTCTGTCAACATGGCATCAATCCTTAGTTGTGGTACGGCCACATGGAGCACCCCTAGACCACACCCTATACCAGTTATACACAGTATCACCAGCCCCAGGTGCCAGTCTCGTAGCACCTGCACAGTTGGAAGAATTGCTACACAATTAGCTAGTTGCGTGCTAATTATTATTGTTGGTATAACTCTATAATTATATACACATGTTACGATGTAGCTAGTTACCTTCTTATTGGTTGTAGGGTTGTGGAATATATAATACACTCGCCCCATTTTAGCCAGTAGAGTGCCAAACGCCAGACAATATCCGAGGTTAGTTAGAATGATGTTGATCTATTGAGGCAAACCGATAACTACATGCAATACATATATAGTTAGTCTAGATAGCTATACATGCATATCAAATATTGCAAGCAAATTGCAACTCTATAGAATTTATATATATAACTGCACCTTATGATTATTATAATTATACACATTACTTTTATTAACAAAAAAGGGCCTGCATGTATATACCACTATACAAACCAGCTATACAATCAATTGACCTGTAGAAGTATGCATTAGCTAATTATGCAGCATGCATGCACACTCAGGTGCATTAAGGACTGGGACCACACTTTTAACGTCATATTTTGTTTATCTGCTCAGTGGTATAGCTCTATTATATAACAGCAATATTACATGCAGTTAAAGTTATAGCCGGTGCATGCATGCGTGCATGTGCATCACTTACACTGCATCTAACTGCGTTGACTGTGTACTGAGTACTGGGCATGATTCTGAAGAACACTGAGAGATAGAATACGCTGATGCCAGTCAAGAATATGTAGTTGAGACCAGGGCTTGTCAACCGCATCACCCTATATACATGCACAACAAAAATGACAGAAAGTGTTGTGAGTATATATACCAAACCAAATAGTACCAAGAGTGCATGCATTAGTACTTATATAGCAGTATTTCTCAAAGTGCTCAATTGCAATTACCGGCACACACTAAGCAACTTTTATATAAATAATTATGAGCAAGAGACTGCCATGCATTACGTAGCTCACTTCTTCTTCCTTTTTAAGTAGTTGAATGTGAGACATAGTATGCACGACACCAGTCCCATAGAAGCCAGTGTATAGTACACCACTACCAGAGCTAGGTAGAAGGTACGCTTCTCGGTGTAGGCGGAGCCATCAGAGGACACACCCTCTGTACAGGAGAGACAAACATGCACGTACATGCATTATAGCACAATTAAATGCATGTGTGCCATGTAGCCGTTTGGTGTATATAGTTTCAATGTGATTGGCTATAACTTGTCTAAAAGTCAATACCCTAACTATAATTATAAGCAATCTGCAGCTCTTGAAAAGCTCGGTAGCTATAATAATAATTTTATACATATTAATGCTATAGGGGTAACTGATTATAGGGATTCATTAGCTATAAATTTATGCTGATAGGCATGCCACTATAATTATTGAAATAGCCTATAATTATAAATAATATACTTAGTCTAGAGTACACACACATGCACATGCTCAGACTCACCTGGAAACAGTGACACAGTGCTCTTGTTGTTAGCATACGAGAAGTTAGCTAGATTATCCTGTCCGCTATCTGTTGTCGTGGCAATTAGTGTGAGTTGTAGAGCCGTAGTGTCGTTGTCATGACTCCTGTATTGAAGGAGACGAATCTCTGACTGTTGCCTGGATCCACTTTTCCCAAACTGAACTGTACCCTGCAGTAAAATGGAGCGGGAAGGGGGAGGGGGAGGTGGTTACTGCACATGCAAACACTCCACACATGCACACTTATACAATCACGCTTCATGCTGCACACTATCTCCTCTCATACCCCTACCACACATCCACACTCACACAAACACACTCACGCTAACTCCCACAAAGTTAGTCTGTTGTACAGCCCAGCGCAGCAGACAGCCCATCTGATCATTGGTGTGAGTGAAGTTCTCCAGTGGAACTAAATCCCCCGTCTCCTTACAGCCTGTTACCATGGATACCTCTACCTCTCCCACACTAGCGACCAGCTCGGAGACCCGATGCAACGCCAGAGCCAGGGTCCAAAGTGCATCGTGCACAAGAGATGCACTGAAGGTAAAGCCACTGGAATCCCTTTGCAGCTTTTCTTGATAAAGTGTCTGAAACTGTCTTGGTGTCTGTAAAACAGGAAGACAACAGTAGAAGTGTGTAGAACTTTATTCACTTCAAGCCATAGTTTTGCCGGCAAAAAGATTGACAAAAACTAGGGCCAGCTCTAGTCTGACTAATTGTACACATTATAGCTATAGATCTAGCTATGTGTTAGGGACGAGGCTATGATTAGTACGTGTGCTGTGGGTAGGTGTGGGTGTGTGTCCTCACCAGTCCTGTGTCAGTGACTGTATCCAGGTTGGCTGGAGGGGGGAACAGTTGTAAGGACAGCGCTCCGTCTACGATCATAGTCAGCTCCTGGTCAGTGCACTCACTCCCGGCTCCTTTCCACCAGCCATCCTGATACCAGCCATACAGTATCCAGGTGTAACGGGTGAGGGACAGTCCACGCAAGACAGCCTATTATATAGCCACAATTGTTAATAATTAATATGTATAATACATAGCTATATAGAGCTACAAAATATACCGGTTGCCTAAATGTAGCTATGCGGTGCATATAATTATGTGATGCAGTGTGCTGTGTGTAGTTAGTGCTTTGTGTGGTGTGTGCAGTGCAGTGCAGTGTGTATACCTGACATAATACATCACGAGCCACGTCGGAGTTGACGTTGAGAAAAAACACGCGAAAATCTTCCTCTTGAAACTAAATCAAAGGGAGCAAAAATAGAAGATAAAAGTACGCCACATGTACAAATACAGAAACACCAGAGAAACCCATACAATGGTTTGGTTCAATATTTTCTCCCTCCCCCACCAACAACTCAAACAGCCCTGCCAAACTCATGCACAGTAGGTCTTCTGATTGAAGTTTAGTATGATTGAGTCACGTACAAAGAAGTTAGAAGAGTTCATAATTAACTGCAGCTTTGTCCTGTCTGAGCTCAGCTTCCTGTTCTTCAGAGTGATATTGGCACGTTTGAAATCACGACTAAAGCTTCGAACTGCCTACAAACAATAGAGACCACACACTGCATGAAATATATACTATAGCCTTTGACTATAATAAGAAGAAGGTATACAGTAAAGTTTCTGAATCACATTATAGCTATACATAATAAATTATAGCTATACATGTTACACTGCATGTTACACTGCATGTTACACTGCATGCGTGTAGGTATCCATCACTATAAAATTATTGTAGCTACGTATAGTGCAGACAAGAAATGTGCATGCGTGTCACCTCATTGAAGACTCCATTCTGTTGTGTGAACACTCCTATCCTCTGCCAACCAAAGAACTGCAACAGTAACACAATGGCCGGTCCAAATCCATCATCAGACGGAATTGTTCGGAAGAAGTTAGAAAACCTTGAGCGATCCCTCGCTTCGGAAAAAGTCGAAAAATATGACACCTGTGAAAAATAGTTACTAGGTTTTTATCAATTAACTTCCTATAATCTGCTAGTTCTGTTGGTAGACTGAAGACATAGAGAGCTCTGAGAATTAGCTAACCAGTCAGACCACACCAACACAATACTCGACATTTGGCAGCAGTTATAGGAGAGCGTTAACTAAATAATGTACTCAGTTTGTGCTAATTAACAGCATAACAGTCCACTTCACCAGACAAACGTTAGCGTTTTTTTTAGCAAGAATATACTAAGTCAGTGTGTGAACATTTTATAGGTGCACGAGAAAGGAAATCTACATAACTAGTCACATACATTCTCATTGCATGCATTGCTATTGAGAGAGCAGAGCTACTGTGCATGCATGCAGTAGCTAAATAGCAATCAGCTTGCATGTATGCATGCATGCATGTGTAGCCACTTCAATCATCGATATTCATTTATGATTTGTGCATCTCACGACCCCCAGTTAGAGAAGTCAGGAAATTGATGAAAGAAGATATTAATGAGAATTAGTCAATATTCAATAGTTAAGTTTGTAAATATAGGTAGCTCTTGGGCTGACCTCGATTACAGCACACTCGATGGCGGACGAAGAAAACCGGTCGCGGAAGCACTCGACGCAGCGGTTCACATGGCTTCAGTGGCCATCAAGCTGCCGCCATTTTGGCTTGTGCATCTCATGACCCCCAGTTGAAGGAGTCAGGAAATTGATGAATGAATATTGATGGGGATGCACAAAATATCATAGATGAGTGTCGATGATTGAAGTGGCTACACATGCATATAGAATCATATGAATTAATCATGCATGCGCATGTAATCTGGGATTTTGTGATTATGTAATGGCAATGCCTAGAGAAATATTCGTCACTTCAATAGATTGTATTTGTGTCTGGTGTAGTCTTTTACCTGAGGGATGTTGAAGTGACTGATAATTTCTGCCACAGGAGCAGAGGCGATGGAGCATCCACAGCCTATCACCCCCATGATAGTGGGTACTGTGGAAACAGTGGAGGAGGAGGGACACACTGTACTCAGGAACAACTCCAGCGACTTGGCACGATCACACTAGTAGAATGAAGAACACTGAATCAATTGGTGGATCAATGCAATATCATTACTGGCAGCTAAATATAGCAATGAATGATTGTTGTCACCTGAGTGTCCATTACTCCAGTGTGAGAGAGTGAGTAGTTGGAGAGGAGTGTTGAGTTGTTGTTGATGGTATCTTCAGCTAGCTGTATTGCAGGCTCTACACAAGAGGAGCTGAAGCCCCCAGAACCTCCTGCAGTAAACAACCCATAATGCAGCTGCGACCAGCAACAGGGGACAAGGAGTAACAGCCACAGGAGACACTGACTTGCTGCCATGGTGAATATTCTATAAACGGGATTGTGCATGCTTCCAAGGCTAGGAGCAGTTATATAATTAACAGCCTGCTGCAAAAAAGTAGACTGAAAAGGGGTGGGGCTCTTTCAGTGCTCATCCTGTGACATCATCAAACCACGCCCACGCCATGTGGAGATGAGCAAGTCAAGTGTATTGTCAGAGCTCTTGAAGACGTTTGAAGAAGCTGACATTTATCTTCGCTTGAGTTTTGTTGGCGTGATAGTTTTCATCGTCCTCTGCTGCCTCATTTGCTGTGCGTGGAGTCGCTACGGCTCTGTGATAGCCTCGGTTGTCGACCCCCCACAAAGTAATTGCTATAGCCTACTGCATGTACACTATAATTATATCCCCTGTACCCCGCTTTACTACTACCATTCCAACCACAATAGAAAAGGCTGTTCCTGATGAGGATGACCTGAGGCCGTCTGGCAGTCAGTTGGGGCGAGTGGGGAGTGAGTGGACTCTAGGACGATCCTCAAGTCATTATATATCATGGTGAGATACCTCTAAAGAGCACCCTACGTACCTCTCTACACTGAACGAAGAGTATATATGATAAAAGAGAAGAGAGTATCGAACGTATGCATACTCGGCATCGGATGTATGCAGAGAGTAACGTGACTTCCTGTTTCTGTCATGGGCTTGGAATTTGCACACTGACCAATCCGAGTGTGTGTGTGTAACGTAATCTACCAAGAATCACCTCTAAATTTTGCCGCGACCACATTATTCACCCATGCTCGGATTGGTCAGTGTGTAAATTCCAAGCCCATGACAGAAACAGGAAGTCACGTTATTCTCTGCATACATCTGATGTAGAGTATGCGTACGTTCGATACGCTCTTCCAGTGCATATTTTAATGGTCGGACATCGGCCATATGTGACAGGGCCCATGAAAACGACCCTTCACGCGGTAAATGAAATAGCCAAATAAAAAAAAATAAAAAAATAAAATTTTTTTTTATAATAATTATGAATCTTTACCTTTCGTCCACCTCTCTGCAAAAAACTAGAGCTCTATGAAGCTCCCAACAG
>VSKX01058594.1_pt1 | contig 13899 bp, 7 predicted proteins | sample 4799481 | NCBI WGS metagenome assembly VSKX01 (sample SAMN12179537, study PRJNA552185) | sponge metagenome | biome: deep-sea hydrothermal plumes; feature: spots directly above weak diffusing fluid; material: sea water; isolation source: sponge from the Swan site of a hydrothermal vent ...
AAATCCGAGCAAGCCGGCTGGGACTTTGTTGAGAAGCTGGAAGAAAGCAAGAAATTTGAGTTGGTTGTTGTGAATCCTGGTTATATTCAAGGCCCTCTGTTGAGCAAAGCCTCTGGTAGTGGAACTGCATCTGTTGCTATCCTGTTGCTTGAGCGTCAAATGCCTGCTTTGCCAAATTTACGTTTGGCAATTGTCGATGTTCGTGATGTGGTTGCTGGTGAGATTGCTGCTATGTTCACACCATCTGCTGCTGGCAAGCGATTCATTCTCAGTGGAGGAAGTATCTCAATGAAAGATTTTTCTATGCTTGTCAACAACGAATTTCATGGTCAAGGTTACAATGTTCCTACTGGCACAATACCTAAGTTTATTCTTTGGGGAATAAAATTTTTCAGCAGTATTGTAAAAGATTCCTATCCTAGTGTCAACAAAAATCACACATGGAACAATGAGCGAATGAAAAATGACCTCGGAATTACTCCTCGATCAATTGAAAAGTCAATTTTGGATACTTGCTACAGTGTTGTCGAGTTTGGACTAGTTGCAAAGACCCCCGGATATCTTGGCCCCCCTGAATCTCGCAACCAACCCCCAGCTGCCAAGGGAGAGGCATCAACACCTGCTGATACTACTAAGACCCAACCAAGTGAAGCCACTGTCGAAACTCCATCTACTGAAGCTAACGAAGGTGTTGAATCAAAACCGATTCATCCCGATACTGATGAGACTGCCGAACCTCAACCAACAGTTGACCCGATTCATCCTGATAATGATGAGACTACCGAACCTCAACCGACTAAGGATCAAACTCCCGAGCCTCAACCGACTAAGGATCAAACTACCGAACCTCAACCGACTAAGGATCAAACTCCTGAGGCTGATGAGAGTACAGAGGCTCAGCCTGCTGATGCCCCAACTGATCCTACCGAAGATTAAAGATTAGATCTGATGCTGTTAGATGATTTATAGCAGTATATTAATTCGCACATGTAGGCGTGGACACCTAGCTATAGCTAGCTAGGATTGAAAATTCCTTTGTGTAACAAAATACTCCCTGTTCGTATTAATTCTTTTTTGCCGTGTTGTATAATTTGTGATTGATGTGTACATGTAAACATATAGACCTACATGTACAAATATGCCGTGACGTTGAATGAGACCGACTACTCAACTACAGTGGATTGCCAAACAGCCAAACCACAATTACATTAACAGATGTGAATATCATTAATCTAGCCAAGTTCTTCACTTTGACATTCAGAGCACTGGGCAGAAATCACATTGCGTCAACACCGTTCACCAGCCATCATAGTTTGTGGTTTTGCTGTTTTGGGTTTTTGTAAGTGCACTGCAATCCACTGTAAGTGGGTGACCACAATGTGGTTGAACTTATAGTGGGTATATACCGTAATCACAGATCATTGCCAATCTTGATTTCTTAGTGGTCAAACTACAGCCAATTAGTTTAGGAGCGGAAATAATACTTTCTATTATTGAGGGGTGTGTCCAACAGTGTTGACCCCGCCCCCTAAATAGAGTATGACTTATCTCTGCTCCTGCCAGTCGATGAAAAGAAAAACTGGAAGAGTTTGGGCATATTGCTAGCAGTAGACAAAGAATAGAGGGTAGGGGTCAAGTCAGATATACGGCTCTCCTGGCTTTATTCGGGGAGAGGGTTAAGGCAAGGATGATGGGGTTAGGGGTAGGATCGATCGAGAAGACAGATTAGAATAAAATCGGGGTGCCGTATATCCGACACATGATCCGTCTCCAATGATAAGGTAGCCTCGGAGTTTACCATGTTTTACAACATAACCTTGAGGTTTTAGTTAATTGAGTTCAAAGTAAATGCATGGTTGTTCCTCCACGTAACCAAGTCCAGATTACATCATCTATAACTTCACTATGACATCATAGCAGCAGCAGTATAATAGCATCATCATTATAGCAAAGGTCAACAGCTTTTACCTAGTACCTCCTCATGCTGCGCATAGCACTGCACTGACTGGTGCATGGTGGCTCACCGTGTCACCTGCTGGCGTGTAGTTTGACGTGTATGAATTGAAGTGGCTAACGTCTGGCAGCCGGATCCAAAATGCTGTGGCTAACTGTCCGGCGGCAGTGCTTTGCCTATTTTAAAAAGGTCAAAGTACCTGTGTTGTACCTGTTGCATCAGGGTTTGTGTTGATAATTGTCATATAAAAGTTAAGAACACCTCTCCTTGCTGCACTAATTATTCAAATATGGCTGAGTCTGCTCCCCCTCTAGTGTTGGTGACTGGTGCCTCAGGCTTTGTGTCAACATGGCTGATCAAGGAGCTTCTGGAGAAGGGAGAGTACAGATCGAGTGAGAGGTACTGTCAGAGACAAGAGCAAGGAAGAAAAGGTAATGGAGTCTAACTTACACTAACTGGCTGTTTACAATTGCTCCTTGCAGATCAAGCCTCTCCTTGAGTTGGTCCCTGATGCTAAGTATCCTCTGGAGCTGGTTGAAGCTGACCTCCACAATAAAGATTGCTGGAGACCTATCGTTGAAGGCTGTGCCTATGTATTCCAACTTGCTTCCCACGGACCCCCTGAAGGTTCGGTAAGCGAAGATGATCTAGTTTCGCAAGAAGTGGAAGGTGTTCTCAACGTTCTCAAGGCATGCTCCGAGTGTGAGAGTGTGCAGCGTGTCGTTATGACCAGCTCTGTTGCTGCCATCTCCTCTGGTATGGGGGGCAACCCAGGTCGACCCATTGACTCAGAGTACTCTGAAAACGATTGGTCCGATGAGAGTTCCTGTCCCCCGTTTGAGAAAAGCAAGCTAAAGGCCGAGAGAGCTGCTTGGGATTTTATCGATACTCTACCAAAGGCCGAAGCATTTGAGTTTGTTGTTGTGAATCCATCATTTATCCAAGGCCCGCTTTTAAGTGCTGCATCTGGTGCTATCAGTGCTGCAGTGCCTAAACTGCTACTAGAGCGTTTAATGCCTGCTGTACCGAATGTGTGTCTTGGAATTGTCGATGTTCGCGATGTGGTTGCTGGTGAAATTGCTGCTATGTTCACACCATCTGCTGCTGGCAAGCGATTCATTCTCAACGGAGGCACAACAAGCTTCCAAGAATTTGCTGTGATTGTACGAGACGAATTTGAAAGTCAAGGTTACAACGTACCTACAAGTGCCATTCCTAAATTTCTTCTGTGGGTGCTAAAGTTTTTTGTTCCAGCAGTTAAGGCGGCCTACCCTGGAGTTGATATGAAGATTTCATGGAATAATGAGCGTATGAAGAGTGACCTCGGAGTGACCCCTCGACCCATTAATGAAGCAATCATCGCTATGTGCTACAGTATCATCGAACTTGGTATTGTTTCTAAAACTCCTGGCTACCGTGGACCCGGCCCGGCGATGACACATCCAACTAACTCCTGATTGATGTACTTTTGATCATACATACATAGCTAAATTAATATAATACAACATGCAGTGAGGTATGTCATTTTTAATTCAATCTTTTTTCTGTGTTGCATGATGTAGGATAAATTATACTGTCTATGGAGAGAATACATGACATCACATTTGCAGTCTAAACTCGTCCTCAGACCATTTTTGAGAAATCCTGTCTACAATACAAGTAATTAAGAGTCTCATTGATATGTAAATTGAACCAAAATGTTGCAAATTCGTTTCTTGACTACATAGTCGTTCGTAGAGTGATTTTCTGCATGAAATGTAAAGGTTAGTAATACGGCAATTGATGAGTCTACCGATTACCAGCCTACCTGAGAGCAGAATGGACAGTCTCCAGTCAGTACCTTATGGCTACTTGATCTCGGGAGACCCCTCAACCACTGTATTGAGGAATTAGCACAGCAGAATATATAATTATATGTATAAACAGTCAAGATGTTGCTGGAACATTGTAGCTAAAGTCTATTCGTGTTCACCTGGTCCCCGGGAGTAAAATGTACATTATATTATTCACTGATAAAACATAATATTGATCTTTTGACAGGCTAATCCTACAAACTTTTTGAAGCGATAGTTAGAAGCAGGGTTTAACAGAATAATACTTGAATTACTTGAATTCATCAATATGACCAAGATACTGCAAACACTGAGACCAGGACAAAGCGACTAGACATTGTGTATGTTGAATCAAGCAAAATGTTTCTAGCAACATCTTCCCTAGTGTATGCTAAACATATACCTCTTCAAAGCACTCGCTATGGAAGGACTTGGCACAATGGTTGTTGGGACAGATGACTGACGGTACCGAGCCATTCAGTCTGTAGTCGTAGCATATTGCACACTCATCACTCATTTCCTATAAGAACAAGAAGTTGAGAGTGCACGAGGATTTAAGAAACATACTGTTATAATAATTATACACACATTACTGCATATAATATATTCGTAGTACAGTACGTATAACAAATTGTTATCAGCTTACACTGGCTGCTTCTTTTGAGGACGGTTGAGGGAATTGCAAGCCAAGCAGTGCTTGTAGATTAACCAACAGTGACTCTTTCTCATTCCTAAGTGTGTTTTGTACAAAGACATTTAAACATAGAGCAACCACACACGCACCATTGCATGGAGTTTTTTCCAGCTTTATTTTTGAGTTCTCTCACTCCTAATAAACAATCGGCACAGTGCATGCAACTCTATTGAACATACGTGCATGTGCATACTTACTGTGATCTGGACCGAGGAACTCTAGTGGTTCTGGTAGAGAGAGTGGTCTGAGAGGGTTGACATTCATTACCAGTGAAAGATGCGTATCTACAAACATAGCACACTCGTTGAGCTACCGTGTATACAAATAATGGGTTTAGAACCTATCAATATTCTCCTGTGGGTGTGTGATCGTGAGGGGTGCTCAGGCTCTAAGACGCAGGTCAGAGTATCCAGTTCCTCCATGCAACTCCAGAATCGGTCGAGAGTAGGGAGCCATTGAGAGAACTGCTCAACTAGACCACATAAACCAGTCTAAAAAAAAAAGTTTACTATGCATACATGATTTAAACAAAACAATTCAAGGCCTAGAGCATTCGATTTTATTAATTTTAATGATAATAATAATAATCTATCACAAAATTACAAAATATAAATGTAAACACATTCAAACTAGCTACTGAATGCGTTTAGTTTTGAAATTGCTAACTCAAGTTATAGCCATAGGTCCTCAATGTTGATTTTGGGGAAAAACGCAAGGCTATAGCCTTTGTTTTTGTCCATTTTAACGACTTTTTTAACTGTCACGAAAGTGGCAAAATAAACACATCATTAGAAAGGCCTTACAAAAAACTACTGAAGGCATGTTTTAGTTTTGAAAACTCCAATCTCAAGTTATAGGCTCTCAAAGTAATTACTTTTTTGTCCCAGTGAGGTTCAAAGTTTACCGGAGTTTGGACAATCAGAGTAGGAGCCTCTTTAGGATACTATGGAAAGAGTGTGTGAGGGCAAGTGTTGTGTGTGTGTCAGGTGTGGGAGTACCATTGCTGTTGGAGATACAGTGAGAATGTGTGTTCTGTCTTTTTGATCCCTGAGAAAGGCAGTAATAATACAGCAGGTACAGCAGTTTGCACTTGCCACTTTAATTACTACAGCAGACAGTAAAACACAAATACATAATTTATGCACATCATCAAAGCTCTTCAGTGTACAATTACTTTCAGTGCACAATTACTGGTTGGCAAGTTCACTGCAAACTGCTGTGCATGTGTATGACAATGGAAACCACTCACTTTACAACCAGCTTAATGTGTCTAAACAAAGTATCCACTGTCTGTACTCTGCACAAACACACAGAAGGTATACATACTTCGATATAAAAATCAAGGCTACATAAATATTATTTAAATAAATACTGCAATGTATAAGGCCTGGATGACATTGAAGCTTACGTAGGAAATGCTGGATTAGACTCGGGTTTTATCCAGCGTTTCCTGATACTAGTCTATGTACGTAAGCTCCAGCATCATATCGTAAACCAGGCTTTAAGACAGTTTTATCCATTAATTAGCTACCGTATAGCTGGTATTTTTCGCACGAAAACTTGAAAATAAAAACTGCGAAAATATCTGCTAGAGCATTTCTGCGTGGCTTACTATGCCTATTTGCACATGCGTTGAATGATTCATATAAATTATGCGAAAATTTGCAGAACGAAAATTTCTGCTAGAGCCTTCTCCCCTTCGCGTGCGAAAATTTCCACCAACGACGCCGCTATACGGTATGCTCCTCCTGTATAAGATATTGATTGAAAAAACAACAACTACCGTACCGTGACCATCCGAGAGAGGCAATGTGTGTGGCCAGCTGCTGACATACGCTCAACGGTAGGGAGAGAGTGTGATGGGCGGGGCTAGCACTCTCCTGCTGAGTCAGCAGTTCTCTCATCTTCACAAGCAGCTCAGTCACAGTCTGACTCGCTGTGAGGTACTGCACACAACAAACATGTGTGTGAGGTACTGCACACAACAAACATATGTGTGAGGTACTGCACACAACAAACATGTGTGTGAGGTACTGCACACAACAAACATGTGTGAGGTACTGCACACAACAAACATGTGTGAGGTACTGCACACAACAAACATGTGTGTGAGGTACTGCACACAACAAACATGTGTGAGGTACTGCACACAACAAACATATCAAAGACAATGCCTTGTACCAACAAGTACACTAGATGAAGGAAAGAGCTTTGGACAATAACAATCTTTTTTGTTTTACTAGAATTTTTTGGGGAATCGTGTGTAAAAGCGTCATCTTGCCACTTGTCATCCATCCATCATTGACTCACTTGCTTCAATACTTCTTCATGCCCACGTAGTAGATTACTCAGTCTCCAATCGCCCTCCACCCTGTACATACACACATCTCAGGGCCGTAAGAACCAGGGGGGCAAGGGGGGCAACTGCCCCCCAGTCTGAAAACCAGGGGGGCTCTGCCCCCCTGGTCTAAGTGAAATGGGGTGGGGCTCCTCCCAGTCTGCCTGCCATGCACTCAGTTACCTTGCACATTATTTATCTTTCTCTTGTATAAAATTAATGTCACAATCTTGATCTCTGAGAACATACTTTTAAAAAATTTCGCCTCCGGCGGGGCACATCCCCCTCCCGGACCAACCCCCTGGGCGGCGCAAGCGCCGCCGGTGGGGGCTTCGCCCCCATTCTGCCCCCACACCCAAAAAATCTTCTTACGGCCCTGCATCTCACACACACTCATACCATTTATTACTGTACCCACCGAGCACCAACAATCTGGTTGGATGATGGAAGACTGACTTTCACCTCATAACTGTGTTCCTATAAAAAACATGAAATTGAGCATTTATCTGAGACTTCTTACATGTGTGTTGATAAACCCCTTGTACACTGACTGATCCAAACTAGCTGGAAGAAGTAGCACTCCATAAGCCATCAGCAAACATTTCACTCGCTTACTAGCCGCGGGTATTGTTTACACAGGATATTTTCTTTTATAGCGAATAATTAATTTTTAGTACTAGCCGCGGGTATACAAAGCCTTGATTCGAGGCCATACTACACAGGATCAAAGTGCACAATATAAATTTTTTGACACACACAGACGTAGACACACACAAAAAATCAATAGTGCTAACAGTTGCAACCCTTTTGTCCAGGAGTTGGGAGAGCTTCATCAGGATTAGGCATAGGGCATGTGGCCTGAGAGAAAGGAAGAAGTTTATGGTCTCAAGCTTTCTGGGAAACTGTATTACCTTCTTGTGTATCTCCTTGAAAAAGCCCTGAAATGCCTCACTCACATTCTCCCCTGTCTTAGCACTCACTTCATAGAACGTTTCAATCTCATATTGGCTAGCAAACTGCAAGAAGACAACAGTAAGAGCAGCACACTCAAACAGAACTAATAAGAAGCCATTTTTAGGAAATGGGGCAACAACAACAACACAGGATGTACACAGGATGTACACACTCACAGTTTACAAAGGGGTACATTGTAAACAATAAGTTTCAGAACCACCCCACTAGTAGTGAGTGGCTGGTTACCTTCTGTCCATCGTCAGCTGGCACCTCTCTCTTACTGTCCAGGTCCGTCTTGGAGGCGAGCAGCATGAGACTCACATCAGCCGTAGCATGCTGCATGCAGGTAAACACACTTAAAGTCTATTCGCATTCTCCTAGTCTTCCAGTTTTTGCACTGTATTTTGGTAATTAATACTTCGAATATTTTCAAGGATCATTCTGTTTCTAATTAAACGCTGCTTTTCTAAGCATTAGCCAGTCAAAAGATAGCTATCCTGTACAAAAGTAAACACATTATTTTGTATGGAGTGTGGTCTAGGACCACGAATAAGTTAAAATCTCGTGGCAAAACCGGATGGGCCAAACCCGGATGGGGAGAGAGAGGGAGGAGGGGTTAGTATTATAAACAAGTCATACTACACAGAATGATTGATTGAATACTACACAAGGAAATTACTGACAAAGAACAATGCAGAAAATTCCCTGAAGAACAATTATGACAATTTGTCAACAATGACTCGATAACGAGCGATCTATTACACTTACAGTGTGAATATACCCTATCCATTTTGTGAGCAAGTTGAACGAGTGCAGAGAAGTGCAGTCATACACAACAACAATACCCTGTACACGCAGGAAGACATACTGAAATACAGACATTGGTTTATAGCAAGAGCTGAGGAGTGAGGACTCACCGCTCCTCCTCTGTAGTACTGGGTAGTTATGGAGTCAAACCGCTCTGTACCTACAGTATCCCTAAGAGAAAACAAGAATTTTCTAAACACTGTCACAGAGACTACACTTGGTTTATGAGCTTACGTACACAAACGCACATTATTGTAATTATAGACTAACGTAACATGCCTCACCAAATATACATCTTCACTTTTTCTCCTTCAACTTCAACTTCTTTCTCAAACATATCCATACCTGCACATGTACAAGAGAGGGCTAGCTTAGTACATGTATGTATGCAACTAGCTAGTTAGCTTGTTTACTTAGCGAGATTGAATACAGACACCACAGCTAGCTGGACTCACCTAGTGTGTGCTGTTTACTCTCAGCGCTAAAGGTATCATCACAGAGCCGCGCTACTAGCGTAGACTTGCCCACACCGCTCTCGCCTATAAGCAGTATCTTGTAGGATTTCATATTCCTGGCATTTTGTCGCCTGTTGACGGCTCGTTGTCTCTCCCGCTCAGGTAACGTGTCTCCAGGGATCACTCTGTACGATCCCTTTCTTGCTTGGATCGGCTTGTAGCCATATGGATAGCTGGGACGACTTTCAGTGGTCATCTTGGAAGTTCACCTGTGCTGCTGCTGTGAGGTCATGAGTTTGAGCGTGCTGACCTGTCACTTTTTACTTGGTTTGTTAAGACGATCTTTACCCAAGAAGTCAGTAGATTTGTAAATTTGGTAAAGAGGGAATACTCTGAAACCATAATTTACCACATGTTCAAATCACATGTTCAAATCACAAATTTGTTTACAGTATTTGTAAGGGATCCTTATCAGTCTCAGAGCTTATTACTTCCACTCCAGGCAGGCTCTTTGCCACTCTCCTAGCATAAACTTCCTTGAGGTATCCTCTCTCAGTGTTGGTGTGTTCACACAGTATGACAGCCGTGCCTCGGGCAGTGGCCTCTAGCACTTGGTGGTGGGACATTTCTCCAGTAAGGTAGAGATCCGCTCCAACTCCACTCAGCACAGAACCACCAGAACCAGCACACGTTGCCACACTGCTGATCGGACGATTGTTAGTCGGCATGGCAACTCGAAGGTGGGGGAGGTGAAGATGGGCTTTCACTTTGTCCACAAGTTGAGTCAGAGAAAGAGCATCTGAGAGCTGCAGCAATCGTCCTCCCGATGGAACCACATTCACCTGTCAAAACAAAACGCATACTGTATATATACACGCACTTGCTAATAATATTATACTCTTACTGTAGTGGACGAGTTCACAGAGATGTTAGGAGACATTTTCTTCAACATAGGAAGTAGATTAACCAGATCAGAATCACCACAACAGAACTCCCTGGAAAAAACAAACAGAGTAAAGTATCCTGAAAAGTTAATAATTGTAGCTAACGTGCCTCTCACTCCTTAGATCCACTCGAGGAAATGCTTTGCACACTTCTTTCAAACTACCAGCCCCGAGTCCTTCGCACTTCACCACATTGTCAGCCCCAGATCCCAACTGCCGAGCTCCGATAGAGGTCACCACACCTTCACCGAGGCCAGAGAGTAGCCAGTCGTTGATACCACCCTCCATATTGTCCAGAGCAGTGTGAGGTGAGTACACTGCAATACCAGCCTTAGCACACATCAGCAGAATCCTCTCTTTAGCAGAGCCCTGTGTCAGTCTCTTGAAGGACTGAAAAATTGGAGGATGATAAGAGACAATTAATCCAACGCTCCCCAGAGAAATAGCCTCATTCACCACAGGTTCCGTCAAGTCATTAGTAATGAACACTTTGTGTATTGGTTCAGAGACATTAGGCTCCAATAGTATGCCAACATTGTCCCAATTCTCTGCCAGTTGAGTGGGTGCTATTTTCTCAAGAGCTTGAACTACAATACGCAGGTCCATGGAAACCTGCACAATGCATCTTAAAATGGACCACCAGACTGATTACGATACTAACTTGGTTGACTTGATTTGAGTATGAGCACAGCTGGATATGCTGCTTTAACAAGGACCTTAGGGTAAACCGCAGAGTTGATAGGAACATCAATTAATCTGTACATACAAACACACACATGATAAAAACACAGTACTACCAAGAGTGTATACATTCTCGATACTACAGATATATAGCTATCAAAATGCTATAATAGCAGTCAGTCACAGATTCTCTTGCAACCATTCGCAAGCCTCTCCAGATCGTCCGTTGATTTTCATGTCAGCTAACGAGTCCGCTCTTGTTGGTCCAATATTTAATACTAACAGAGGCAGTCCTAATTCTTTGGCCTGCTTAATATGTCTAAGAGAAGAGTATGTTTGTAAGGACGATCCAATCACTAGACATGCATCGCTTTCCATTAATCGATCGCTTATCTCTTTAACACGAGACTTTCGTACAGAATCGCCAAAAAACACGACGTCAGGTTTGAGTACTCCCCCACACCTCGCACACTCTGGGGGGCAGAATTTCTTAACAAGTTTTTCATCAATGAAAACATCAGCGTCGGGTGCAAATCCTTGAGGTTGAGCAACCCATCCCGAATTATCCCTAAATATCTGCTCCTGGATCTCCGGTCGTGGATACATGTGATGACAATCGAGGCAAATAACACTAAAAACGGTTCCGTGAAGTTCAGTTAATCTTCGACTACCGGCTTTATGGTGAAGATTGTCCACATTTTGCGTTACCAGCCAATGAAGTTTGCCTTGGTGTTCCAGACTCGCTAGATACTTGTGACTGAGGTTAGGTGTAAAATTTGAGAAGACAGGCCATGCTGTCGTGTTTCTTGCCCAATAACGCTGCCTAACTTGAGCACTTTTCAAGAATTTATCGTAAGTGGTTGGTCGTTGGCTTGAGGTAGCATACAGGCCCACACCTTCAGAACGATAGTCCTTGATACCACTTTCAGTAGATATACCAGCACCGGTTAGTACAAAGAGTCGTTTAGAAGCTTCAATAAAATATTTGAGAGCTTCCAAGTCAGAGTCGGACATGGCAGAATGGTTGGGAACGCATCCGCCCGATTGAAGGCGAGACAAGCTATGATAGACACTCTTCACACTAGCTAACCTCATATTGAACACATAGATAAAGATACCTGCTGCGTGACGGGGTTCTGTAGCTTGTGAATACGAGCCAGGCATAGAGTTTCTGACCCTTTGTGATAGTGCATTTGTTTCTAATTAATGCCCATTTTATCTTTCTGTGAACTTTGACCCACACCTAGGAATTTTAGTAGGCGTGGCTTGCACACAAAGGACAAACATTCATGCAGCCTTTTTCACATCATTAGTGAGTAGTGCTCTGCATCTGCAAGCCGCGCCAGGACAACTTACAGAACAAAGGATCTACTTGAAAGCTTACAGTGTGAGTATAAAATTATTCATTATTCGTTACCAGCTACTTGATTTTGTTGATGAATTCAAGTGCACATCAGCTGATCAGTCAGTGATAAAGTGCTTTACAACCCAACCAGATTAATAATGAGTCACGTGGACCGTAACTACGATCACTTGTTCAAGGTGCTCCTGTGTGGAGACAGCGGTGTTGGGAAAACTTGTCTTATTTCACAATTCACTGAAAATCAGATACGGCGGAGCCACATCACTACCATTGGTGAGTTTAATACATCCCATGAGCTTGGCATTTAACGGTTAAGACATGCCAGAAATGTGTGAGGTTTATGGTCAATGTTATATTGTGACGACACCCTCCTTAGGTATTGACTTCAAGCTAAAGACTTTTACTGTTCAAGAAAAAAGAATTCGACTGCAGATTTGGTATGTCTATGACTTGTGTAGTTTAGTTTTTAGCTTGCGGTTGTGGTAGTGGAAATGTCTCCCTTTGTGCACAGTTGAGTGTCTAATGTTATGTATATACCCCTCCCCCCCACACACACACACACACACATACACACACCCACACACACACACAGGGACACTGCAGGTCAGGAGAGATTTGAAACACTCACAGCACAATACTACAGAAGAGCACAGGTAATATATAACATGTGATATACCTTACCACAAGCTGTATTATTGTTGCTATAATTATGATTGTGCTGTTATTGTGGCTCCTCTGACACAGGGCATTCTACTGGTGTATGATATCACACAGGAAACAACGTTTGGAAACGTAACGAAATGGCTCAGAAATATTGAAGAGGTTAGTTAGCAGAAGCACATGAAGAAAGCGTATGCTCTCAGTACTACATACAAAGGAGCATTCACTTCCCTCTTTGAACAAGGCAGTCAAAACAGCACTGATTAGGGACTGATAAAGCACTTAGAGCAAGTAGCTGCTACATGTAGAAATGACCACATCTACAGTGTAGTACTTGTGTTGTTTTGTAAACTATCAGTTCTCACTGCTGCAGTCCACCCAGTCTGTTCAACCCAGCCGTTCAAAGCTAGCATCCATGTGTACAGTGTCGGATATTGAATACCCCAGTGACACACTGTACCTTACAGTAAGGGTTTTTATGGTAATAATAGAGAATCTTTGTGATAGGATTTGTGTTTCCCTACAATCTGTAGGTAAGACAAAAAGAATCGCTACATGACCCAATTAACAACTGTACTTAGAATGTACATCTCATCAGTTACTGTGCCAAAAAGTGTTTATAATGAATTTTTGCTCACACATAGAATGCAGTAGATGATGTCAAGGTAACACTAGTAGGCAACAAACTGGACCTAGAAGAAAAGAGACAAGTCACTACTAGAAGAGGAGAAAAAGTATGTGAATATACGTGTACATCGATCAATATATTACTATCTTGCCTGTTGCCTCTTGCAGTTAGCAAAACAACACAAGTGTCAGTTTTTTGAAACCAGTGCCTGGACTAACACAGGCATCACGGAGGCCTTTACTGTACTCACAGAGCAAATTCTCAATAACGTGAGCTGACTTTATCCTATAGAGACTGTGTGTGCCCTACCCTAGCCTTATTAACTAGCTCTTATTGTCTAAACCACTGCCATGTACCCAAGCACATCCACCCACCCCCCTCACACAACTGCACTCACCTACACAGGCTCACACACACACACACCCACACACACACACCCACCCACACACACACACACAGACTGAAGAGCGTATAGGAGCAGTGAGAACAGAGAGCAAGATAGTTCTTAATGATACCAAAACCTCTGAACAGACACAGCAAGGAAACAGTGGCTGGTGCTGTGGCTAGCTGTCACCTCATTAAAACACTG
>VSKX01081492.1_pt1 | contig 13896 bp, 10 predicted proteins | sample 4799481 | NCBI WGS metagenome assembly VSKX01 (sample SAMN12179537, study PRJNA552185) | sponge metagenome | biome: deep-sea hydrothermal plumes; feature: spots directly above weak diffusing fluid; material: sea water; isolation source: sponge from the Swan site of a hydrothermal vent ...
CCCTACAGGGTGCTCCCCTACAGGGTGCTCCCCTACAGGGTGCTCCCCTACAGGGTGCTCCCCTACAGGGTGCTCCCCTACAGGGTGCTCCCCTACAGGGTGCTCCCCTACAGGGTGCTCTTACTTAGCAGTGCTCCCCTACAGGGTGCTCTTACTTAGCAGTGCTCCCCTACAGGGTGTTCTTACTTAGCAGTGCTCCCCTACAGGGTGCTCTTACTTAGCAGTGCTCCCCTACAGGGCGATGACGTGACCGTGAGACAGAAAGCTGCTGAGGAGATAAAAAAGGAAATGAATATAGCTCGTAAAGAAAAAAAGCCACACCCTAATGAGATGTTCACAGATGTGTACGACGCTCTTCCCCCTCGACTACAGAAACAACGAGATGAGATGTGGGCCATGACTGACAAGTACAAGGAACACTACAGAGCAATACTCAGTAAACACGAACAATGAGAGAAACATGAGAAACTGCGATTGTTGTTATAACACTGTGAGTGTGTTTTGTGTGTTAATTAATTATTGATTGTCAACTTTGCTGATACTGCCCAGACATGTTTACTATACAACAACAAACTCCCTCAATAGAGTGGACACTGCTCTCAGTACCAAATGTGTTTACAACAACAAACGCTCTCCATAAAGGACAATTTAAGATCCTGGAACTAAAGTGTCTGTCTTGAGGGAGTTAATTCATCAAACGTATAATTATACTAAAATACATAATAATTTATACATGTACATGTATATACAGTAAAATGTATATTAAAAGTGCTCATTATGTTGGTCTCGCCACTGAGATTGATGGACAGTTAACTAGATCAGTTTTTGATGGATATAAAACAAGTAGCTGTCCACTTCCCTCCTCCATGACCCTCACTTGCTCCACGCGCATCACATCATCACTGGCCACGCCCACACCGCTCACACACATCTCACACACTAGAGCGTCCATCACAGCTTTACAAGTCGACAGACTCTGCGATGATGTCACTTCCAACCACACATCAGTCGTACTCACCTCAATCTGAATTTACCCGGCAACTATTATTAGTATAGACTAATTTTAGCGATTTTTGCTTCCAGTTATAAAAATTTAGTGTACTCATTTTGGCCGATTGTTGCCAAAATTAATGATATTCATAAGCAATAGCGTAATGAAACTATTTTGAGTCGGTATTAATAGTAGCGAAAATTACAATTCGCTAAAATGAGTACTCGTTAATAAAAGTTACCTTAACTTAATTATAATTTATTCTTACTTTAGTTGCTTCTGAGTTTGTGAGAGGAGGTAGAGATATGATGACACCACGGTTGTCATGGATACACACCATTTCCAAGGGGTCCACAAACTGAAGATATCTGCAAGGTCAAAGGTCAATAATTACATAGCTCCACAGATCGTACAACATTAATTACTTGCTGAGAGCAACTTTTGTTGGATCCGGCTCTTTGTATGTCGTCACTTTCTTTCCTCCTTTCTTTCCTCCACCACCTCCACGTTGAGGTTTGCTTGCTTCCAGTTCGCGGAGGAAGTCCTGTACATAAGTGGGTGTGGTTTGTCCGAGAGGGGTCATCTCCATCTCGTCTGCTGAGTGCACGCCACAGGAGAGAGGGAGGTCAAGTTTAGCAAGGTCGTGGGTTGCTATGGTAGCAGCCCTCCGGCGTTTACACACGCTATCGTGGAGTTTAGTCTGGGGGAATAAAACACACAACATTATAAAGTTTAGTTCACAATACGATGCGACATAATACAGACACAATTAACAAACAAATAGAGTTCAAGCGATACCCTACGCAACTCATGCTGGCTGTACTGTGAACTAGGCTAAGAAAGTAGTTTTATATTGCAAAGACTTAACGTATTCCGTACTTGTAAAATGATGAATTTCCTGAAGTTGTTGTTGCTGCTCAAGTCCAGACCTCTCACAATAGCACAGGTTAGATAGGGTCTTATTTTCCTAGCCGCAGGGGAGACTGACAGCTCTATCAACTGGGCTGGTCTTACTACTAACAGACGAGGCTTGCTCTCATCATCGAACACAACATCATCACCGTCAGCACTGGAGGCTCCTCTACCAACTAACTTCCTTCTCATCGGCATCCCTTTCCTATCTGGGGGGCTATCTGGTTTGGGTGAGTGGCTGGCTATGTAGTCCAGTATAGGCTTGGGTTTGGTGGCTCCATGCTGCGTGACTAGCTTGAGCAATCGTCTGTCTGCGATTGGATTATCGACTAGATCGAGAGACTTGAGTTTAGAGCACATAGATAGTTCAAAAGGCAACATTGTCAGTTTATTTCTCTTCAAATCGGCTTGTTTCAGATTTGTTAGTTCAGATATTCCCGGTTTGAGGGTTGAAATGTTATTATCGAGTGCTATTAACTCTAGCAGACCCCGAGAATGGTACACAAAGCTAGGCAGAGCAGTAAGGCCGTTTCCAACCAAATCCAGGTGGCGCAAATTAGGAAAACATTCGGAGGGCACATCAGATGGAAACGATTCATCGCTGAGATTATTTCGACTCAAAATCAACGTATGTAGACTATCGATAGAGTAGATAGAGCTCGGAACAGTAGCAAGATTGTTGCCTGACAGATCGAGGTGTTTGAGCTTCGATAGAGAGCCAATTTCAACGGGAAGACCAACCAAGGCATTATTCGTTAATACCAACTGAAATAACTGCTGGAGTTGGCCTATTTTGGGGCTCAAAGTTGAGAATTCAGGAAAACCAGAGATGACAAGATGATTGAGTGTGGATATTGAATAGAGAAGGTCCAACTCATCTTTCTCTACAGCCAAGGCTTCAGGACTTGTTGTGGCTGAGCCTCCCTTCTTGATAACCAACTCTCTCTTGGACTTGGCAGCAGCTTCCTTGAACAAAGAGGCCATAATTCATTTGTAGACCATGCTTTGCACTATTGCACATGGGCAGTTAGTACAAAAAGATAACCGCGGCTAAGTCTCGAACAACCAGCTGCCCCTCCCACGTGGGTGATAATGATCAGTGCTTGAAACTTGTGGTGGGTGTTTACAAATTCTCTCTGTGTACGTGTGCGCTCAATACAAAATGGCTGGCACTGGTTATGACGAAGCTCCTGTTTATTATAGCGACCCGTTCTTCTCCGAGGAGCGCTCTGAGGCAGATGGAGGAGACCCTTCGCGTACTGCCTCACTGGCAAGATTCAAAGAATTCATCAAGACCTTCCTGGACCAAGACAACGCATTCTGTTATCGTGACCAGCTCAAGCGACATTACAACCTGGCTCACTACTGGCTGCAAGTGGATTTAGAAGACCTGTCCAGTTTTGACTCCCAGCTGGCTGATAAGCTTGGTCGCTCCCCTTCTGAATACCTCCCCCTGGTACACACACACACACACCTCACTACCGCCCCCATACACCTCTGCACCTGTTGCTAAGGGGAGGAGTTAATTTATTCACTTATTTTAATTAATTAATTATTAATTTATTCAACGAGTTGTCTAGCATTGATAATAATATAGCCGGAATGTTTCGAGGACCAAACTTTTGTGCAGATTGGCTATTAAATTTTAAAGAATTTCATGATTTTTCTTTTCGCACGGAAGAGTCTTTTATTTTATCCCCGCCCAACATTTCCAATTTCACTTTCGTGAATGTGGTTTTAAAAGCTATAGTCCTCTAAATATATATATAATTTATGGTGTTGGTGTTGTGCTGCTACTGCTGTTTCAGTTTGAAGAGGCTGCTCGTGATGCTGCTGACGAGCTCACTCAGCCACGTCCTCTCGGCGAGGAGGCAGTGGAAGACATACAAGTGCTCCTTCACTCGGACGCCAATCCTGTGCAGATTAGAAAACTGCGAGTGCGTCTCTCATACACACACACACACGCAATTGTTTGTTTCTTGCTCATCGTCAACATTTTTTTTACCCTTAATTAATTATATTTTTTGGCTAGTCTGTTCGCGTTCACCTGGTCCCCGGAAGTAAAATGCACACTATAATATTATTCACTGATAAACTAGAATTCATCAAAGTTATGACCAAGATACAGTGCAAAAACGGAGGACCAGGTGAACGCGAATAGACATTAGTTTGCAGTCGCTTTATTATTCTCTCAAAAACGCACACCACACAGTCTGAGCACATGGCCCGTCTAGTCAAGGTGCCTGGCATCGTAATCCAAGCATCAGGAGTGAGGGCTAAAGCAACCAAGATCACTATCCAATGCCGCAGTTGTCGTAGTTTCCAGTCGGGGATTCCCCTCAGGCCTGGTCTGGAGGGCTACTCTATGCCCAGGAAGTGCTCCACGTAAGCTCCTCTCCCTTTCTGTGTGGTCTTTACCTGCTCACCTGATCCTGCAGAGATCAGGCCGGGAGACCAAAATGTCCCATAGACCCGTTCTTCATCGTTCCCGACAAGTGCAAATGTGTTGACTTTCAAGTACAAATTATGTTATGATAACGTACTTGAGCTATGATTTTAGCTGTTTTGTTTTTTCTCGATTTTCTTTCTTTTTTATTTTTAACAACCCCCCTCTAATGTGTTGCAGACACTCAAGTTGCAGGAGAGCCCCGATGCTGTGCCAAAGGGGGAACTCCCTCGTCACATGCAGCTGTATTGTAGTCAATATCTGACTGATAAGGTTGTCCCTGGTAACAGGATCACAGTCATTGGCATATACTCCATTAGAAAGTCAGGAGTCGATGCTAAGGTCAGTTTGTGTACTAGTATACTGATGACTAACGAAACTGACCTAACTATGTCAAAATGCAAGGCTACACACAGCCTTTGATTTTGACCAATCATAAATACATCATGAAATACATCATTCTAGTTTTAAAAAATTCGACAATCCTAGTACAAGTTATAGCCTTTGGTTTTTTGTCAATTTAGGTAAAAATCTCCAATCACAAAACTCTAATCTAAACACGTCATTAGAAAGGCCTTCTCAAGTGCTACTGAACGCATACTTTAGTTTTGAAAATTAAGCATTCCAAACACAAGTTATAGGCTTTCAAAGTAATTAGCTGCTGAACAGCTCATTTTCAGGAAAAAACGCAAGGCTATATAGCCTTGCCAAAATGAAAGGATTTCGACCAGTGGCAAAACTCAAATCTAAACACATAGTTTGAAAGACCTTTTTAAGAGCTACTTAATGCATATTTTGGTTTGAAATAGGACAATCCTAACACAAGTTATAGGCTCTCAAAGTTAGCTGCTAAACTGCCCATTTTCAAGAAAAAACGCAAGGCTATAGCCTTAAATTTTCGACCAGTGGCAAAACTCAAATCTAAACACAATGTCATAGTTTAAAAGAGAGCTACTTAATACATATTTTGCTTTGGAAATAGGGCAATCCTAACACAAGTTATAGGCTCTCAAAGTTAGCTGCTAAACTGCTCATTTTCCGAAACGAAAATTTCCCGCTATTACGGTATTATTATTTCACTTATTTCTCCTGCTATTATTTTGTCTGTGTATGCTCCGTTTACTTGCTACCCCTTTTCCCTCCAGATATCTGTCTCTGCCCACGTCGTTCCTGGAGACCCACTATTCTATTGTTAGCCACTCAATTACTGTGGCATCCGAGTCTCTGGTGCGTGCCCTCAACGGAGAAACACTCTCTGGCCAATACCAATGCACTCTTGTCAGTAGAGCACCGATAGAAACTGGAGAGACGTACAATGTCCTCACCGACTTTCACAACTGCAGCACCATCAATGGTGGATTCCAATTTGCCGGCCTGTCCACGATTATTAACCATAACTATTTATATACCTATCGTGGAGATAACGGTCCCTGTGCTGTTGTCTACGGCCCTCTAGCAACTCCCGTGATGGATAGTCAACCATTGGAAGCAGACCCCCTCACTGTGGGTGGTGGTGTGTACGTACGGATAGGAGATGTGGGCTGTAACCTTGACGACTCGTGCGTGTACGTACCTCATGTAGACGGAGTGTGCGACAACCCACGACCATCAACTAATAGAGACGCTACTATTCCAGTGTACGTTAGCGACCCCGATGGGCTGGACAACACCGACCTCACATTCTCTCTGGAACTTGACTCGTTCGCTGACTTTCTCTTTGACGTTGACCAGACAACTGGACAGCTGCTTCTGCAACAGGAGATCGATCGAGATAGTGGTATTCAGTTCATACCAGTCGATATAAATGTGACGGATGGTATATTCATCGACCAGTTTACTGTCGAGGTGACAATTTTAGATGTGAATGACAATGACCCCACGCCCACTGTCTCTGTATTCGAGGGGGTGGTGTCAGAAAATGAGCCCAGTCTCACTCAAGTTCTGAGGGTGACCTTCTTTGATTTGGACGCTGGAATCAATCGACAGTTGACGTATTCTCTCCCCCCTACAGTGACCGATTTCATCATCAACAGTACCACTGGGTACATTTATACCACTCGAATGTTCGACTTTGAAGAAGGGCAGAATGAGTTCCAGTTTAATGTCACGGCAACAGACGGTGGCGGTCGAACGGGAACAGGTCAAGTATTGATAACTATTGCCGATCTCAATGACAACAGACCTACAGTGGTTGTGGTGCCCTCGGGAATACCTTTTGTGGAGGACTCTCCCCCCATTTTTCCGGCAACAGTTACCGTTGATGACAGGGATAGTGATATACACGTCATATTTTTTGCATTTGTAACCGTAGAGAACAATTTTGACGGTCAAAACGAAGTATTAGATATTGACTTTTCTCTCCAACCCTCCCAGTTCAAAATGTGGTCATCTATTGGGTCAAGTGGACCGTATAGAAACTCGTCTATCTTGCTGTTCACAGGAGGAGCCTCACCAGAATTATACTCCACCCTCCTTTCTAGTGTGACGTATGAAAATCAGGCAGAATTGATCACCCTCCCTGCCGAGAGGAACATTTCCTATCGTGTGTGTGATACCATCGCATTAGCTACGTTTAATGAGTTGAGCATCGACACTATGCGATCCATCCACCCCCCGGACATTACTCCCGATCTACGCACCCTCACTGACCAAGAAGCAGAGCTACTGATTGCAGACTGTACTGCCGTCGAAAACAATGCTAATTCGACAATAGTGAATCTCCAGGAGACCAACGACCGCCCTGAATTGCTCCTGACAGCTGTTCAGTATCCATCAATCACAGAAGATCTTATCCCGACCGAGAATCGTGGTCAATACGTTATAGAGACCTTCCAAGGAGCCATCTTTGACTCTGATCGTGAGCCTGTGTTTGGCGATGTGGTCATTATTGGGGTGTCTCCCGATACTGCTCAGCCGTCCTTTGCTGTGACAACCAGTGACCCAACCTGCCGTGCAAAATACAATGCAATAGTTGCTAACGGCAGTTACGAGTGTGCGTCCAGACTAGAGGAGGGTGGTCCGTGTTACTGTCCTGATCGTACCGATCACACTCTCACTTGCTACGACGACGGGAATACTGTGTACATGTTCTGTCTCAGGGACAATGTTGCCGCTATCTGTCAGTGCTCACCTCCCTCTGGGGGGACCTCTGATGTCCAGGCTGCAGCTGTAGACTTTGGAGCAGGCGCCATTGATATCTCACAGTTGATTACAGAGCAATTCTTCTTACACGAGTTCACTAACATTGATCAGCTGTACAATTACACGTTTGGATTTGGGGAGCTCATTCTCACACGATCCGATGCCAGTTTGGCACGATATACACTCATTTTTGAAGTAACACTTGAGTTGTTTGGAGCCGTGAGCGATGAATCGGCACTCTTGCTGGGCTGCTATAGCCTAGTTCGCTGGAATCCTATCGAACACCAAACAGGCCTCTCCTCCTTTTCATTCCGAGCGTGGGATCGTACCAATGGTCGTGCCTCTGGTGAGAGAGGAGTAAATGCAACTAGCTCAACCGATACTTCATTCTCGTTGACTAGTGGCCTGGCAACTATCGATGTCACGCCCGTCAACGACCCACCACTCATTTTGCTCGGTGGCCCAACCAGTGCAAACTTCACGGTCACTTATAGAGAAGGTGGAGACTCTGCGTTCATTGCAGCCATGGATGCTGTCATTGTTGAGCTGGATCTCAGCGACACCTTCCTCTTCAATCTCACAATCTCCATTGCCCCATTGGGAGGGAATTGTGATCTCCCGGATTACGAGGGGGTCTCAGATGACCGCCTTACTTTTATGAACAATAACTTGATTCCAGTGACTGTTTCACGTACGACAGAAGGACAGGGCTGTTGGGTGTATTTAGTTGACGGAACACTCTCACCTGATCAGTGGCGGGCCTATCTCACTATGATTAGATTCTCGGTTGCCGATGATGAGCCAAGCGAACACACGCGACAAATATCCGTTGTCATCTCTGATCTTGTTTCTACGAGTACACCCTCCGTCACCACAGTGGAGGTGGAGCTAGTTAGTGATCTCTGCCCTCGACTGCAGGTAGCAGCCTCAGGTACTCCTCTCATCCACACGGAGCACAGTGGACCTCTTGTATTGGCCCAGGGACTCAATCTAACTGACCCGGACCGATTGGCCATGGTGGCCGGGGCCGGAGTGAGCATTGTAGCCACCATTACTAATCCGTGTAGAGGATGTGTTCTCTCCGTTGATACTGGCTCTACTGGAATCGTTAGCAGTCTGAGTGCCGATAACCTAACTCTCACACTCTCCGGACTGGCTACTCCCGCTGATTATCAGGAGGTGCTTCGAACAGCCTCTTTCGAGGACCTATCTGCTGAGCCAACTTTTGATCTTGTCATGATTCAGTTTACCGTAGAGGATCCTGCAGTGTCTCCTGGACTGTGTCCATTTGCCGTAGGGCAAGTGGGTGTAATGATTGAACACATAAACGACAATTCCCCAGATCTTTACCTTGACTTTCCACTAGCGGCGGACTTTGCTGTGACCTTTACCGAAGGAGCAGGGCGTGTTGCCATGACTGGAGCTATGGTGGAGATCCGTGACCTTGATGGTGTCGAGTCCAGCGTCTACACTGTTTCTATTGTTGTTGCGAACTGTATTCCTTTGGAGGACAGGTTGCTGTTTGCCGCTCCTACCCCTGCTACTGTCAACACACCTTACGATAGCACCACCTGCTCCATGACGTTGCTAGGCAATTCAAATGCTCTAGAATCTGATCTTGGACGGCTTATGTACGAAAACATTGATATCGACAACCCCACTCCCTCTATTCGTAGCGTCACCTTTACAATAACAGATGGTACACTCGCCTCTCGCTCCTCAATAGTCCAACTAACTGTGGCGGCCATTAATGACCCACCTACCGTAGATCTAGATACTGCCAACTCCTTCTCCTCTGATATCATGGTTACTATGTTGCTGGGCACGGGCAGTGTGCCACTGACAGGTGACAGTCAGCTGGGGAGCATCGTAGACCCAGACACTGTCAACTTGGTTTCTATGACACTAGTTTTGAGCGAGATCAATAATGTCGGTGGAGTAGTTGACCCGAGATCGGATGTTGACTTTGAAAGCCTGCAATCAACTGATGGTCCATTTATTAATGGACTTGGATTGAGCTTCCAATACCTTCAGGGCATGGGAGAGCTGCAAATCACTGGAGCTGCTTCAGTGGGTGAGTGGATAAATTCCTGTATTAATAAACTGCATTAATAGCATGTACGTAAGAATCATGTACAGTTGTAATTGTAGTTAGATTAGACCCTAGCATATTATTATGTGGAATTAATATAATACCGGTAATTGCATGCATAGCTCTCTCTATATTGTGTGGTTTTTAGCCTCACACTGCATTAGTAGCTGATACCTAGACTAACCCTAACCCTACCATCTCCTTTTTTCTCCTGCAGCTGACTACACGACAGTGCTGAACAGCTTGGTCTACGCCAACACCCGACTACCTCCCACAGAGAACGCTCGTCGCGTGTCCGTGATCGTAGCGGACGGTGCTAGTAACAGCGACCCAGTATTTGCCACCGTGAGGTTTACCGGCGATCTGACAGCACCCACTCTGGACCTCAATGGCAACGCTCCCGGTGCCGATTCACAGAGCACTTACACTACCACTTCACAACCCGAGCAGCTCTTCCCAAACGCCTTCCTTAGCGATGCCGATGGGGACAATATCTGCTATGCCAACATTACTCTGGCTGGTCCAAGTGCTACCTGTACTGCTTCTAGCGTCAATTTTGAGGCGGCCTTCAGTGACATCACTATAACCACTGATGCCTCAGGCACTGAATCGGTATTTTATCAGCTGACCTCGATCTTTACAGACTGCAGAGAAGCACTTGTATACCAAACCATTTTGAGGGGAATCACTTTCTCTGTTCCCGACGCTACACCACCTGCTGTGTGCACGTTATCCGTTGTCGTAGAGGATGCTAGAACCTCCGTTAGCAACATAGCCTTGGGCACTGTGGAAGTACGAGTATTCAATGCACCACCATTTATCGATCTCGATCTTGGCCTGGCTGGTCGCGACTATTCAACACTGTACTTCCAGGGAGGCAGCATTCAGCACATTGTGAGCATATATGACCCAACTTCTGCTACAAATATTTCAGATATGACGGTGATCGGAGAGGCAGACGGGGAAGCCCCCTTCGATGATGGCACTGTCTACCATGGTGTAGTTATCATGGAAAGATCTAATGCTGGCTTTACTCTCATTGACGTTGACAGCCCCACTCTAGAGTACCTGCAAGTGGAGTTTTTTTTTGCCCCCAATTTAGAAAATGATGTAATTCGTTATCCGTGCCAACCGGCTTCGGCTCTTCCCGAGTCAATCATGGGTCCAGCAAATGGTTGTGATAGTCTTAATCCCGGTCCTTTTACTTTTGCTACGCCAGTTTGTGATCCTAATGTGTTCCAGGCATGCTCTCTCTCTTCAGACCTGTGCTCAGACCTCCAGGTCACCATCTTTTGCTCCACTGGCAGGAAGGCATATCGATTTTCTTATATGACGACCCCCTCTGTCGAGAGGTATAGTAACCTCCTTCGCTATCTCGGTTTTGACTTCCTCGTCTCTCGTGGGGGACAGATCGACCAAATTCGTTTGCTTAATGTTAGTGTTTTTGATGGACTCAGTCAAATGTCGAACCCCCAGGCTATCACCCGAGTGTCCATACGTAACCAGGACGTTGTCATTATTATAGTAGATCCCGCTCCTCCAAACTCCACCTTTATTGTGTATGAAGACGAGCGACCTGGTCGTGTTTGCACTTTATACCAGCTACGAGTAATGCGGTTGGACGGATCAATCGCTACTCCCAACGAGCTTGTGTACAATATTACTGTCGGCAACACTGGTGAAGCATTTGGTATCGACGAAGAAGGAGTAATATTTCTAAACAACAGAGTCGATCGTGAGACCATAGCTTTTTACGATCTAACGGTCACTGCTCGTCTTAGGAATGCTGACCCTGACACAACGGCAAGCGCTGGCCTCATCGCTGAGGTGATCGATGTGAACGATAACCATCCCATAGTGGCCGATTCCTACTCTATGAATGTCACTGAGGGACTGTCCAATGTCTCCGTGGTTAGAGTGATTGCTACAGATGCTGACATTGGCAACAATGCCGAGCTTACGTACCTCCTACTGGGAATAGGGGCGGAGTTGTTCCAGGTGGACCTGACAGGCTACGTTACCACGCACTCTCCTCTCAACGTCACTATCAACGATTTCTACCTCCTCGTAATGATTATCACAGATCGTGGGGAAATTGCACTCTCCACCCACACCGTTATTAATGTACATGTCATCACTCCACCACCCACCGACCTCGCTTTTAATCCATTTGACAACCCCCTGTTTGTGTTTGAGGGGACTTCAATTGGTACCAATGTCGGTAACGTATCTGCGTTTGAGGTGGGAGGCACTGGAGACACATCCTTCATCAGATATAGACTGATCGAGATAGTATCTGTGGAGACGGGTAGTGTAGCGTCCCCCTCTCCATTTGCCGTAGATCCCATGAGCGGAGGCATTACTGTTGAAACTGAACTAGACTCGGAGGATATGTCTGCTTTTGATGTTGTCGTAGAAGCGTTTAGTATTCGCTCTCTCTTCCCCCCTCGTCCTGCCTTTGCTAACTTTACCATCAGTGTGTCCGACGTCAACGAGGTGGGGCCAATGTTTGTCGGTGCCCCCTACATTGAAATTGTCACTGAAAATACGGCCTTGAACAGTGTAGTATTGACACTGGTTGCCACTGACAATGATGCAATGAACCTGGGATTGACGTATCTGCTAGACCCCAGTGCTCCGGCCAACCTTCCGTTCTCTGTGCAGTCAGACGGTCGAGTGGTGGTGTCAGGTGACATTGACTTTGAGAGTACTCGCTCCTACAGTTTCACCGTGCAAGTACGAGATATCCCTCCCCACAACATGGCTTCTCGCTCGGCCACTGCTCAGGTAAACATTTCCGTAACAGATGAGAATGACAGTCCTCCAATATTTACCGGAGGCCCCTTCACTGAAAATGTACGCGAGACAGAAACAAACGGTTTTAGTATTGTAAGTTTTGGCACGACAGACGCTGACTCGCCCCCCAACAGCAACGTCAGCTATTCTGTGACGGGTTTGGACGACACTCCCTTCTGCCTGATTGCCAATACAGTACAGGTGTGCAACTACACGCTGCTGACGTCCATAGAGATGGAAGGAGTGGTCTTTACTTTTGACATAATAGCAACTAATCCAGGCGCTCCTCAATCTCAGAGCACCGCACAGCAGACAAGCATCGAGCTGATCCTGGTAAACGAGTTTGACCCAATGCTGACAGATTTTATGATCGACCATCCAGGATTGGTAGAGGAAGACTGTCGTCCTGCTCTCCAGTGTATTGGTACACTCGTGTACGATTTTAGCGTCATTGCCTCCGACCCAGATGGTGGAATGGGAGGAGAGCTTAGATACACGCTGGAAACTGAAAATACACCGTTTTCTTTGAATGCCACCAGTGGAGTTTTGCGAGTTACTGAGCGCATTGATCGCGAGCAAGAGATAGAGTATGAACTGGACATATTGGTAGAGGACGGCGGAGACATGATGGGAGTGGTCCGCAATGAGTCGACAACTATCATCATACCGATCATCGACCTTAACGACAATGGTCCCGTTATAGAACCACCCACCAAGTTCAACGTGACTGAAGATATGACCAACAGCACTGTCCCTTTTGGAAACATATCCTTCACCGATGTGGACACGGTTGGTGGACACACTTTCTCCATTGTGACACCAAATGAAGCTAGCATCGAAGTGGGCTGCACTAAATCAAATGACATTGATAACCAACACTATGTACCGTTTGATATCATCGAAGCAACGGGTGAGCTATTCTTCTGTCACTCTGTGGACTTTGAAGAGGGTCAACGCATATACACAGTGGATGTCGAGGTATTCAATGAGAACCTGGAAGTTGTTGGTGGACAGAACCCAGTAAATCCTGCTTCTGCACGTATCTCTGTGTGCATCATGGACTCCAATGACAATGCACCCTCTCTAGATGTGCCCAACTACAGTTTCATTCATCGGGAGAATCTGCCCTCTGCCTCAATTGTGGGTACGATTACGGCCACAGATGTGGACAGCGGAGCAAATGGTGACTTGATGTTCTCCATTATTGGACAAAGCAGTTATAACTGCTCTAATCCACTGGTACGTACGTTATTTAATCATGTAGACAGTGTCATCATAATTATCATGCTTGGGAGTACCGTAAAAATGTATAGAACCAGTAAAAAATTATTGAAAACAATGTGCGGAAAAAATATGGTGGTATACCGTATTTCCTTGATTAGAACGCGCACCCCGAATAGAATGCGCCCTTGAATACAACACGCAACTCAGAGGAGCTGAAATTAATAGAACACGTGCGTTCTAATACCAGGCGCCCTTGAATAGAGGGCGCCCTTGAATACAACACGCAACTCAGAG
>VSKX01020011.1_pt1 | contig 13878 bp, 12 predicted proteins | sample 4799481 | NCBI WGS metagenome assembly VSKX01 (sample SAMN12179537, study PRJNA552185) | sponge metagenome | biome: deep-sea hydrothermal plumes; feature: spots directly above weak diffusing fluid; material: sea water; isolation source: sponge from the Swan site of a hydrothermal vent ...
CAAGTGATTTCATGTCAATATTTACCTGAGTGTTGTTGTGTTGTTGTTTTTGTCTAGATAACAAAATTATAACACATCAACACTCAAATTAGCAATTAATATCAACGACTTAGCTTTATATTTTACTCAATTTTGAACTCCGAAACTTGAGTGTTAACTTAATAACCATTGAATTTTGTTACAAAAAGTTATTTATACAAAGAAGGTTCTTTTATATCAGGACGAGTCTTAAATCGTCTGTGAAGCCACATATACTGTGGTCGATTACGATCAATCAACTTCTCAATAATTTTATTACCTCGCAGGGCATCATCCAATTCATTTTCACCGGGGAAATCATCAAGTGGCTGCATAAACTCAACTGAATAGCCATTATCATCACTATCCCGTTCAACAAAAAAAGGAACAACCTTGGCTTTACCTAAACGAGCTAGCGTTGTAGCAGCGGTTATTGTCGCTGCTTCTTTTACTTCATAAAAAGGTATAAATACAGCGCTTGAACGACCAAAATCTTGATCGGCGGTATACCACATCATTTCGACATTACGCAGACATCGCACCATTTTTCGCATATCTCTTTTAGGAACCAATCCTTTATTGGAGCGAAGTCGCCCCTTCACTTGAAGATACTCCATGACAGGATTATTATGCGGTCGGTACACCCCCATGCCGGGGTTAATTTGACCAATAATCCTCGCTCCCATTTCTAAGGGTAAACTATGTATGGCAAACAAAATCACTCCATAACCTGAAGCAAGTGTATCTTTTAGATGTTCTTGCCCTTTAATTTTCATGTGATTTTGAACGCGCTTGTCAGTCCACCACCATGCGTTGACCGTGTCGAATAACGCTTTACCCGTCTCTTCAAAATTCTTGTCTAAAAGCTGCTTTCTTTCAGACTCTGGCATATCAGGAAAGCACAGCTCAAAATTCTTTGCGGCTGTTTTAACTCGTTTTGATATTAATTTTTGAGCTAATTGCCCAATTGCAGCCCCAAGTTTCATTTGAACGGGTAATGGCAACAGAAGCGTTAATCGCATTAATCCGACACCTAACCACACGCCCCAAAATTTTGGATGAAGCAATTGCATTGAAAATTTAGCGTTCTCTACCACAAGACTCTCTCAAAAATATCTAAAACTGTTAATATTCTACCCCATACGGGAATAAAGTTAGGTACAATTCATGTTAATTTTGTCTAAGAATAGAAAACAATGAAGGTTTCTCTGCCAGCGTTTGAAGACGCAAATGTACTTGTTGTTGGTGATGTAATGCTTGATCGGTATTGGACAGGTCCTACTGGGCGTATTTCACCTGAAGCACCAGTGCCTGTTGTTAAAATCGATCAAATTGAAGATCGTCCCGGCGGTGCGGCTAATGTCGCATTAAACATCGCAAGTTTAGGCGGCAAAGTCCAACTTGCTGGCATTGTTGGCAAAGACGAAGCTGCAACAGCCCTCAGTAAGAGTTTGCAAAATCGTGGCGTAGCACCAAAATGGCACCAAATATCAGACAAACCTACGATAACCAAACTCCGAGTCTTATCGCGTAATCAGCAATTAATTCGTTTAGATTTTGAAGAATCATTTGCTCAAACGGACAGTGATGCATTGCTCTCGTCAGCCGAAAAACAGCTGAGTAATGTAAAGGTAGTCATTTTGTCCGATTACGCTAAAGGCGCAATCCAACAACCTCAAGACTTTATTAAGCTCGCCAGAAAACAAGGGATTAAAGTATTAGTCGATCCTAAAGGCAATGATTATTCCCGTTACTGTGGTGCCAGTTTAATTACACCAAATTTAAGTGAGTTTGAAGAAGTTGCAGGAAAAATTCACTCCGAAGCAGATTTACGAGAAAAAGCTCAACAGTTGCTCAAACAATATGACATTGAAGCAATCTTAATTACGCGCTCAGAAAAAGGCATGACTCTCGTCACGCTCGATACGTCTGAATTGCATATCCCTACTGTTGCTCGTGAAGTGTATGACGTAACAGGTGCTGGAGATACGGTAATCGGCACTTTAGCGACATGTATTGCGGCTGGCAGTTCATTACAACAGGCTTGCGCCATTGCCAACACCGCGGCAGGTATCGTGGTTGGTAAACTGGGTACTTCGACGGTTTCTCGCATCGAATTAATTAAAGCTCTTGCACAGCAACATGGCGAGTCAGGACTTGGAGTCATCACCGAAGAGCAGTTGATGAACACGTTACTACAAGCCAAAGAAAGCGGCGAAACCATCGTAATGACTAATGGTTGTTTTGATATATTGCATGCGGGTCATGTCAGTTATTTAAACCAAGCACGTCAACTTGGTGATCGACTTATTGTCGCTGTGAATAGTGATGATTCGGTGAAACGACTGAAAGGTGATGGTCGACCTGTAAATACGGTTGATCGCCGCATGGATGTGTTAGCAGGTCTAAGTTCTGTTGATTGGGTCGTACCTTTTACCGAAGACACCCCACAACGTTTGATCAGCCAATTATTGCCTAACTTATTAGTTAAAGGTGGTGATTACAAAATTGAAGACGTCGCTGGTGGTAAAGAAGTGATTGCTGCAGGCGGAAAAGTCCAAATTTTATGTTTTGAAGACGGTATATCAACGACCAAAATCATTGAAAACATCATGGCTAATCAGTGATAACTAGCTTTTTATTATTGTCTGCCAGTTATTGGGTTGATATCGACACTAAACGTGCATTAGTGTGTGATATCAATCAACTGAATTCTTGCTTACAACAATTGCCCGAATTCAGTTTATCTCAGCTTCCTCGAGACACAGAACAATTGATATCGATAATGGGTCAACGCCATGCAATGGTGCTTCCTATAAGCCAGCCGAAAGATGTATCAGGTTTGATTCTGGTCAATCAACAGTTTGAACCTAAAAGCATCGTCACTTTTATTGGTAGCCAGCAGCTTCAACTTAATTTGACTCGTCAACAAGATTTAAGTTTATGGCATGAACAAGGTCACCTTGAAAATAAGCAGCGTCAGAGTAATCTACTTCCTCGGAAATTATCGCCCTATGAACATGAGTGGTTAGCAGATGTTTATGTATTATGGCGAAGCGTACAAGAAACGGGCACTTTTGAGCTGGCATGGCAACAATATCATCGACGTAATTTGGCGGCTATCGATGATCCCGTCAACTTGAGCCACTGGAGTAGTCCATATTTACTGCAATTAATGACAGAGTTCTCAATCGCACAAATTCAGCAGTTTTCTCAATATTCTGATTTTATTAAAGCAAGTTACCATCAATTAACTCCTGTTAATCCTAGTCAACAAATAGAGCTCAACAATCTGGTTAAATTTATCTTTAACAACAATAAAAGCAACGAATTGCCGAACTATATATATTGGCGCCGCTCTGAGCTTTATTTTTTGTTAAAGCCTACTTTCACCCACTTGCTTGGCGATGAAAAGACTGAACTGTTGCTCGACTCTCTTATGCTAATAACGCCACCTGACGGTAAACTGAATCCCTCCTGAACAATTTGATTAATTAAAAGAAATCCATAATTTGCTTTGGTAAGCTCAAACAGCAATTAAACATATCTTTTATTTATCGAAATTAGAAAACTAGACATGGAATGTAAATCATAACGAGGACACTTCAATACTTTTTTTGTTAGCCATGGTTTCATCGGCTTAGAATCAAATTGAAGACTAGTTGAGTTGAGTTTACTCACTTAATGTGATGCCAAACAGTAAACCCATATTCATCTTATTTCAAACAATGGGAAAATGATCTTATGGCTAAGCGTTCTAAATCTCAAACTGAGCTTACAATAAACCAAATCATGGATGAAGCGCTAAAACAAATTTTAACTATTGGTTTTGACGCGATGTCCTATACCACTCTGTCAGAAGCAACAGGGATCAGTAGAACAGGTATCAGTCACCACTTCCCCAAAAAAACTGATTTCCTCGTTAAGCTCGACGACAAAATTGGCAGCATGTTTATCGATTCTCTTGATTTTTCCGACACAAACAAATTAGAAAAATCATGGATGGATGCTTTAGATAGACCTAAGTCTCGCGCAACACTAAGATTATTTTTCAGTCTTTGCGGCTCATCATGCAATAGAGTGAAACTTTTTAAAGCTGTTGTTCAAGCACGAGAGTCTGCAATTGAAGCGCTTGGTACCTCTGGAGAAAACTGCATAAACCTCTTATTAGGTCGAAGCGCCATCATTTTAATTTCAGAAAAAGACAACGCTTAATATCAATAAGAAAGCCTCAAAAGTTTCTAATGCTTTAGAGGTTTTCTACCTTGCCCTATAAACAGAGCCACACATCCACTTACTTCTATATCTACACTAATAAAATATTTTTCGAGCTCATTTTGCAAGCTTGATAAATCATCATCTAAATTATCGAATACACCTTTCGCGTTATAAAATCGCATGAGTTTATTTGCAAACCAATTTTTTTCTGAGTTTTTTCCTAAAATTGTACTTCCGAATAACACGCCATCTTCTACAAGGTATTCAGAAACATGTTTTATTGCCATTGATTTTGATGCCATTTTACCCGGCAAGCAATGGAGTAAATAATTCATACTGATTGATTCGAATTTCCTACAGTTCAATGATAAAGGTTCAAGGATATTGGCTTGGAATATTTCCGGCTTGAGTCTAGCCACTCTTTTTGAAGCGGCATTAAGACTATTATGATTTAAATCTAACAACCCAATTCTTTGATGAGAACCAGCTAAGCATTTATCAAGGTAATAACCGGTTCCAACACCCACATCGAGGTGATTCTGACTCACATGTATATCAAACAGTGCTTTAATGCGTTTGGTTGAGCATTTCCATATAAATGAATTAGAAATTCCTAGCACCCACACATCGTAAATCATCAACATTGATTTTGTATAAACAGCCTGCCCGGCTTTTACTGCAGCTTGATCTGTTGAATCAGACACCATTATTAACCTGTTCATTACTTGAATATTAATAAAGAGTGTAGCGGATGAATATTGAACTGGTTCTGAAGGAAATAGCAATTATAGCTGCGAGCCATTAATGTTAGATTTGTTATAGAATTTTTTAGATTTTTTAGATTTTTTAGATTTTTTAGATTTTTTATCGAATAGAAACCAAAAAAGCCTTGTCGTTAGACAAGGCTCAGAAGATGGCTGGGATACCAGGATTCGAACCTGGGGATGCCGAGATCAAAACCCGGTGCCTTACCACTTGGCGATATCCCAAAATTTGTTTATTCAGTCAAGAAAATGGTACGGGAAGAGAGACTTGAACTCTCACACCTTACGGCACCAGAACCTAAATCTGGCGTGTCTACCAATTCCACCACTCCCGCATCGAGACTGATTTGCTAGTTCCTTCTACTAGCAGCCATATAATCCATAAAAAATTATGGTAGCAATGGCGGGACTTGAACCTGCGACCCCAGCATTATGAATGCTGTGCTCTAACCAGCTGAGCTACATTGCCATGGCTGGGATACCAGGATTCGAACCTGGGATACCGAGATCAAAACCCGGGGCCTTACCACTTGGCGATATCCCAATAACAGGACCTAACAAATAAAAATAAACCTAAAATTGGCTGGGATACCAGGATTCGAACCTGGGATACCGAGATCAAAACCCGGGGCCTTACCGCTTGGCGATATCCCAATCAGGTAAATCTTTATTTTTTTAAATTAAAATAACTTTAATTTAAATGGTACGGGAAGAGAGACTTGAACTCTCACACCTTACGGCACCAGAACCTAAATCTGGCGTGTCTACCAATTCCACCACTCCCGCACAAATTCAATTTTACATCTTGAAAGATGGTAGCAATGGCGGGACTTGAACCTGCGACCCCAGCATTATGAATGCTGTGCTCTAACCAGCTGAGCTACATTGCCACTGTATTACGTTCCTTGTTGGGAACGGGGCGTATTATGCTTATTCGCCCCAACTAGGTCAACTGCTTTTTTGTCAAAATATCACTTGTTTCATCCGTTCGGCTATTACTTAGCCACGAATGGCACAAGAAGATGAAAAAAAGCACTAAACCCTATCGATTAAAGACCATCTTTAAACATTAAATAGGAAGTGCATTACATCGCCATCTTTAACAATATAAGTCTTGCCTTCTACTTTTAGTTTACCCGCTTCTTTAGCGCCAGCTTCACCTTTGAACTCGATGAAATCATTGTAAGCCATCACTTGAGCACGAATAAAGCCGCGTTCAAAATCAGTATGAATCACACCAGCGGCTTGTGGCGCAGTTGCACCAATAGCGACAGTCCAAGCGCGTACTTCTTTTACACCAGCCGTGAAATACGTTTGCAAATTTAGCAGATCATAGCCCGCACGAATAACGCGATCGAGACCAGGCTCTTCAAGTCCAAGTTCTGACAAGAACTCTTGTTGCTCTTCTACATCCATTTCAGCCAATTCAGACTCAATAGCGGCACAAACCGCTACAACGACTGCATTTTCAGTTTCTGCAATCGCACGAACCGCATCAAGATGTGGATTATTTTCAAAACCATCATCTGCAACATTCGCAATATACATCGTTGGTTTTAACGTTAAGAAGTTTAAATAGCGAACTGCGTCGAACTCTTCTTTCTCTAATGCCATCGAGCGTAACATTTTGCCTTCATCAAGCACTGGACGCATTTTGTCGAGTACTGTGATTTCAAACTTAGCTTCTGTATCGCCACCTTTCGCTTTTTTAGCTTGACGCTGAACGGCTCGCTCCAAACTATCTAAATCAGCCAAGGCTAATTCAGTATTGATGACTTCAATATCCCCTGTTGGATCAATCTTATTAGCAACATGGATAATGTTGTCATCTTCAAAACAACGAACCACGTGACCAATGGCATCTGTTTCACGAATGTTAGCTAGGAATTTGTTCCCTAAACCTTCACCTTTTGAAGCACCAGCAACCAAGCCAGCAATATCAACAAATTCCATCGTTGTTGGCAATACACGCTGAGGATTGACGATTGCAGCCAACGCATCTAAACGTGAATCTGGCACAGGTACAACGCCTGTGTTTGGTTCAATGGTACAAAACGGAAAATTAGCCGCTTCGATGCCTGCTTGAGTCAACGCATTAAATAGAGTGGATTTACCCACATTAGGAAGACCAACAATGCCGCACTTAAATCCCATAATCTTTATACCTTTTAACTTTCTTATTTATACTAAACACTACAGCCGACACAAACAGTATCGGCTATTGATAATTCAATTTAATCTAACTTAAACTAATTGCTAAACTCTAAACGAATGCAGCTTTAACATAGCGGCACTCATATCCTGCTTAAATAACACTTCTGTAGAGCGAACCGCTTCATCGATCACAGCGTCCATAAGTTCTTGATCCTTTGGACTCGCTTTACTTAATACATAATTACTGACTTGACGTTTATCACCCGGATGACCAATGCCAATCCGCAAGCGATGAAAATTCTTATTATTAGCAAGGCGTTCAATTATGTCTTTTAAGCCATTATGACCGCCATGACCGCCGCCAAGTTTAAATTTTGCCACTCCCGGTACCATATCTAACTCATCATGAGCCACTAGGATTTGCTCTGCTTCAATGCGAAAAAAATTCGCTAAAGCTGCTACAGACTTACCACTGAGATTCATAAACGTTGACGGTATTAATAGCCGAACATCTTTCCCATGCAAATTGGCTTTAGCGGTTAACCCAAAATATTTCGCTTCCGCTTTTAAGGTAGCGCCACTTATTCTAGCTAACTCATTTATGTACCATTCACCGGCATTATGACGCGTTCTCGCGTATTCAGCCCCGGGGTTTGCTAATCCTACAATCAGTTTGATATCTGCCATTTCAGCTCTTACTTTTCCATTTTTAAAAAAAGGACTCGCATTAAAAAACGCCGCATTTTAGCATTTATTACTTTTATCAACAATTAATCAATATTATTGAATGTAATGCCCGTAATCAATTTAAGCCCATGGCATATTTGAGTACTTTCTTTTTAATTGGAGAGTCTATATTAGCCACTTTTAAAACTAAATTCCTCAGCACCTTCATTGGCAAAATATCATTACTGAAACTTTTATAAAAAGCATCCATTGCTGTCATCATCAACAAATTATCGTTATACCTTTGTTTTTGGTATTTCGAGAGTACTTGTGGCGCATACCAACATTCATTATTACCAAGCGCTTCGGCTACTTGACTCACTAAGGCGTCTACATCTTTAAAACCTAAGTTCACACCCTGCCCGGCTAATGGGTTTATTGTGTGTGCCGCATCACCTAATATCACCACGTTTTCAGCGTAATATTGATTAGAATGGCGACGAGTCAAAGGAAATGCACCTTTATTCGTCACGATAAAATTTGGGTCTAACCGTTTAGGGAAGTGTAACCTAACTTGCTGTGCGAGTTGCACAGGATTTAACTGCATTAATTTCGCGATGGTTTGCGGTGAGTCATACCAGACTAAAGAGGCATTATTGCCCGGCAACGGTAATAAACTACGAGGGCCTGATGGCGTGAATTGCTGCCAAGTGACTGCCTGCTGAGGTGTTTGCGTTTCAATGTTAATTAACATCGCTGATTGTTTGTAGTCCCAGCCTGTTAAACCAATACCAGCCCATTCTCTTACCGCTGAGTTCGCACCGTCACACCCGACTAACAGTTTGGTGTGAATAACCTCTCCACAATCAAGACTGACTTTAATAGGAGAATCTGCTGATGCATCAATGCGCTCAAATCTAGCCACTTTGGCTGGACACTGTATTTCAACATTGTCTAATGCTTCAAGCTGCTGCCACAAGCCAAGCTGAACTAAACGGTTTTCAACGATATGACCTAGGTGGCTACTACCAATCTGCTGGCTATCAAACTGGGTAATAAAGCCATCAAGCTCCCAAGTTTCTAATCCAGTATAAACAGCATGACGCATTTGCTTGATTGCAGGCCAAGCTCCAAAACGCTCAAGCAATTTTTCAGAAGCTTGACTAATGGCAGAAACACGTACATCGAGTGGCTGCTCAGCATCATAACTTTGAGGAAGAAAGTGCTCTACAACCGTTACCGATAAACCCAGTTGTGCTAAGCCTATTGCAGCAGCAGCACCAACCATGCCACCACCCACAATAACAATATCTTGATGTATCCCGTTGCGACTTGTCATGTATGTTCAACTTATGCGTATGTTACATTCAGTTTACCATTTCAATGTGCAATCAAGCTATAATTGATGCGCTTCCTTGCATTGGCCTTATTTATAGAGTTATACCTTAATGTAACACTCAGCAGAAATACTTTTACGTACGTTGACTACGACGAAGAGCAAGTTTCGTTTCCCATTCATTGAATTTAATTAAAACGGCTTGTTCGATACTTTCAGATTTCATCCCCACTGCAGTAGCAATAGCATCTATAAGTATCTGAGGTGTTAACCCTTTGCTTTGCATTCTGAAATTCAACATTTCCAGCATCAGATTTACCGCCCCCTGTCTTGAAGAAGCTATAATTGACAACTTTGCACTTTCAATCTCTAGTGCAGTACCTATTTCAGACCATTTTGCAGCCCAATCTCGGAAATATAATTGTTCTCGACTGGTAAGTTTATTAGTTAGGAATTGCACCTCAGACTCGGTGTATTTATATTTACCTAAGCTACTCGCGGACGTAATTTCTGCTGAAGTGATCGGCCGAATATTTTGCTCTGAATTCCTTTCGCTAAACTCACTCTGTTTTGCTTTCATTTCTGCGAGTTCTCCCTTTAAAACTTCTATCTCTTTGCTTTTTTTCTGCTCACGATTGAGAAAGATTCGGTTAGTAGCCTTCTGTATTTCCTTTTCTTCATTTCGTGTTTTTTCAACCTCGCTTTGCAAAGCAGAATACGACTCATTAAAACGTGCTTTTTCTGCGTGGAAACCCTCAATCTCGGTACGGAGTTGCTGAACTTGCTCCGTAGCATCCGGTGCTTTAATTAACGCAGTAAGCAAATAGTACTTTCCCTCAAAATAAGTTGGAGGCAGCTCACTAATAGCTTTATTCAATTCTCTTAAGCCGACAACTGAATCATCCTTCCACAACTTAAAAGCTGATTTTAATGCTTTCATACAGTTCGACGCATTACATTTATCAATACTTACTACACCAGCATCTTTACTTATCTTAGCTAAATGAGCATCTGAGTTAGTGCCTAGTTTATCTATAAATGCTACTAGTTTAATTTTCCCGAATAAAGACGTTGCTGTTAAGTGTTGAGCATGAATTTGCATAAAGTCTAAAAATAACGTTTCTGTGACTTCTTCTTTTTTTGCATCATTAGCTAACGATAAAATAGATTTAGTCTCTATTTTTACAAACTCAGCGACGGTGTCTGTTGAACTATTATCTCTCGCAGCTTGACCATGAAACGGATTATATTGAGGTGGTGCCGATGGCTCTACCGATTGATATCCATGGTCCCCTAATTTATTTTCGGTTTTAGTAGGACATTTTGAATAAGCAGGAGGAGGTGCCATACCTACATTTTGAGCTGGAGATGCCATATTTACTATTCCTTAATAACTGTTGTTCTTGATTGCCGATTATTCGGTATTACTTATTTTGCAAGCACTGCATTAATTATTTGCACAGCACTTAAAACGCACTCAGTTGGTGAACACAAATACACAATCAGTAATTTCAACTTATCCATCAGATACTAAAACTTAACTAATCACACAAAAATAAAACATTAATACTCTTTCATAAGCGTCTAATAATTTTTATTAGCATATACAGAAGATTACTCATTAGTAATATGCTTCATTATTGTTAAATAGTTTACCTAAAGAAGCTGTACTTGAACTGAACATGGAGATATAAACCGTAAGCATCATATATATTCAAAAAACGAATCCTTCGCCCTTCGATGCAATTAATTATTCACTCGGCAATTGTCACCGGTAAAAAACTCAACTCATGGGATATTTTTGAAAAGAATATAAAATGAAAAATGATTAATCTTTACTTATTTAACTCATTAAATATAAAACCATATACTGCTCTTAAATAACTTGATGAGATCTGTTTCTATGAGCATGCCTGAATTTACTTTGCCGCTTACTGGACTTGACGTTTCAGGCCTAACTATCGAACTGAATAGACAGATTCATGATCTTGCGAAATGCAAAGCATCTGGTGGTACGACCGCTAAACTCATATTTGAAACACCTGCTGGTAGAACATTTGAGTATAAGGCAACAATTTCGCAAAAAAATAAGAAAGAAATTGCTATTACAACGTTCCATGTAAGGGCAGACCCTAAAGCAACTAGATTTATGAAATCATTAGAAGCTTTATGTAACTCAACGCCTACTTCTGAGCCGAAGCTAGAAAAAAAAAGCTGGGTGGCCAACATTTTCAGTTCGAATAAAAAAACGTCTTCAACAGGAAAAAGCGAAGTTTCTGCTTCTAAAGAGCCTAGTAAGAAACAAGCTGAAAAAACTCAAAACAAGTTAAAAGCACAAGTGAGAAAAATAGCTATTGGACAGCAAGTTAAAGAAGACGTTGAAGAGCTTTTACCTCCAAAGCTTCAAAAAGGAAACCGATTCGAGCCAAGTGAACTTCAAGCCGAGGAACATTCTCCCCAGAGCTCTAGTGACTTAACTCTAACACCATCAGGTTTGAACCCTTTTGATGACCCATCAACTGCTTCGGTAGCCACTTTCCAAGACTCCGTATCAGAATTGAACCCGTCAACTAACGAACAAAATTTAGAAAGACCCAGAGTTTCTAAACATCATGACAAAGAAGTTGCCCACTCTCCTTCTGGGGAAATTATAAGTACCAGTAATCCATTCGGAGACGGAGATGATTCCGAAGGTGAAGTTAAAGAAAAATCACTTAATCCATTCGGAGATGACTCCGACTCAGAAAGTAAAGTTGAAGATAAACCAGAAATAGGACATAACCCATTCGACAGTGACAACGAATCTGGAATAGTGACAACCGCCTTAGCCTCTTTACAGATAAGTGATAAAACTCCAAACTCACTGGACACAGGCTTAGCAAACGAGAAAAATAGTAGCAAAAAGCCCGATCAGCAACTTGAGATCCCACCGCCTAAACCTCCAAGAAAAAACAAAAGGTTTATACCGACTTAGGGATTGTTCTCATTTGATCATTTCGATTTGTAAATTGAGCCCTCCTACTTTTCAAAAATCAAAAAAATATTCCAATTACCATTAATGATGTACGAAATACATCAAAGTTGCGTGTTATGTTCTTTTTTAGCTTGCTATGACATTTCTCAGCGCACAAAAGCTAGTCAGGCGATCGTTCTAGCGGTAGAATATTGAGCCTTTTTTATCTAATGCTGTACTAGAGTGAACTTAACTGATGAGTAAAAAACTCCACATTAAAACCTGGGGCTGTCAAATGAATGAGTATGACTCTTCTAAGATGGCTGATTTAATGAACGAATATGAAGGTTATACGTTAACCGACGAGCCAACAGAGGCAGATGTTTTGCTGCTCAATACTTGCTCTATTCGTGAAAAAGCACAGGAAAAAGTGTTTCATCAGCTCGGTCGCTGGAAAAAATTAAAAGATAACAATCCTGATTTAATCATTGGCGTCGGCGGCTGTGTTGCTTCGCAAGAAGGCAAACACATTAAAGAACGCGCCCAATGTGTCGATTTGATTTTTGGCCCACAAACACTGCATCGTTTACCTGAAATGGTTGAGCAAGTGAAAAACGGTGACAAAGTGGTTATCGATGTGAGTTTTCCTGAAATTGAAAAATTCGATAATATGCCTGAACCTCGTGCTGATGGCCCAACCGCCTATGTATCAATCATGGAAGGTTGCAGTAAATACTGCTCATTCTGTGTTGTACCATACACACGTGGCGAAGAAGTCAGTCGACCACTCGATGATATCATTCTCGAGATTGCTCAGTTAGCCGAGCAAGGTGTCCGTGAAGTAAACTTATTGGGTCAAAACGTTAATGCTTATCGTGGTGCGACACATGATAATGATATTTGTACGTTCGCAGAATTACTGCGTTATGTCGCGGCTATTGATGGCATCGATCGTCTGCGTTTTACCACCAGTCACCCAATTGAGTTTACTCAAGACATCATTGACGTCTATGAAGATACGCCAGAGCTTGTGAGCTTTTTGCATCTTCCAGTTCAATCAGGATCAGATCGTATTTTGACTGCAATGAAACGTGGCCATATGGCGATTGAATATAAATCGATCATTCGTCGTTTGCGTAAAGCCCGTGAAGGAATTTTAATAAGTTCTGATTTCATTATCGGTTTCCCCGGTGAAACTCAGCAAGACTTTGACGACACGATGAAGCTGATTACAGACATCGAATTCGATCATAGCTTTAGTTTCATCTACAGCGCTCGTCCGGGAACGCCAGCATCAGATTTATCTGATCTTGTACCATTGGAAGAAAAAAAAGAGCGACTTGCGAAACTGCAACACCAAATCACTCAGTTTGCAGTACGTTATAGCCGACACATGGTCGGCACGGTTCAACGCATTTTAGTTGAAGGCCCATCGGTTAAAAATCCAATGGAACTTCGAGGACGTACTGAAAATAGCCGCGTGGTTAACTTCGAAGGCCAGCCAAAGCACATCGGCACCTTTGTTGATGTTGAAATTGTCGACGTGTACACCAATTCACTGCGCGGTAAATTTGTTCGAGGTGAAGAAGAGATGGATTTACGTCGTAATTTACGACCTGAAGATATTTTGGCGAAACATAAAACCGCTGATGAATTAGGTGTTAATACTTTCACACCTAATTAAACAAAAAGTAAGATATTAATCAAAGCGTATCGAAGCTTGTGTATGCAAAGCACTTCGATACGCTTTAATTGAATAAGTAATCAAG
>VSKX01045461.1_pt1 | contig 13863 bp, 9 predicted proteins | sample 4799481 | NCBI WGS metagenome assembly VSKX01 (sample SAMN12179537, study PRJNA552185) | sponge metagenome | biome: deep-sea hydrothermal plumes; feature: spots directly above weak diffusing fluid; material: sea water; isolation source: sponge from the Swan site of a hydrothermal vent ...
ATAATCGGTTGTTCAAGTACAAAAATGAAATATTAGTTGGCTCAATCAACCGTAGACGGCAATAAATCTTTAATCAATGGGAACTATTCACTGATAGGAGATATCTTAAGCTGCATAAATTGTTCGTTTCACTTAATCTTACCTTCTTTTTTATGCATTCAGTTGCCATTAAAATTGAATCAAAGTACCGATTTCTCTCTATTTCAGTCAGGTGTTTTATGATCAAGTTCTCACATTTCAAGCTACCACTCGTCCTTGTTGCATCTATCGTATTCCTCAACGCGTGCAGCAGTCACCCTAAATTGCCCATAATCGACAACGGTTATTTGAACGATTACAGTAAACTCACCATGGTAAAAAACGATAAAGGAGTGGTTCAAGATCGTTGGTTCTCTCAAAAATTAACTCGAGCGATACGTCCAATCGAGCCAAGCGCTTTTTTCATTAAGCCTGTCGTTTTTTATCCTGAATTTACGGCCCAAGATCAGCTCACCACTCAGAATATTAAAAAGATACAAGATTACGTAAACCAACAAATGCGCAATACGGTAAATAAATATTTTGTTGTTGTTGATAAACCACAAGTTGGTGCTTTTATTATCGCACCGGCTATCACTAAAATGAAGATTTCCTTAGAAGGGCTTTCTCCACTGGAAGTGCTACCTTTCAAAGCCGTATTATCTGGTATTAACTATGCCATTGGCGGGCGAGATCGAGATGTAGAAGTTCGTCTTGAAAATAAAGTATCACTGGCCATCACACAAGAACCACTGGCTGAAATCGTATTTCGAGGCGATGCACTGCAACTTGAAAATGACTCTGAACAACTTACAAAAGCGCATGTCAGAGCTCTGCTTGATAGTTGGATAACTCAGTGGGATAAAAACTTATCTGCCTATAAAACCATCATTGATAAGCGCGAACACAAGTAGTCATTGCTACTCAGCCATCACATTGGTGGCTGAATTGTTATCACTTTAATGAGTAATACATTAACTGCAGATTAATTATCGCTATACCTGATTGTAATGATTTGCACTGTGAGTATAAATAAGGCATCACTTAATATTAAAAGACACGATTCATGTCGACTCAAAGCGCCTCCTCATTACCACAGTCACCTGTGCTTAGCCCATTACAGCTTTACCGTGTTGAACAGCATGCGAGCGAATCGAAGCAAATTAAGGTTGAATGTAATGGAGTAATCTGGAAAGTAAATCTCCCTCAGGATTCGATTTATAATTGCCATTTTTGTCAAAACGCTCCAGCGTTGAAAAACTTCTGCAATGATTTATCACACAACTACTGCGTAAATTGCTTCGATGAATTTACCAAAGGAGAAAATCTAGCTTGCCCCACTTGCCCTCCTACAACTCGTTTTAACATTCAAGATCGCAGCGCGATAAATGAACACCTGCATAAATGCCTACAACAGTTATTGGTTGAGTGTATCGACTGCGGAGAAAAAATAGAATTCAAGTTAGCACCACAACATAATCAACAAAAACAGCACTCATCTATGCATAGAGAATTCACAAAACCTGATGATACAGAGCTATCAGGTCAGTTAGAAGGATTTGGACTTGATATGACGGCTTCATTTCAAATGACTCCGAGCGTCATAGAAGAAGCCCGTAGCTTAGAGCTAGCAAATGAGCTTATTGCCATCGATAAGGCTCAAGATAAATCTGTTGCTCAAGAAGATTTTACTCGCCAAGTTTCCGAACCGATAAACATACCAACAGCTTCAGACACTACTAAAATCGTGCCATCTCAAGATAATACTCACTCACAAATAAGATCACCAGCCATACGATCAATTTCGTCAGAAGATAAACCATCTTCGTCGTTAGAACAGACTTCAAGCGATAACTCAGGCTCACATGACACAGCAGGAATTGAGCAATGGCTTGGATCAGAAGAATTAATAGTAGAAACAAATTCTACTATTCCTACACCTGAGCAGTCAATTCAAACAGAGCCTGAAGATTTATCATGCTTAAGAGGTTATGACGTAGTTCAACAGGACTTGGAAGCACCTTCATCAATAACTGAGCCTAACACAGATAAAGTAGGTGAAGATGGAAGTGAAGATGGAAGTGAAGATAGAATTGAAGATGGAGGCTGGACAATGATAGATACTAACAAATATTATAAAAAGTCATCATGAATTGTCGAATGAACCATTCGGTCTTCTCGATACTTGTGAACACCTCAGTATGATTATCTTCTGAGGTTTAACCATTTTAAACGGCGAAGCTTAAACGGCTTTCAAATACTACCACATTGATAAACTCGAGAAGTAATCCAACACGCTCTCGCGACGCATTATTTTGTTTATATTTTGAATGCACTATTTGCTTCAAAAATGTTAAATATGATAACAGATTTAAACACAGCCTAGATTGCTCTATCGTTGAAGCGGACTGCACTGAAATTCCTCCGCATGTTACTCCAGTCTTTACAGACAAGCATTCACCAGAAAAAGATATTAGTGTTTCAATTCAAACCATATAAGAAAAGCTAAGGAAGTTATTTATTAGAAGCTAAAACCTTAATAAAAGTGGTTAATATTCTTACGATCTAGAACGACCTAAACTCTAGATTAATTTTTGTTCTGATTTCATTGTATTTTAGCTAGCCCGATGTATAACAGTAATATTACTTTTCCAATGCAAGCACACAAGCTATGGCAACAGCTCACCCTTCAACATCTGCGACGAGTTATGGATACTTCGGTAAAAATTTCCCACCGAGTGACTTAGGTACTCGGTCAGTAGAAATCGAAGGGAAAATGTGGGTAATCGAAATAAATAAAGATTCTAGTATTCGTGATTGTAGCCAATGTCACAACAGACTGGCCATAGTTAATTTTTGTGGAATATTAGAGCATAGCACTTGCACGCCATGCGCTGAAACCCTAGGGAATACTTGTGTTGAGTGCCCATCTGACTTTCAAACTTATGAAATCAGAACTAAAATAGATGAGATACTCAAAACAGGCTTAGAGCAGCTAAAATTATCATGTGTGGAATGCATAGAAACTGTCAAATATACAGATATTGACACTCATTTACGCCACTGCTTTGGACGAGTTGAGACTCAAGAAGAAAACGATTTTAACCTTGCTATACAACTACAGTTTTCTGATGGTCCCAAACGTTCAGGTTATCCTTCACGCACCGCTGAAGAAATCACAACTGTTACACCTAAAAAAGTTGATTGTGAGAACGATGCGGCACTCGCACTAGGCTTGCAACTAATTGACCTACAAACCCATGGTCAATTACCGACAACTACACCAGAGCCTCAAGCTGCTGCACATGATGATCACGCATTTGCTTATCGTTTGCAGGCAGCTGAACAGTATTGCCCGCAGACTCATATCCCTGAACCACATTCTACGGCTAGTCTTGAAGTACGCCCAACGGCTCCTCCATTTGCGCAAATAGCCCAACAAGTACCTCATAGCAGCCAAGCTTATCAACATAATCAGCCGTATCAGCAGCCGCCAGAACATTCTCTCCAATCTCTTCTACCCACATATGCTCAAGCAACAGCTGCTGCAGATGACGAAAAATATCAGGAAGACATTACTGCAGCTAAATATGAGGGCTGGGACATTGTTGAACCGTCTAAGCCCACCGTCCATAAAAAATCGACTCTACGAGATTGTATAATTTCATGAGCTAAGTTAATTGATCGGCGACTCTCACGGAAACAACAGCAAGAAGTATGTTAGCACTACACTTCAATACGTTGGTTGTGACAGCGATTACATACCAAAACGGTTTTAATGCTTTGAAGTATTTTATAAAGGACGTAAATAAGCTAACGATATTTGCGTAACTCTTCACTGTTATCTTTTTGCTCTGGCGCTTCAACAGTAAAAAGGTGATCCATAAAGTGACTCACCAAAAGCATCATGCCAGCCAAAATAGCGGCAATAATGCCGAACGTTCGATATTCAGGCCAGCCGTAACACATCACAACAAGTGCAACGATAACGTAAAAGCTGACCATTTTAACTTTGGATACGTTAGCACTTTTACCTAACCACGCATCACAGTGATAACAACGAATTTGTGCGCTAAATCCTTTACCGCGGTGTTGTTCCACTTTAGTCACTTGGATACTTTTACTGCAATGAGAACACACTAGGCTCATAAGTTATTTTTATCTCGTTGTTGATTGTTGATTTGAAGGTTTATTCATTTTCCCACCAAAAATGGGTTTAGGTCCACGCTTACGTTGACCTTCACTGACCGTCGAGTTTTTACTGCCACTTTTCGCGTTAACTGGCTTTGAATCTACAGACTTAGCATTAGCAGGTTTTGCCTTGCTCGGCTTTCTATCATTAAATTGATTGTCAGTGAAACGTGTCAGACCTTGCTTACCTTTTTCAGTCTTTTGGTTGCGTTGCTGTTTAATGGCATTGCGCTCATGTCGTCCTTCAGGCGGCACTAATTGATTCGGACTATTGCCAATTAAATCTTCACGCTTCATATTAACCAGCGCTTCACGAATGAGTGGCCAGTTCGCAGAGTCATGATAACGCAATAAGGCTTTGTGTAATCTACGCTGACGACCTTTTTTCGGCACATTCACGTGCTCACTGTCATGCTTTATGTTTTTAAGTGAATTCAGCTCAGTGTGGTAAATGGTCGTTGCATTAGCCATCGGTGATGGATAAAAGTTCTGTACTTGATCAAGCTTAAACTTGCGCTCTTTAAGCCACAAAGCAAGGTTAAGCATATCTTCGTCATCAGTGCCCGGATGAGCCGAAATGAAATATGGGATCAAATATTGCTCTTTGCCCGCTTCTTTAGAGAACTTATCAAACAACACTTTAAATTTATCGTACGTCCCCATACCCGGCTTCATCATTTTAGACAATGGCCCTTCTTCGGTATGTTCTGGCGCAATTTTTAAATAACCGCCCACATGATGCTGAGCTAACTCTTTCACGTAGCTTGGATCTTCTGTCGCCAAGTCATAACGAACGCCTGATGCAATCAACACTTTTTTGATACCCGGTACATTTCGCGCCGCACGGTATAGGTCGACGGTATGCTTATGATCAGTATTCAAATGACCACAAATAGACGGGAATACGCAAGATAATCGACGACAAGTGGTTTCGGCTTTTTCGCTGGAACAACCAAGACGATACATATTGGCAGTTGGGCCGCCTAAGTCAGAAATTACTCCTGTAAAGCCCGGCACCTTATCCTGAATATCTTTAATTTCTTTGATGATTGAATCTTGAGAGCGGCTTTGAATGATCCGCCCTTCGTGCTCTGTTATCGAGCAGAATGAACAACCACCAAAACAACCACGCATGATGTTGATGGACGTTTTGATCATGTCATAAGCAGGAATTTTCGCGTTGCCATACACAGGATGCGGCACTCGCTTGTAATCCAAGTCAAATACAGCGTCCATTTCGTCGGTATTTAGCGGCCAAGCAGGAGGATTAACCCAGACGCCGCGATCACCATGAAGCTGAAATAGTGCTCGACCACAACCCGGATTCTGCTCTTGATGCAAAATTCGTGATGCATGAGCATAAGAATATTTATCTTCAGATACTTTTTTAAAATCGGGTAAAAACACGTAGGTTTTTTCCCATGGCTTAGGCCGTGATGGCTGCACGCTAATGGCTTTAGGCGCATCATTATCGAAAATCTTTTTATCCGTTGGGCCTGATAATTTTTCACAACCCACATCATCCGCACCATAAGGATTCGGTATCGGCTCAATTTTATGCAATTGATCTATTTTACGCGAATCCATGCCTTTCCATTCTGGCAGAGGCGTTTTTCGAATAACCGCGGTCCCGCGAATGTCTTGCATTTGTTGAATCGTTTGCCCGGCCGCAAAACGATGCGCGACTTCTGCTAACGGTCTTTCAGCGTTGCCGTAGATTAGAATGTCAGCTTTGGCGTTAAAAATGACGCTTTGACGCACTTTGTCTGACCAATAATCATAATGAGCGATTCGACGCAAACTGGCTTCAATACCACCAATGACGACAGGTACATCTTTAAAGGCTTCTTTACAGCGTTGAGTGTAAACGGTTACGGCGCGATCGGGACGTTTTCCGCCTTCATCATTCGGCGTGTATGCATCATCAGTACGAATCCGACGATCGGCCGTGTAACGGTTGATCATTGAATCCATGTTACCTGCGGTCACCCCAAAAAAGAGGTTTGGCTTGCCCAGCGTCATAAAGCCGTCTTTACTCTTCCAATCAGGTTGTGAAATAACACCAACACGAAAACCTTGAGCTTCGAGCATGCGACCAATGACTGCCATACCAAAGCTTGGATGATCGACATAGGCATCACCAGAAACAATAATGATGTCACAGCTATCCCAGCCAAGTTTATCCATTTCCTTACGAGACATAGGCAAAAACGGAGCTGTGCCGTAGCATTCTGCCCAATATTTTTTATAAGAAAAGAGTGTTGATTCGACTTGCATGGGTAACCTAACGCCTTGTGTGCAGCCCGCTTTTTATAACGACGGTTATTGCGACACTGATTGTGATATTAACAAAGTGAAGCAGTATATCAGAAAGGATAGGGTGGTACTCGGCAACCGCTAGATTTGGCGGTACTTTTGTAGTCCGTAATTCCACTAGATTAAAAAAAATCCTGCTCAAACATAGCAACCAAAAATGCTCCTACTCCGCCAAAAAATGCTGAAGATACCAATGGAACTAAACTGTTGCCACACTTGTCACTTTGGCCGATTATTGTACGAGCAGTAAGTGCAACCGGCTGACCAATAACAAAAGGTACGACAAACTTAGCCACATTCAAGTTAAATCTTAGCCCCTCACCCATTAAACTATTTCCCGTAGTAAAATTAGCCATGCTACTTTGCACAACAACCGAACTTGCTAAATCTAAACCACGCCCCATCGTCCAATCTATGTAAGTATTAACACGGTGAGAATCGGATAAAAAATATTTTTCGGCGAAGAAATTTATGAATACTGTTCCTATAGCAGCCGCTGACCCCGAAGGCCCAGCGATCAAAAAACCAGAAAGGGCTGGAGTGGTTGCTCTCTCTGCAAATTCTAACAGCATATCGTTATAAGATTGAGCTTGCGGTCCAGCAGGCACAATTGATGTAGTCATTACTTTTATTTCCTATAAATAGAATATAATTGACATACATTTTAATTACTTATATTGCATGAGGCTAATTAACATTGATTCATGTATTTGATAACAAATCCAATAATCAATATTGATTAGTTATTAGATTGGGCTGACGGATAATATGTGTTGTGAGTAGCCGTAAATAGCTACCCAATATTTTGTTCAATCCTTACAGCGTTTGTACCCACTTAAAACAGCGAGTGATGTTCGCCTCCGCGTGATTAATGATTCTGTAAATATGGACATATAAATAACCTCTAAGCATTAACAAAACCTAACGCTTTCATTGCAGGGTATAATCTGCCTTGAATAAATCTTGATGAATATCCCTCTGATGTTTGTTTTTCAAAACCATCAAACTTCACATGACCATTATCAAAATTTATAATGTTTGTGATCTCTGTGGCATGCATATTTGTCTTATTTACAATCTCGGTGACTAACTTAGCAAATTGATCCTTACTTACTGTTGCACTCTCTATGGTATGAGCCATCTGTTGTACAGCGGTTTGATGCTGTAGTTTTGCACCTGCCATTGAATGATGGGATGTTTGAGGGGAATGAAAACCTGAAACAGCCTTCTCAGCATTCGTTCCATTTCCATTTGACTTAACAAATTCATTCAAACTTTTCGTAATATTTATCGTGTCATTACTGCGATAAGAGGGTGCGAAAAGATTCAAAAATTTACGCAAAAGACCATCAACTCGATTTAATTTAAGATTACCATCAGTACCTTTAGTTACTTCATAAGTTCTACTGGAAACGGCGTTGGAGCTTTCATCTTTAAACTCAAATTCAACCGTCCTTGTATCTCCTTGCTGAAACTTAGAAAGTTTGCTTAAATCCTGAGCCTCAGTACTGTTAACACTAAAAGTACTACTTGAATTACCACTAATCATCATTTCACCTTATTCAATCAAAATATATCGTTGATATTATTTAAGGTTAGTTCAATGATTAAAATAGAGTAAAAAAGATATTAAAATTAATGTAGTAACGCCAACCAGCACTCTGTCAGCAGCAGATACGAAGATTGATAATCAATATAAGATGAATTGAACATTGAAAAGCAAGTTCTCATACTTTGCCTTTCAATGTTCAGTAAGCTCTATCACTTATTTTGCTTTAGGTCGAAACGGTTTTATCACCTCTGGATTGCATTCTAAAAACGGGCCGTTCATTAAATCGATACAATAAGGAATCGCTGGAAAAACGGCATCTAAACATTCACGAATAGATTTTGGCTTACCCGGTAAGTTAACAATCAATGAGCTGCCACGTAGCCCTGCTGTTTGGCGGGATAAAATAGCGGTTGGTACGAATTTCAGTGATTCGGCTCGCATTAACTCGCCAAATCCCGGCATCATACGGTCGCACACTATCTCCGTTGCTTCAGGAGTAACATCACGCTTTGCAGGGCCTGTGCCGCCCGTTGTGACCACTAACGAACAATGCTCATTATCAACCATATCCATCAAGGTGACTTCTATCATGTCTTGTTCATCTGGGATGATTTGATACACAGGTTCCCATTCAGACGTTAAATAATCGTTTAATGTGTCAATAATGGCTTGGCCTGATAAATCTTCGTATTCGCCACGGCTGGCTCTATCACTCACGGTCACAATGCCAATTTTTGCTATAGACGCTTTTACTACAGTCATAGAATGCTTAACCTACTGCTTTTATTAATTTGCTGTAGCATAATCTTGTTTGTTGAAGTGTTGCAATATTTAGTTCGGTTGGTTTGATTTAAAACAAATCTATGCCTGTAAATAGTGAAGAGTCGTTATGAGAATAAAAGGAACATTAGTCCGTTGGAATGAAGACAAAGCCTATGGTTTTGTTCAGACGAACAATGGGGAAAAGGATATATTCATTCATAAACGCGCATTCATAAATACCCAGCGAATGCCAAAAATGAATGAATTAATTAGTTTTGAGTTAGCACGCGATAAGCAAGGTCGAGTTTGTGCAACTCAAGCTACTTTTGCAGGAGAGCGAGCAAATTCCTTAACTGATAATAGAAAAATCGCTTCAAAGTCAGCTTCGACATTATCTTTATGGCTCGCAGGGTTATTTTGTCTTTTGCTTATTTTTATGACACATGCCGCCCACTATTTTAATCTCACTTCAACATTCGAAGTACCGATTTACACGTTATATTGGTACGGTGGAGCATCATTGCTCACATTTTTATTTTATTTGTGGGATAAGCGTCAAGCACAATGCGATGGTTGGCGAGTATCTGAAGCGAACTTGCACACACTCAGCGTTATTGGCGGTTGGCCGGGTGCGGCGTTGGCTCAACATTCGCTGAGGCACAAAACCATCAAACCGTCATTTCGAAACGTTTTTTGGCTGACGATAATACTGAACATCACGGCGTTATTTTGGCTAGCACACCATTTTATGCGCATAAATTAAGGTTGAAATCAAAAGGCAAGATAATATATTTTAAAAATTTTGAATACAAAACCGATGTTGTAAGGTCTCTTTAACTGTTCGTTATGTGACATATTAATGTTCGTTTTTCATCGTTGTCCCTTTTTATAGCAAGCCGATTGGCTTGCTATTTTTTTGTCCGCTTTTTAATACCTTGGTTGATTACGAACATAAAAAACCAGCCTTAACATGACTGGTTTTTTACTTGTAACGCACATTTACTACTACAACGTGCGCCTAATGATATAAAGCACTCAGAGATTCATCACTGTGGTGTGTATTCAATATTATCGATAAAAGCAGCATCATAGCCATTACTGGCACTGTTATCTTTAGTGTATCGCCATTCAATGATGGCTTCTCCATCAGGTAAATCTATCTGATAAGTCCCCCAATCTGAACCATTTGAGATGCTATGAATTTGTTCTTCATTCAAGTAGACGTACAACCTGTCACAACAGCCTTCTGATGAGACAAAAGCATCAAAAGTTAAGCTGCCGCCATTGAATAAGCCATCAAATTTAACGGAACTACGTTGGCTATCACCAATAGTCCCTGAACGCAGACTCTGATTTCCATTTGATGATCTCGACTCAGTAAGCTCCCAGTTTGCATTACTATCAGCAATACTTTCCCAAACAGCGGATAAGCTATTCGCTTCAAAGCCCTCTATGAAACCTGCAAGTGCTTCTGGTACTGAATTGGCATCGTTTGGATCAGTATTATATTTAAGAACTTCATCACCATCACTGAAACTGTCTGAATCTGAATCTATACGGGTTGGATCAGTGTCATAAGTAAGTACTTCTTCACCATCACTTAGACCATCTTCATCTGAATCCAATATTAATGGGTTGGTAACATGGACATGAATTTCATCATAATCGGATAATAAATCTCCATCGGAGTCAACAAGTAATGGGTTTGTGCCAGCAAAGTATTCATTGAGATTAGAAAGTTGATCACCATCAGTGTCAAGCTCAGCATCAGTAGGATCTTCATCAGAGAAACCATATTTATCTTCCCACCAACGAGGGATAAAATCACCGTCACCGTCCCCTAAGCGCAAGAGAGTAAAACCAACGGCATTACCGTCTTGCTCAACAATAACTGTTTTGATTTCATTCCTAAACATCGCTAGAACTGGGTTTGGTAATCCTTGTGTGTAAAGGTGCTCTAATTCACCAATTGAATACAAGTCTAATTGCCACTGAGCATCCACTTCACGCACTGAGATAATGTTATTGTTAATCGTTGTGAAATGGCTTGAGGAATGCGGCATACTGCCAACAATTTCTAAACTATTTGAATCAAAAACATCACCAGTGCCGAGTACGACTCGCTCAAGTAAACCAATTACATAAATTGGACCAAAGAAAGAACGGCCGCCATGATATGGGGAGTCCCCACTGTCAGTAATTTTCCCAGAGTCTTGATCAATAACTTCGTATTCCAGATCATTTGGGCTTGTTCTGTCACGAAAGAAATAAACTCTGTCATTAAAACGGTTCCAGCCATAAAAACTTGAATAATGGTTCCACTCTTTTTTATCCGTCAACAGCCCATCACGGTCAATAATATAATGAGTCTCCCATGCACCACTTGAATCTTGAGCCAATAGGTAATTACCAACAGAAGCCAACCCGCCTACAGATTGATCAATTTGATAGAGAAAGTGCTCTCTCATACTTATTTCAGGCTGATTCACCACGATATAACTAAGCAAGCCTGACTCATATCCAAAATACAAGCGCGAATGAGCTTCTGACCACACCATTTTAGTCGGTGTTTCAGCATGTAAACCTGTAATTTGTCCAACAGGAATAGGATTCATGTAATCTTCAGAGCCAGAAGACCAGCGATAAACTTTTTGATTCTGAGCGCTGTATAAATAAACGGTCCCAAAATTATCCATTACGATTTCATCAGGAGTGAATTCAGGCACTGTTGCAGCAAAGTTACAAAGTCCATATTCGTTAGCGTGCGCCGCAGTCCAACAAGCTGAATCTTCAATGAAAGCATCAAGACTGAGACCTGTTGTAGAATCCGATTCACCGTAACCTTCATTCCACTCATCGGGATAACCATCAGAATCACTGTCTAATGAGGCTGATGGATCATTAGGAAAAGCATCTTCAGTATTTGGAACTAAATCACCGTCAACATCATCGTTTGGAGTATACAAATTGAAGTTGAGAACATCTCCAACTTTACTGATAACGACGTGTGTATTTTCATTAGAAACATAATGAAGCAACTCTCCGTCATAGTTCCCAATTTCAAGTGCTTGTCCGCTATCATCGCTTCTGACGAGACTAATGCTTTCTCCAACTTGGTATAGTTGTACAAGCTCATTGCTCTCTAACCAGTCTCCGTCTGCAAACTCACCCACTGAGCGTGCAAGTGTCAAATCATCAGCGTGATAAACAATACCTGAGCCCAAAAGAACAAAGTTACCGTCATTTGAAATTCGAATTGGCCCTTTTAAATTTTGACTGCTTCCTCTATCCACGTAATCGGAGATCTCACCAGTAGTTTGATTAATCACTTCATAACTCAGATTCGAACCAAAATAATACACACTTTGATTATGAAAGTTCCAAGCGTAGTGGCTAGAGTGGTAATTCCAATCGCGATTATCAGTAAGACTACCTTCTCTATCGATAATATAATGATTGTTCCAAGCACCAGTACTATCTTGTGCCAGCATGAAATTCCCAACAGAGGCTATGCCACCGACGTACCCAGACATACGGAAGAAACTGTGCTCTTGGGTGTTTTCAGTCAAATCGATATAGGTTAACAGACCTGTACTATAACTGAAGTAGAGCCTTTGGTGATTTTCTGAGTACGCCATTTTAGTAGGTGAAAAATCAGAGAAACCGTAATTTTTTCCAACAATTATAGGATTTTGATATTGCTCTAACACGGAAGACCACGTATACACTTTGCGATTCTCAGCGCTATATAGGTACACATTGCCTTCGCTGTCTAACGCGACAGCATCAGGAACAAAATTTGGCATGGTCGCAGTATAATCACAGTTTCCAGCACCATCGTCGTGGCTTGTTAACCAACAAGCGGAGTCATTTGGAAAAGCATCTTGTATCAAGTTTGTAGTGGAATCATTCTCTCCATATCCTTCATTCCAACTATCTGGATATCCATCATTATCAGTATCCATTGATGCTGCCGGATCTGAAGGAAAATCATCGTTAACATTATCAACTTGATCATCATCGGAATCGTTATTGGCGTTATAAATTTCAAAATTAATTTGTTCTTCCAACACACTAACTTGAACATAAAATTCGCCGGTTGGAATAAAGCCTAACAAGCGTCCACTCGTCAATTTTTGTTCTAAAATTGTGTTACCACTATTTTGTCGCACTAAACGGGTTTGGGGTAAATCATAATCATCCGTTTGATTCAATAACACTGCTTCGTCATTATCTAACCACTGGGCATCTTTAAATGCACCTACAGAGCCAAGCCAGGTTAGATCTTGCGCGTTATAAACATCTCCAGAACCTAAAATTACTTTAGTACCATCGCTCGAAATACGGATTGGACCGATAATTCGATAATCACCGTGATATGGCGAGTCAGCACGTGTTCCAAATGAGCCTGTACTCTGGATGATTTCTTCGTAATACAAATCATTAGGACTGGAATTATCACGGAAAAAATACATACGACTATTGGTATTATTCCATGCATAATGGCGTGAAAACTCACCAAATCTAGTATCCGTCATACTACCATTTTGATCGAAAACAAAATGATCTCTGGACGCTAAGACAAATAAATAATTACCCGCTGCAACTAAATTAGTGATAGCTGACTCTAGACGATAGAATTCAGTTTCGATTAAATCGCCGCCTAAATCGATATAGGTGATTAAGCCTGAGGCGTAACCAAAATACAGGCGCTCCTGACTTGCAACATGCACCATAGTCTCTGGCGTCTCTAGACTTATGCCTACCGACTGTTCAATTGATATTGGATTGGTATATTCTTCAGTCGACGATAACCAACGATACACGTTATTATGTTCTTTGCTGTAAAGGAACACTGTTCCATTATCGTCCCCAGCCACTAAATCAGGTGTGAATGTCGGTAAGGTTGCACGATAATTACATTGTCCATTGCCATCATCATGACTGCTTAACCAACACGCTGAATCATTTGAAAATGAATCCAACACTAAATTTGTCGTTGAATCTGCTTCGGTATAACCAGC
>VSKX01007560.1_pt1 | contig 13851 bp, 14 predicted proteins | sample 4799481 | NCBI WGS metagenome assembly VSKX01 (sample SAMN12179537, study PRJNA552185) | sponge metagenome | biome: deep-sea hydrothermal plumes; feature: spots directly above weak diffusing fluid; material: sea water; isolation source: sponge from the Swan site of a hydrothermal vent ...
AAACACTCTCAGACAGACATTTGAGAACCAGGTCAATCGTATCCTAAACGAGGCCAGAGACAAGACTGGCTCCAGTGCTCAGAAGAGTCTTTCTGACTTCAACAACTTCAAAGTTATGGTCACAGCTGGCTCCAAGGGCTCAAAAATCAACATATCACAGGTATGGCATGTTCTCTATACAAAGGCCTCTCTGATCACTGGTATGTATGTGTACACTACCGTATAGCGGAAAATTGTCGTTTGGGTTTATATTCGTTATGGAGAACCTCAAAACGAAAAATTATCCCATGAAAATCTAGACAGTAGGCTACTACATGATGACGTGTTCAGGGCATACAATGAAAATAAGACCACGAAAATACGCTTCCAAAGCCTTATAACGAAAATTTAACCCAACCAAATTTCCCACTACATGTATACGGTATGCACCCTGTGCAATCTCCTCGTGCAGTGTTTCCATGTGGCTTGCACGAGAGTCTAGCCGTACAGGCCAACAAGAAAGGGGGCGTGTCTCAGAGAGCCATGCCCTGCCCATCTACCAGAGGCAGGAGTGCCACACTTGGCACTAAAAGGAGCTCCAGTAACAAGAAGGGACTCGGCTTTCAATAATTTACACCGTCAGTCTTATAATTGCTACACAGTATATCACTTATCACATTCTTATGATCATTTTAACTGTTCTCACACTCAACAATGTCGTCAAGAGTATAACATGTACATTCGTATGTGGCATCAAAGAACACAAGAGATATAATCATTACAAAATAGTTTAATGTGAATACAGTACATGAAGCAATAAGTCAAAGCTAGTGACAGGAAACGTAATGTACGGTCGAACGAAAGTTAGAGTTCTACTTGGAGGACTTTTTGGCTGTACCGATGTTACATTGGTTCACCTGTGAGACACACATATAACAGTGAAGGGTAAGGTCAACAGTACAGCTATAACGCACGCACACACACCGCATGCAACACACAGAGAGTACTTACTGTAGTCGCAAATCGCAGGGAACACAGAGTCTCTTGGAATGACTCGACTTGAGGGGAAACATTGACAAACATCAGACTACAAAAACAACGACAAAGTAGTTTAAACAAAGTTCTTAGCGGCTGTTACTAATCACGACAAAATGGGTGCTGCTAATACAGTAGAGTGTATAACTGTGCTCACGTCTTGCTGTTGCCACCGAGAGAGTTCTGTAGCAGGTAAGTGAGTTTGGAGTTCCTGTACGGAACATGTGGCTCTTTGTTTGCTAGTGCCATTATCACAGAGCCCAAGTTGCTGAGACTCTTATTGATGCTCTTTGTCTCTTTGAGCCTCTCACCAGCAGAGCCAGATGATGACAGCCTCTCTGAGCCAGCAAGATCCACCAGATTAAGCACTCCTGTACACCGAGTGGAAACAAATTGACAATAGTCTATACATGTACTGTATACCTGAGCATTTGTATAGCTATGGTGGCACCTCTAAAGAGAACCCTACCTCTCTATGACAACAGTGTAATATTACAAACATACAGCCGCCTCAACAGCCAGAGTTGAGAGGGCAGAGCCATCAGTTAGGTGATAAAATTTAGCAGCAAACTTTGAGACTCTATAACTTGAATTAGGAATGGCCAATTTCAAAAATAAGTTGTGCATTCAATAGCTCCTTGATAGGCCTTTTAAACTATGTGTTTACATTAAAGTTTTTTTTTACCCAAAAAATGGGCTAATTTTTGAAAAAACCATGGATTGTACCATGGATTGTAAGTGGGTGAAATTGTCAAAAATCAGGCCGGTTAAAATATTTGAACTAAACACATCATCTTACAGAGTTTTTTATGGGCTTTCCGAAAATCATAAAATTATTGAAATTGGACAAATAAAACTCAAGTTATAGCGATTTTAAAAGGCTTACCGCGACAGTTCTCTCCAGTGGTTGTGTTTTTGCCAGAGATGGTGAGGATAAAGACAGAGTGGCTCCTGGAGGATCTTTCATTACACTGAGTGGCAGCCACGGCTCTGTTCTTAGAGGCTCGCTCCAGCAGCCTCTGTACCTGTACACACACACACACACAGGGAGGATATTACATTACCATACAGGGTTACACACAGACTGTCGTAACACACCACTGGAAAATATCCTTTGTTCTATAGATGGCCTACAATGCGTCGTTTTCGGTTCATATCGCTTTAAAAGTCATATCGCTTTAAAAGCATACTGTATGTACGCTAGGCAACCCAAGCACAAGTTATGGGCAAAAAAAAAAAGAAAAAAAAGCGAGTAATGGGCTCACAAAATATGTACATGTACAATGGCTGAACGAGGCTACATATTACACGTATGTACTGTACCTGCTCTTGGGAGGTGACAACAAAGGGTGTGACGTTGGTAACATACACCTCTCCCTGGTGGTTAGGATCTATCTTGATGTCTACACTCTGCTTGCTGTTTGAGGAGAGGAGGTCACGGATAGTCTCATTGTAGATCTCGAGAAACTTGGCCTCCATCTTGTACTGCAGGGAAGTAAGTGGGCTCACACTAGCATTCATACACTGTAAACTGCAGAACAAACGCATGCATGCTAATTGTCACGTACATACTATGTTAGTACTAGTCATACACTCTTGACAGTAAAGTACTGTTCAGGCATTTGTAGGTTCTGTACATAGCGTCAACCTAGCCCCTCGTTCCCAGGCCAATTCGTCTTTCAAAATAACGCTCGAGGAGGCGACCTAGCGTTATTTTAGAGACAAATCGGCCTGGAAACGAAGCTAAACGTCAACCATGCATCAATATCTGCTGACCTCCCACCCCTTCTCTTTGAGTTGAAGTGCAGAGGCGAAGACCTGATCAACAGCTCGTGGTATCATTCCCTTCATCTCTCCCTCACTCTCCAGTAGCACTCTCTCCTCGGGCCCCTCCATCGTGAACGTCTTACCAGAACCAGTCTAAGCAGATATATAGGGAAAGTAATTTACGCAGCTAGCCACGTAGATACAATCTACGTAAATTGTCAAATTGAGTAACTTACTTGACCATAAGCAAAAACGCAGACATTGTAGCCGTCCAGAGCGCTCTGTACTAGTTGAGATATCTCTGAAAAGACTAGTTCCTGAGTACTGTTTGGGCCAAACACTCTGTCAAATGTAAAGTCATAGCTCTTCTTTGCCTGTACACGTATAGAACATTAATGCTACACTGTACAGTCTCAGAGACAAACGCACCTTCTCAGATGGTGAGTAGTGGACTGACAGTTTCTTCTGGTCCGTGTTAGAGTCCGGGTACACAACACCGAGGGCCGATTGTCCTCCAATCTTAGACCCCCTGGTACCTTCAGAGACAGAGGACTCTCGACCAGTGTCGTCAATGAGGTAGCTAGGGTCCGTGGCGAGGAATGGGCGAACACGACAAAATACTCGTATGTTTCCTGCACAGTCAATAAACAGTCACTGTGTGATATACACAAGAGCAGTTCACACTGTATAATATATAGACAGTATAAATCGTGGCCACCTTTGTAATATAGCTAGGTTGACAACAAGCTTTCGAGTCAGTATAATATGTACACTACTGGATACTTCTTGTGCGTGTGTGTCTATAACACAAACCTTTTAGTTCCTGGATTGTGTTATGCAACGCCCGTCTGTTCGTTTCGTCTTTTCGGGTTCTGGCCCGACAATCCTCTACCAGTGCTTGCAGCTCAGCTATCTGGTGTTCCTGTGAAGATATTATCCCAGTTTTCCTCGCACCATCTGCAACAGAGCTGTCTCTAGCCATCTGCAATAAACAAAACCAGACAAGGTAGTAGGACAACCGTGCGCTTGATCAATGCATTGATCACGTGACCAATTATTGTACAAGTGTGTCTGTAGTTCTAAGCATTGGCTGAGAGGGACCACCATTACACCACACACTGCACATCTACCTTTGTTGCTTCCAGTTCACTTTGGACAGCCGACATGTTGGCAACGGTCTGTGACAGAGCAGTCTTCAGACTGACTACTTCTGAGCGACATGAGGAAAGACTGGTCTCAAGGTCAGCAGCTCGGGCCTCTACTATAGCCTTGGCTTGAGACAAGCTCTCCAGCCGGTGCTGTGTAGATGATATCTTATCTTCCAATTCCTGTGAAATGATTGTCAATTAGCAAGTGTATCTAAGAGAGAATTCACACAATACACACCTTGATTTGAGAGTGAGCTACTGTCTTTTCTTTCTCCTTAACCAAGATAGTGGACTCCTGGCACTTCTTCAGCTGCTCCAACTCTCCAAGACGTCCAGAGAAACTCTGTAGCTGATCCTGAAGGGTTTCAATCGTAGAGATTGTTGTCTTTCTCTCGACTGCCATGTCCTGAAATTAAACATGTACACTTTTGAAGCTAGTGCTCTCTCTTTTCTTTTATAATAATTTAATAGATGCAAGCATACAGGTACAGACAAGATAGCAAGAGCTGTGAAATACCGACCTGTATCTGTCCTTTTAAATCCCATGCTGGTCTCTTGGGAGCCTTGGTACTGGGAGGAATGGATGATTTTGCCTTAGAGGTAGCAGTTTTTGTAGTGGACGGTTTCGACAGGGGTGGTTTAGCTGTTTTAGCATTCTTTACAGCAGCCGACCTGGTGATACTGGTCTTAACAATAGATGGCTTGGCGACGATGACTCTAGTGGGCTTAGTTGGCAGGGTAGTTCTAGCACGTTTCACGGCAGGGCCATTCTGTATAAACGATTATAAAATTAATGTGTTGATATGTAGATAGTGTGATATGATGGTGATTAATTAACACACCTCTTTGCCTCCTGGTCCTGAAAGCTGTTGCTCAACTTGTGATATGTGCCTCTTCCGCATCATCGTGGTAGATGGCTGAGGCAGCCGAGATTGCTTAGGACCAGTATTTTTAGCAGATAACGGTGCTCTCTGTGTCTGTGTCTGTCAATTGCACCATGCATGTATACAATAAAAATTACAAGGCAACAATAATATAATTATTATTTATTAGTGTAGTTTGTACAATTATAGATCTATAGAATCTAGTTTTTTACCGTCTCCATTCCGAATCAAGTAGAGGTCTTCTTCCAAACCTAAAATGTCTAAATCGAAAAAGAAAATGAGTACGTACAGTCTAGTCAAACTCTTGATGTTTGATGACCGCTAAATTTAAATTTCAAATACCGTATTTCCTTGATTAGTTTCCGCCCTTGAATAATGTCCGCCCTTATCAGGGAAATACGTACGGTACGCGGTAAATCAGTGCGATAAAACACGCCCATATAAAACTGACACGCCCCCGTGATTAAAGTCAGAATCCCCCCAAACACAAAACAGAAAAGATGGCAAAGCAACAGCTAGAACATAGCGAGAATGAGAGCCCAGTTTTAGTGACAGGATTCGGGCCATTTGGCCATCACCTCATTAACGCAAGCTGGGAGGCTGTCAAAGAATTGGAGAAGTTAGGAGTGGAGTACAAGTCAAAACAAGTGTCTCTGGAGACAAGACAAGTGCCTGTTTTATATGATGTAGTATCCTCAACAGTCCCATCACTACTGGAAGAGGTCAATCCTCGGCTGTGTGTTCACGTTGGAGTCTCCCCCTATTCGGTTATGAAGCTGGAAAGATGTGGCAAGAATGTTGGTTATCGAAACGCTGACATTTGCGGAGTTGTGCCCTCGTCACAATGCTGTGTGGCTGGTGGACCTGATACCATCAATACCAAATTCGACATTGACAAAGTATGTCGCATGCTCAACGAGAAACAAGACAGTGTTACTGTACAAGTATCTGAAGATGCTGGTCGCTATCTCTGTGACTTCATCTATTACACATCTTTGCATACTGACAAGTCTCCTGTTGTGTTTGTACATGTTCCTGAGCTGGGCAAGCCGTATTCAGCTTCTCAACTGGCACATGCATTGAGGGCTCTCATCGAAATGCTGTTAAAAGAGCTAAACTAACATTTGTATACAATTGACTGTCATGATAGTTTCTGCTGCTCTTTTTTTCATTTGTACATACGTACAGAAATCCCTCAGTTATATAATAATAATAATAGTATTGCAATGTACTAACCAATTGACTTGTATTGAACAACAAAGTCCAACACTAGTTTCTTTACTCTGTCCATGTTCGTGCGCCTGCCCTTCATTATTTTCTCAGTAGCTCTTTGTAGTATACGATGGTATTGATGGTCTGTGATATTCCTAACAGCATAGTGGTGGTTCAGTTCATTCTTTACAATTTGCTGCACACTGGCTAAAGAAGACACATCAACAGGAGCGGTGGGGTAGAATTGTTGAGGGCCGAGTTGTTGAGGGTCAGATAGCTTGTCTGGGGGTAGGGGTGGAGTGATATGAGTATTAGCAGATCGTCGACGTTGTGAGGACAGGTAATCAGAAATTTGCCCTGTTGAATCAGAATCACTGATGCTGTCTAACACCAGGAATGGGTATGCCTTGCTGGAACGGTTAGAGTTATAAGAACGTGATGCAGGTAAGCCATTGGAACGGTTAGAGTCACAAGAACGTGATGCAGGTAAACCATTGGAGTCACAAGAACGTGATGCAGGTAAGCCATTGGAACGGTTAGAGTCACAAGAACGTGATGCAGGTAAACCATTGGAACGGTTAGAGTCACAAGAACGTGATGCAGGTAAACCATTGCTGGAACGGTCAGAGTCATAAGAACGTGATGCAGGTAAACCATTGGAACGGTCAGAGTCACAAGAACGTGATGCAGGTAAGCCATTGCTGGAACGGTCAGAGTCATAAGAAAGTGATGCAGGTAAACCATTGCTGGAACAGTCAGAGTCATAAGAACGTGATGCATTGCTGGAACGGTCAGAGTCATAAGCAGGTTTCTTGGCCCTTGTAATGGCTGGAACACGATCGTCAGATTCTAATGAATCAAACAGAAAAAAACGAAAGTACTATAGAACACTGCTTATGGCGTTAGTAAGCAGCATGCATACAGATTACTACGTACACAAAGATACATGTACAATCATGCAAAATACACTCACTTGGACCTACGATGGTGCCATCTCTCTGTATAGTGCTGTTACTGTTGTTCAGCACATCCAGACCTTGATAGATATCATCCAACAAGCTGCCACTAGTATTTCCAGCTGTGAAGACACTTGAGGAAGAGGGTGGATTGGCATATGTGGAGCTGTCGATTAAAAGGCGTCTTTTCTCAGGAACACTTCTTCTTTTGATTTCTGAAGCTGCTCTCAAGGGTATTTTATGATAGCTTTGATTCAGATAGCCAGATTGAGGAGTAGAACAGTTTTTTATGGGTGTGCGCGGATGCCTGAACGATGTTCCAGATTCAAGAATGATCTTACGAGCATTTCTGAGACCAGTATTGAGGTCTGAGTGCTTGTATGATTCCCTAGCGGCAGCTCGGAACACATTCTGCTGTGGAGTATACGTAGCAACTGTGCGAGCTCTACTTCTAGTCACTCTGGCGTCAGGTTGAGTAACAAACGAGCCAGCTCTGTAATACATTTTGGATCTTTGACGGGATTTTCGACGAGACTTAGATTGAGAAGACTTTGTCTTTGGTTCACATCGTTTTTTGTTGGCAAGAAGCAGTCTTGGTCTTTTTTTTCTCTTGCAAGGGAGGCGTTTTTTCATTTGAGAGTGAGTGTTAAGTTGTGAAGTTGAGGGCTGAGACGAGGATTGGGAGGTACTGGCCAGCAAGGTAGATTGGCTAGAAATGTGTCCCAATACTTTAGGCTGTATAGAAACGATTGGAACAGAGCAAGACTTTATTCGTACAGAAGATTTCCTAGGCTCTTCTGGGACACGAGGTACATTTTCGCTAGGTCTAGCTGATTGCGATCTCTTTGAAAATCTTCTCAACAGATCAATGTACATGGTTTCAGAAACATCATCCAGAGGAAGTTGTTGCAATGGTGACTCACCATCAAACTCATCAGTGCTGTCACTAAGAACCACTCCTCCAGAACAAATGTTCAACACAGTTCGTCTCTTTCGAAATTCGTCAATATCAGAGTCAGATTCACTTTCAATGGAGTCCGTTATTACGAGTGGCCTAGATCTGCTGTTACGGTTACATCTGGTTTCTATGTTGGAGCCAGAACTGGAAGCCCATTCAAAACTTCCCCCGGCCATATTATCAGTGGATGAAAGCTGATACTGAGCCAAAACAATCGGCAGACAAACAGGACAATACCAATCTTCTTCAGGTACTTCCGGTAGTGGTGGTGTAAGGCAGCTTAAATGATATCTACGCAATAAAGAAACTGATCAAAAACAGTTAATGTGAGCTGCTGTGATTACCCTTTGTCACAGCCATCACAAAGTAGGAGCTCGTGCTCTCTGCGATGATCATGACATGTCTGCAACAGTGTGCTGTAGTGGGTGTACGATTAGCGAGGAATAACCTCACCTCACATTGAGTGAATTCTTGCGGCTCGTTTTGGATATCTTTATCAATAACAGGGACCTGAAAGGTGAGTAACAGACAGCTCACGTTAATACATACACTGTAGCCCAGGGTTTAACGAAGAGGAGGCTGTGCCGTGTGTAAGATTTGGATCCCCTACCCTGATGAAACCTAGTCTAGCCCCTCAGCTCTGACGGGAGGGTCTAGCTGCATCCAGATCATCCATTTGTGACAGTGAAACGATAATGACCAACCACGTTGCGATCTGCATGTCACATGACATTGGAATGTCGTTACCTCCTACACACTAGGCCTCTAGCATGCTATGAGACTACTGGGCGTCATATGGCCTCTATCTCTGTTAACACCTATGCATCCACATAGATTAATCAACTTTCCATTATCACAAATGGATGCAGCTAGACCCTCCCACCACGCCTGAGCTGAGGGGTTAGAATCTAGACTAGATGAAACTACCGGTATTTCCTTGATTAGAACGCGCGCGTTCTATTAATTTCAGCTCCTCAGGAGTTACGTGTTGTAGGGCACCCTCTATTCAAGGGCACCTGGTATTAGAACGCGCGCGTTCTATTAATTTCAGCTCCTCTGAGTTGCGTGTTGTATTCAAGGGCGCGTTCTATTCGGGGTGCGCATTCTAATGGGGTGGGAGTTGGGTTAGGGCTTGGGTTAGGGCTGAGCTAAGTACATATAATTGTAATGAATACTAACATACTCTCCCTATCCGGATATCCTCGTGCTGTCCTCACCTTTTCCACACATTTTCCGTCTACAGAGTCAAACACTTCTAATGTGTTGAATCTAATACGGTCCACAGGACAAGTGTTCACACTCTGCATAGTACATGTGAGGGGATGATTTTTGTAGGTAGTACCATACCATACTATTTATGATCACCTTTGCCCATTCCAGGATACAGGTGTAACAAAATATGTGATTACACGCATCGGGCTTTCCAATTTTAGAACATCTTAGCCTCTTCAAGCAGATACTACAGGTAGTGCTGTCTCTACTTGCTGGCGTTCTACTTATAGAGCTTGACATGTTTTTCCTGTTTCTGGATCTGTGATTCGAAGTAACTCTGATTCGAATTAACTCATGAGTGTAGACACGCCCACTAGCTCAACACGTGGGTGGTTTAAAACGCTGAGTCAGCATATAAATGAGAACAGTGTCCAATCAAATCGATTCAACTGATTTGTCACGTGACCTTGTACACCAACAGATGATGTCTGAGATGATCTGTGAGGCAGTATGTTGATGTTGGTGTATTAGTAGTGAGCTAGCTTTAGGGATCAGCATATTCGCGTCTTTGTGCTCTATGTGGATAGACATTAACAAGAGTGTCCCTTGAAGCCGTCCCCTCGATTGGCTGTCTTCAAGATGGCTCTATCCTCTTTTTTCGGATCCTCAAAGTAAGACCAATTGGTGTGACTCGACTGAGCATGTTGTTATCTTGATAGTAGCAGTAGTTCATGCTGTGTACTGTACTAGTATTGAAGCCTTCCCTTTGTATAATAGCCCAGTGGATGGTGTGCCTTTCACACTCTACATACGTCAGTTTTTAAAACTGAAATTGAAGAAGTGTATTGTTATTTTTTCCTTAGCTTTACCAATAGCTGTTGCACAAACATGTTTTTACAGCTGAACTCAATAGGCAGTGTAATGGCTATTCATAACTTAATGCGTTACTGTCCGGATACAATAGTAATGGTTTCCATTCGTTGGTTTCCATTCGATGGGTTTCCTTTCGTAGCTGGATTAGCATGTGTGGTGTGAGTTATTGTAGCGTGGTTAAGAAAGTTGAAGTATTACATTCCTCAACTTAAAACGACTAGTAGAATCCCAATCGTGAAATGCCTTATTCTGTTGTGTTGACTCTTCGTATGTGTGCAGTGATGGTATCCTCACTATGTGTGTGTGTATATGGGTGCATGTGTGGTCAACTCTCTAGCTTAGGGTAGCCAAACAGATAGGATGTGTGTACACGATATTCTTGATGCTAGCCACTGGTAATATTGGCTCCTTATGATACCCCCCACCCCCCTTTTCTGACCGAGTAATAAGCATTTATGTGACCTCTCGCATTTCTCAGTTGCGTGCGTGTCAGTGTGTGTAAGATGAGTGGTTGTGTGGTAGCTGTATTAGAGAAGGCAGAACTAGTTGGGTAATGGAGTGTCTGGGGTGACTTATGACCTGTACCGGAATGCTCTTGAGGTATTGTTTGAGTAGGAAAGAGCGTTGTCGGTGTAACTATGGATTGAATGTTGACACAGTAGTAATTTCCTCGTCCGTACATGCCATTACATGATTTCTTTTTGCGTAGAAAATTAGCCTCGACAAATGCTACTCCGGAAGAGAAACCTTTTCTTGAGCCTGGCTCACTGCAGTTTTACATGGCGGTAGCCGGAAGGCTTCAGAGACTCATCAAACTCCCTCCTCAGTGTGATATTCACGAGTGGCTGGCCACTAACTGTGAGTATTGAATATTTGCGGCGGCTGTAGTATATTTATAATTATGCTGTCTGTAACCTTGGCTCTCTTCAGCACTCGCCTTCTTCAACCATGTGAATGTTCAGGTTGGAGCAATCTCGGCACTCTGCTCGTGTAACTCAATGACAGCAGGGAAAGAGTAAGTGGTTAACCGTGATTTCCTTATGCTTACCTTAAGGTGACATTATTTTCGCGGGTATTCATTTCTGCTATTTCTGCGAATGAGAGTAAACTCGCAAAAATGTGTATTCGTGGATAATTAGATAGTTGACCGTAAAACGTGCACACGTCGTCCCATTTGCAGGACGTTTGATTGGCTTGAAGACAAGAAAAGCAGCAGTAAAAAATTAAGCAAAATGCCAGCCAAACAATTCATTGACTCCTCTCTGACTCAGATTCACAAACAGCTCGAGGACGAGAGCATATTTCCCACAAAGTTTGGTGAGTATTTACACTACCATTATGCCATAACTTTTCTTTTCCTCACCTACTGTTTACAATCAGATGGTCATTGTGTCCAGTGTTATCTATACAGCATACACAGTCACTAGAATCCACATGTGCATACATATAGTCTCGTGTGTGAAAGGTATGCACATCTGACTTGCCACGGATGTACTTCGTGACTTTGATGAGATTAACTTGATCACCCGATATGGGTTCAGGCATCATTGTACGTGTAATTGAGCAGTATAGTAGTGTTTCAATAATAATTATAGTGTTTCAATGCTCATTTACATGTGTACACGTGTGCACGCACTTGTGTACAGGATTGGACTTCCCATCGGAGTTTCTTACTGTAGTCAAAAAGATTTTTCGCACATACTTTGCAATTCTGGCTCACATATATTACCATCACTTCAAGTCGATGCTGAGACTGAGTCTTCACGAGGGTCTCAATACTCTGCTATTGCACTTGGTATATTTCGTACAAGAATTCACTCTACTTGAGCAACGGGAGCTTCAGTGCATGGATGAACTCATTACTAAACTGTTTGAGATTGACAAAGAGTATGCCAAGAACCCTCCTGCGGTGGACACTGATGGCCTGGTCTCACTAACTCAATCAAACAGAGAAACTAAACCCAAGTCAAATTCATTAGCGGAATTTAAGACCTAGCGGTCTGATGTTTCCTTCGATTCATAGACGTAGTGTGGACTAGCTCTAATATTTTCTGTTAGTGTTTTTACCGTATGTTGTATGTTGCTAATCATATTATTATCGGTGCTCGCTCACCTTGGCGCTATAGCTAATTTTTTATGACCATACATTGTGAATTTGTGTCAATTGTTAGCGCAAACAATTATAATTAATGCGAACACGCAATAATTATCAAAGTCACACATTCATCGCGTTGATAAAGGCGCAGCAAGAGTGCTAGCGAGGATAGCACAAAGGCTACTTGTCTGCACAATATAAATTATGGCTAATAAGTACGTCCCAGGAGCCACCTCCATTGAGATCCCTCTAAGAGATACAGACGAGGTGAGACTGCGGTATTCTAAATAATACACACTCACCCTTTTTGGCTGTGCCCCTTCAGGTAATAGAGTTGGATGTAGACCAGTTGCCAGAAGGAGACGAGGTCATTGGTATCCTCCGAGATGAGAGAGCTCCGCTGCACACCTGGGTCGCTCTGGCTGTGAGTCCGCATGCACAAACCATCGATCCGGCCCCTCACACCACACCATAGATATATAATTATTATTATGTGCACACACACACACACATTGGACATGGCTTCAATCTATGATTGATGTTTTTTTTTCAGCTCCACTACTACAAGCAAAATAAGTATGAGGAGTTTGTGCGGGTACTGGAAACTTCTAGGACAGGTAGACCGAACTACTGTCAGTACTTGTCACTATGTTAATTGCAGTGCTACAGTTACTGTGCATTGTACTGTACTGTATCAGTGGCAGGGGGGGAAGGATCACATGCCCCCTCCCCCTCCCCTCTATACCCCCTGCCACTATGCTAATTGCAGTTACTGTGTATTGTACTGTACTGTATCAGTGGCAGGGGGGGGGGGAGGGGGGAGAGGAATTTGCCCCCCCCCCCCCAGGATTGGTTTGCCCTCCCTAGAAGGGCCCAGATTGATCTCAGCCAATCAAAATAAGGGAGCAGGCTTATCCCCGGACCCTGCCTAGCTTTCGTATTTACATGATTTCGCCCCTCTTGTGACTAAATCCTGTATGCAGCCCTGAGTGGGGTTCACGTGTGACTGTGTTCTCATAGATGCTGATGCCGAGTACCCTGACCACGAGAAGGACCAGATGGTTGCATTAGATACGTTGGCGGCTCATTTTGTGCAGCTAGCCCGTAAAGAAAAGAATAAAGAATTGAAGAAAGAGAACTTTGCCCAGGTACCGAGCAATCAGTCCTTCCCTGAGAGCCATTGATTGGTTATAGCAAGAGTATATAAAGGAGGAGAGCGTTGAACTACCGATAGCGCTGCACAAACACTTGCACGCGATCAAATATCGTAGACTACTAGTAATCTGTTCGTAAAATACCTGTTGCAAATAACCACGCCCCCTATCTAAATCGCAATTAATATTTTATCGAATACAAGCAGTTTACGATATTTAATTGTGTGCAAGCCGTGTTACTTTGTGCACAGTAGTCACGTTATGGACAGTGTTTGTGCAGTGCTATCGGTAGTTCAACGCTCTCCTCCTTTATATACTCCTGGTTATAGCTGGTAACAGTTTCATAGCCTTCATGTACTTCAAAGTTCGTGTCTGTAGGTATAACTGGTCTCTGTCTATACTGTATATAGCAGGTAATTTTCGTATGGTTCAAATTTTCGTATTGCAGAGCATCGTCAGAAAAACTACGAAATTATAAATGCGCAATAGGCAGTACGTAAGCATTCAATCCTGTACGAAAATTTAGAGTACGAAATAGTAGTTCATACGAAAATTTGCACCGACGAAATATACCCGCC
>VSKX01050234.1_pt1 | contig 13847 bp, 15 predicted proteins | sample 4799481 | NCBI WGS metagenome assembly VSKX01 (sample SAMN12179537, study PRJNA552185) | sponge metagenome | biome: deep-sea hydrothermal plumes; feature: spots directly above weak diffusing fluid; material: sea water; isolation source: sponge from the Swan site of a hydrothermal vent ...
CAGGCCTCCTTCTTTTTCGAGGCTGCGTAGGAGGCTAATTAAGGTGTATCATCCTTCTAGGCCTGGTATTAGTTGCATGCACATGCGCTAACCATTACCCATATTCTGGGTAATAAGGATAACTAGTACGTATACTGTCAGAAAATTTATTACATAACAACTCTGGGTTTCGTACAGTATTCTGCAACTACATTGTCCGTTCGTGTGCAAATTTTCTTCAAGATGTGTTTAGTTTAAGTGTTAGTTCCTAGTCAGTCTAGCTTTTCTGGTGCTGGAAAGCACGCTCAAACTTATAATTTTGCACCGTTTATTTAGAACGAATTTACTGTGTATTTTATGGACGAAGTATGCAAGAACCATGCGCGCGCAACTAATGGCAAGCCTCCTCTTTTTTTATTAGGAGGCCTGCGTAGGAGGCTAATTAATTGTATGCAACGAAAATGTATGGATCTTAGGATGAAAAATCTGTATAAGAGTCAAGTGGTCTGTGATCGAAATTCGAAACTAACCACTTAACTTTTTCTCACTTAGATAATAATCTACGAAAAATAATCTACGAAAAATTTGTCCCTCCAAATATCCGGTTACATAGGCTTTTTTTATGGTAAATGTTATCTCTCCTAATAACATAATTATAATTATAATTTATAGGTGTTCCTGGTGGCAAAAATGGTATCGATCCCAAGCTCATACCAACAGTAAGCAGTTACATATGGCTCACGAACAACAATCAGTGGAGAGACTGTTGCAGTGGCTTAAACATACATGATATATGCATTGTTTCAAGCGGAGATCTCCATCGATTGGCATTTGATTCAAAGAAGCCAGTTTTCTTTCACAATAAATTTTTTATTGAAAAAGACAGAATAGTAATGGACTGTGCAGAAAGCATTCTTATTCAAAGAAACCAAGAAGAACACCGAAAGGACACCGAAAGAACACCGAAAGAACACCGAAAGGACATTTAAAAGATTTTTAATTTATATTAAATTTTGATTCTGAATCAGCCAATGAAATACCTAGCTTGGCTATTTGCTATAATTATAACTCTTGTTGTGCACCAGATGAATGGTGGGGATCGTTTGTACCACAAAATATCTTTAACCCATCATTCTCGACTCGAATGGTCGGGCATCTGGTTATTCTTTTATGTGATGTGTTAGCATAGGAGCATAGGAGCACAGAGGAGGTTGGACACAATCACGCGAGCACTTATTTTTGCTGACTCAACACAGTTTTTTTACACCAAAACCAATGGACATTTCAATCTCGTCAGACTAGAAATCACTGTCGTTTGTATTGTAAGTAGTTTTGCTGCTAGTAACCATCCGATCCCTGCCGATCCCCGCTCATTGGTGACAGTCCAGCTAGTACGTTTTATAGTTTTATGTGTCAGCTGTCATGAGTCTAGGTCTTAACTAGCTCGACTATTCAGGTGTTCAATCAACAGAAACAGAAGTACCCAATACGGCGGGCTTTTCAGATGTTGTTGAGCAGTTGTGTGAGAGTGTTGACGCTCTAGTGGTCACTCCACCACCCACCCCTGTGCAAATGTAGTTTTGGGACTAAGGAGTAGATGGGTACCTATGACACAGCCCTTAAATTACATCATTGTTTTCAGGACCTTTAATATGCCCCAACTCAATTGAATGATCACAAAATTGTGTATGTGTACATGAAAGGTTTGCCACCAATAGGCCATGACTCCTCTTCCAGTTGAGAGAACAAATGAGAATCCACACATACGCCTGACATTGAGCAGGGAGTGCAAACAGAGGCCATTATTTTCCTGAACAAGCTGTAGCCATAGGTATACGCTAAAGAAAGAATGTAATTAAGGTCACATGTCTTATGACGCGCGTCCAACCTCCTCTGCATGAAAGGTTCCATGACTCCTCTACCATTTGAGAGAACAAATGAGAATCCACAAATACGCCTGGCATTGAGCAGGGACTAAAAACAGAGGTCATAGTTTTCCTGTCATGGTGGAATGGGTACTTATAAGAGTCTCTTTTACTTTTTTCGTTTGTTCGTTCTAATTAAAAGCACAATAATTTTCAGGAGTGGTACATGGTAAATTAAAATTAGATGATTATGTATCGTTAATTCAACAGAATCTGATGATAAAGCGTTTAAATAGGAATCTCACTAAATAGGAGTCTCATGCACATAATATATAGAGTGTCATATTGAACTCAGGAGTCCCATTTATTAAATGTGATGGAAATGTCGGGTACTTTTGCACAACTCACTTGACCCCCCCATAGTATTCACTGACGCGGCATATGCCACAATGTGCCTCAATGAACCAGGCTTGAAATTTGTTCCGTGGCTTACCCATACTCACTGGAATGTTACCCCATGCTTATAGAAATGTACCCGTGCATCCTGAGTCCTGACAGATACTTGAGATAGGCTTCTTCTGGGCATGCAGCAAAACAACGAGATTCTCATTGATAAGGTTCTCCCTTTTGTTTACCTCGGCCCCTATTATTTTCTCAGCTCTAGCTGATGCCTTACAATGGATCATTCACAAAAAAGGGTTGGACTGTTTGTTTCACTACCTTGATGATTTTATCACGGTAGGACATCCACAGCTGCATGGACGAATGTGAGGACAATCTGGCCAAAATCAAGAGCACTTGCCACGTATTGGGGGTGCCGATCGAGTCGGAGAAGACAGAGGGCCCGTCTACCTGCATTTACCTTTTGTGAATTAGACTCGGTGGCTAGAATAATTCGTCTGCCAGCAAACAAGCTCACTAAGATGACTTCTAGATGATTGGACCAATCGTAAAGCAGTATTGGGCATCTGCAACGATTGTCTGCACGAGGCTTAATCTTGAAGCTGGCTCGGACATAATATTTTGGTGGGAACATTAATTTTTTCCCATCAGTGGAATGGCTCGTCAATGCTCTATGGCTACCACAAAGCCAATCCGACGATCCATGCATGTATACAGTGATGCCTGGGGGGGTTGTGGTGGTTTTGGGAGTTGCTAGTTTCAGTACAAGTGACCGCAAGATATGTTGGAATGCCACATTTACTACAAAGAAATGATACCAATCGTTATAGCTGCTATGCTTTGGGGCAGCTGGGCGGGCCAATCGGTCCGTTTTCACTGCGATATAGTGTGGGACGATTCTTTAATGCACCTTATGCGTTTTTTCTCATTTGTAGCCGCCGAGTTTAATTCCACATGCCACATAAGTGGGGTGGATAATGTCCTCACTGACGTGTTATCACACTATCAAATTAAAAGTGCCCATCTTCAGGAAACAGCGTCCTCGCTGAACCCAGGCATCCATGAGTTCTTGATTCAATCTAAGCCGGACTGGACATCCACCAAGTGGACTCAGCTGTGGAATTATATTTTCGTAACTCAATAGCACGGACAACTCAATGCATGTACTTATCTGCACAGTCAAGGTATTCAAACTTTTGCATTCGCTACACTCTACCGCTGTTTACCTGTTAACGAGACACAATTTCAATCAGCCCCGGACCACGACCAGTTGATGTTATGGGCAGTAGGGTGCACATGTTTCTTTGGTTTCTTACGTGCTGGAGGGCCATTGGAGGCGAGTTTTACACTTCGGTGCGCTTGTGTGTGGGGAGACGTGTCTGTGGACAGTATTCACAACTAACAGATATTAAAAGTGCAGGCCAGCTAATGGCCCCCTAAACAGTACCCTTAAAAAGGGGGTAGAGGTGGTGATTAGAAGAGCTTGCGAGGAAGTGTGGCCAATTCGGCCGTTGCTGGCTATTAGGAGGTGGTAAACCGGGCTGCTCTTTTTATTTCCAAGATAGTCGGGTATTGAGAGATTTGTCGCAAGAGTTAGGTACGCACTGCAGCTAGCTGGCCTTAACCCGAAGGAGCGTACTGGGGCATTCATTCAGGCGTGGCGCTGCAACAGCGTCTGCCCGCAGCCTGGGAGATGCAATGATAAAAAAAATCCTGGGACCTGCTTACCAAGTTTATATCAAAACATCTAGAGACAAACTTGCAACTACCACATACTGGGAGAACAATAGACACAGATGGTTTGATTGCATTGACTAGTTGTCAATACTTCGTAATTGATAATATAAAAGGTTGTCTGGATGGGCATGCAAGTACGGTTATAAATTATAGGGTGATAGAAAAGCTGGTCAATTCCTTGCAGCATTTAATAAGGTTCAGGCCTATAAATAAGCACACCCTAACTGCCCGTGAGGTGTGCCCCTGCATCTTGTCAGCTTGCCCTGTTCCCCTTGTTTACCCGACCTCTATATCGCTAAAGTGAACTGCTAGACTGCTTTAGCCAGTTACAACTTCTTGGGAATAATGCTGCAATGTAGATGCAGCATTATTCCTAAGAAGTATAATATTATAATTATTATTTGTACCGTGGCATCTTAAGCATTATGTTTAGCTACAAAACTTGTTCGGTCTTGCACATACTTTATTGTAGCTTGACTAGCTAGTTTACTTATTTAGCTCACATCTCTAGTATAGACCTCACTTGCCAAACATCTCACAACCAATGTAATCAAGTTGACTACGAAGCTATTCATAGCTAGCCATGTACGTACAGCATTTTCTTTGCCAGAAACTTAAGTTAGAGTGACCATGATTTTATTCATCTAGCAGACTAAGCTCTTGTCGAACTAGTCTTTTGTTGTGATCACAAATTGACCATTCTGCCTAGTAGACAATGGGCTATTACAGTACGTACAGGTTTTTGATACTTGGTACAAGTTTGAGTCAGAAACTAGAAACTAGTAGGTACTAGGACGAGTTCATAAGCTGTATCCCAACTCATCTTGAACATAATTTATAACTCAAATGTAATAGGAATGCTAGATATAAAACATAATACATTACGTGTGATTATTGTTAAGAGTTTGCATTATTAATAGAGTTTGCACGCCATTAGGCTTTATAGTCTAAATAGTGATGCTATTTGGAATCTTGGTTGGTAGCATAGACGTGTACTTCATTTCAAGGCCTTTGTTCCGCACCTCAATATCACCTGATACACTGTGGAGAGTGTTTTTAAGCTTTTCTGTGATTCTAGAAGCTTGTTTTTCAACAAATCGTTGTCTGAAATCACCAAGGAACTCCTGAAAATGAGAAAAGAATGTAAAGTTTCACATTGATCTAGCTATATGACATTACCTCATTTTCGCTGTATTGAGAGAGGAGATGGGTTGTACCAATGCTGTTGATAGCAGTATCTTCATCTGGTAGAGTGTCCAGGAGGAATTGATAATCTGCAATTCCTTTTTTTGTAGGTGGTGGGTTACGCACACCAAAAGGAGCATTCGGTGCAAATTTGAAGAAGTAGTATTGCATGAAGTTCACAGAAGCATGCTGGGCAGATCCAGTGAACATGATCAGAGTGCAGTACATCTTCAGCTCTTCCTTGGAGGTCATTTTATCAGGGAAGCCATGGCCGACAGGAGCACCTTGAAACCCTGGGAAGCCATTGGTGTGAATGTCTTGTGCCCATGCTTGCAGCTCAACATCGCTCACAACATCTTCATCTGTCTGATAGAATTCGTTAATAATATCGTCAACATACTGCTCCAAAGCATCCCACACTTCGATCCCGTCGTCTCGATAGTAGTAGCCAGGCAGCTGCTCAGCATTGTCCACTCCTCGCTCCTTGGCTGAGCGTTTGATGTTACTGGTGTGGACATTGTAGGTAGCTCCACATCTTTTGAAGGCTGTAGCAACACCTTCTCCACCGATCCCAAAAAATTTATTAATAATTCCTCCAGGGTTGATGAGAGTAGCCCGAGCGCGAGTATTGATAGCCATAGTATAGCGAAAGTGAGGTCGAAGGAGCTTGAATATTGGGTGTGGGTCAGGAAGGTTGCGTTGAGTACCCATAGCGTAGGCTTCCATTGTAGCATGGCAGGAAGTATAGTGGGTGAAAAGTTGATGGTACTGTAAAATAGATAATAAAAATGGTGTAACAACTATACGTACGTAACTATACAGTGGACACATGCAAAGTGAATATTTGATTTTCATATGTAATAATTATTCTGGGCCCAGAAAAAGTGTTTTGTGTTTCCACAATAATGTATATAGCAGACGTAACACTTCACTTGTACATGATGATGTATACTTACTTGACTGTGAGCACTCTGATAGTAGATTTTAGCTAGAAGCCAATCAATCCAGTTGTCACTTGGCAAGAAAATTGGATTATCAGTATTTTCTTCTCTCAAACCTTGCTTCAACTGGATAGCAATGGGGACCAGTTGCTTGCTCTCGTTCACATAGAGCATACAGATAGGGGCAACATTGACGTAGCCCTCTCGTGACTTTAGCCCATTCATGAATTTCATATCACAGATGTAGATATGACCAGCCTGTGTAAGAAAAGTTAGATAGCTATATATCTAGGTATGCATCTACTATAAGCTTCACACTGTAAATGTTCCACACCGACCTTCATTTCCTGATCAAGATTAAGTTGAAGGAATGGCTGAACCATCTCGTTAGTCACAGGGAAGTTGGCCGGAAGCTCTTCACACTTTTTGATGACAATTGGATTAACTCCGTTCATCATCTGACGGCCAAACTCCACATCAGAAGTCCAACGTCCAGCCTCATAAAGTGGTCTCTCGCCCCCTAGCTTATCTGCAAGCACCTCATAAGCATGAAGGTTGTCAGCTGTCACAAAGAGACCGGCAAGTTTGAGAGAGGCAACACTATTCAAAGCTCCAGTTGTGAAGTCAATGTTTTTGACTGTTCCGAATTGCTCGTCAGCTGGTAAATCATTACTAGAGTCATCAATTCCTGAAGGGATCCCCGTCTCAGGAAATTTCTTCCACTTGTAGACAGCTCGTCGTTGATTTAGCTGGCTAACTCGCTGACTCAGCAAAATCTCGTTGTCAGCGACATCTTGTCTGGTTGCTGTAAACAAATTTGAATGCTCTATAAATGGACTGTTAGCATTAATTTTACTAGTATAATAATGTTGATATGGCATCGACTTACTTGTGTGTGGTGTGATACTAACAAAGCTGTCTCCTCCAATCCAGTGGTGACAAGGAAATTGATCAATCTCTTGACAACTGTCACTGCACTCACATACCATTGATCTTCCAACCAGCTGCCATCACACCCAACAATCACTACTAAAACACTTCCCAAGTCGATATCTGTTGTGACAGTTAAATTATCGTAGGTATCTCTGGAAACAGGGTGCAGAAAATTGTAGTAGTTTCAAAGAGATAGTTTTCCAGTTTTTCCTTTGTCTCCCACTAACATCACATACGCATTTGCTCTTGTTCCAGCTCCAACTTGTTTGCCAGTAACAATTTGCACACCATAATTGTAATTCCCATCTGCATGGAACATTAGTACACTTTAAATGTGAATACCGTATAGCAGGTATATTTCGAGGGTTCGCGGATTAAGCCTGTACCGCGAAAATTTATACCCACAAATTTAATATCGCATGCGTGCAAGATGTAGAAAGGCTGCTATTTCGCGAAAATTAAATCCGCGAATACCTTTCTAATGGTTAGTCCGCGAAAATTTATACCCTCGAAATATACTCACTATACGGTAGTTTAGGCTAGTCGAAAGCGATTTTCTCGTAAGTACCTGTAGATCTCGATTATTATTATGTCTCACCTTGGGAAGTATTAAAGTGAGATGCTGTGACCAAATCACTTCCCTCTTTGGTGCTGCCGTTATGATTTTTTTCAATGACAGCTGTGGCCTCAGGGACGTTGTAAGCGTTGACATCAACCATTTTTTAACGTGTTCGTTATTTCGAAGATGATTTGGATTATGTGTCTGATTCCTAGCCTAGGGTTTATATACAAAGTTCGGACAGGATGAAGTGAATAGAGGTTTGGCTTGGATATTGATTGATGACATCCAGAGATGGATGACATCTAAGGGCATATACAGTACATCCTGAACTTTGTATCGATGAACCCACTGTTCCCTAATTACTGCACTTTGTTTGATCCTGCAGAAGTAGACTTCCTTGTGAATCTAGTGTTGTAGTACTTAACGTCCTGTGTGTGGTAGTTAACTTCCTGCATGCAGTGATTATAGTACTTGTTAGGAAGTACGTATACAACTTGCTGTTTCTGTGAATACTATTATCATCAGCTCTCCAACTATGAATTCATGCTATAATTGGTCAGACTATTATCTGCTATGAATTCACTGTGTGTGTAATTAGTTTTTAGTTTAATTGTGACTTGCATGGGCGGAAATGTGGAATCATTACAACATACCAGAGGAGGTTGGTCACACATTTCTTGTGTACATTTGTGTGTCATCGCATGCTCTAATATTATATTTTAGACACGGTGCACATGTATACTTATTGGGTGATTCTGCTGACTCTAACAATCAAGTGTTCTGTATGTAGATACTAAGCGCATGTGCGCATAAACTATTCAATATTCAATAACGCAAAGTTGACCAGCCTAAAATGTCATAGCTTATACAGACAACCGCCACGTTAACATTATTACTTACCAATTTTTGCAGACATGCATAATGAGCCTGGGCCGGTCAAAGTGATCAACAACTTAAGTTGCACAATTGTGCCTTCTACATCCATGCATGCATTTGTATCTCTGCATGTACATGCAAGATGTGTATTGCGTTTAGAAAGTATGGTGGCTACATAGTATGGCTAAAGGCGGGCATACACCGAGCAACATTTATATCACTGTTGTATCACTGTTGCATGCAACAATGTTACACGCAATGTTAGGTAGGCTCTCTATTTGGAAACGTTTTCCACATAACAAATTAAGGAACATTGTTGCTCTGTGGTGCCCAGTCTCCTTATACTATTTTACCTCAGAGAAGGATGCGCATTTGTGACCTTTGTTCATGATTGTCATGACGTCACATGCACACAATCTTTTACATGTACACAAGAAGAGTTTGAAGAAAATTTTTACTGCTGAAAACCTTGTTTAAAAAAGTAAACTCTGATCAATTATCCTGTGATCTATCGAAGTGAGTATCTGTAGAAAAATGAAGTCGGTAAGTATTCGCTCTTTTTTTTTAACCCTACCATGCACATAGTTAACTGTGTGGTACACTCCAGCTGGTTTGATTCCAAGTCAACAATCAAAAGGCTGCACACAATAAAACGATTTATAGCAAAAAATGGTATTGATTAGAGCTAAGGTCACAAGGTTAATTGTGTGCATCCTATTAATGCGTCAGATGGCTAATTGGTGTGCTAAGTCCTGAGGAATTTCTGAGGAAACCCTGTTGCCTGTTTTACCTTCCTGGCATATAAAGTCAGCCCTGAAATTGCATGTATGATAACCTGCGAAAACTAAAGGCTGAAAAATGGCTACTATTGAATACGGTGTTCCTGAGTTGACTGCTAAAATTGACTGGTACAGCAGGCAGTTGTCTCATGATGTGGACAAACGTGAACAAATGTCTTTTTCCAAAGTGGAGAATGCCGTTACAATGCAAGGTAGGTCTTTTTCTCTCCAGACCTTGGTTATAAGCTTCATCTCTACTTACTGTAATTTGCATGTCATTGTTTGCCAGCATGTGCATGTGGTGCAAGCTATATAATAACGAAGCAGGCGGGCTATACATAGCTAAAAAGGTTTCGAGTTGAATTTAAAGTTGAAGAATATGCTATTATTATCCAGATGGGAAATACTACTATGGTGTGCAAATTGTTACTGGAGAGCAAGTTGGAGCTGGAACAAGAGCAAGTGCCTATGTGATGCTCATAGGAGAAAAAGGAAAAACTGGAAAACTATCTCTACGAGGATGGCTCGATTTCTTGAACCCAATCTCTCGAGACACATATGATGATCTGGTTGTTGTGTCTGACGAGGATTTGGGAAAGGTGTTGGTTGTGGTGGTTGGTTGTGATTCAAGCTTGTTTGAGGATGAGTGGTTTGTGAGCTTTGTCACTGTAGCCAACGTGCAGCTGAAAGCTGTCAACCAGTTTCCTTGCTATCATTGGATTGGTAGAGAAAAATCTGTCAGCATCACTGCAAACACAAGTAAGTAGCTAGTTTATGTGCCATATGTTCTACATGTAGTGTACGTAACGTCCGCACATTTTGTGTAAGGTAGCTAGCTATGTACTATAATTATGTATGGATGTGGCTTCTAACTACACTTAGTATAAAACCTAATAAGAAGCATCGGTGGAGGTAGGTTTCTGAGTGCACCTTTTTACCAATGCCTTAGCTATCCAATGATGCAACCTAGTTAATGTACAGCTGTTAGGTCTGTCTCCAACTACATTTAGAGTTATAGATATACGGGAACTGTTATCAGTGGCGGATCCAGAAAATTGGCAAGGACGGTTCAAGATTCTGACTAGGCGGATTTTATTCGCAACCGGGTTTCAGTTAATAGCCGCTTGGTGACAATCATAAGCGTCTATTAGTATATTCGAAACGTGGTGGGTTAGGCATAGCTCCTGCAAAAGCTGAGCAGGCTATCCTAGATCCTAGGTTTGACGTGACTGAAAGGGGGGTTCCGTGAACCCCATAAACCTCCTCTGGATCCGCCACTGGCTATGGCTGTTGCACACTTTTACAGTAACCTTGCATAGTAACGTAATGAAAATTATTCATTAAATGGTTTAAAATCTTTCACATAGCTACCAAGAAGGATGTGGCTGGCAGTGCTATACTACTGAAGCAGAGAGCAGCCCAACTGAGCAAACGAAAGCAGGTCTACAAGTGGCAGAGTTTTCCTTACTCTGGCCTTCCCTCTGGAATAGATGACAGCTTGAATGATATACCTACTGATGAACAGTTTGGCACAGTCAAGAACATAGATTTCACCACTGGTGCAATCGAAAGTTTTGCTACTATAAAAGTTTCTGGCTTTTTTGATAACATTAACAGTCTAGACGATTTTAAGAAGTTCGCAGATGCGCTGGGTGGAGATTCTTCGCTATATGATACGGGTCGCTGGAAGACTGACGCAGACTTTGGATGGCAAATGCTCAATGCAGTCAACCCGATTATTATCAGGAAATGCGAAAGTCTTCCCCCCAACTTCCCTGTGACGAACGATATGGTTAAGCCAATCCTTGAGCGAGATATCACTCTACAACAGGAAATGGAGGTATGAAATCATGCGTTATGATTTTATTGGCGAGAAAAATTAGAGTGCATGGGCATTATAATAATTATAGCAAATCTAATAAAGTATCACGAGCTGTACTACATAGTGTAATAATTGATTCTATGCAGGCTGGAAATGTTTATATCTGTGACATGAAGTTTATGGATGGGCTGAAACCACGGGAAAACTATGTCAACGTTGCCCCTATCTGTCTGCTCTATGTGAACAAGAGCAAGCAACTGGTCCCCATTGCTATCCAGTTGAAGCAAGGTGTGAGAGAGGAGGAAAAGACTGACAATCCAATCTTCTTGCCAATTGATGCCCCAAACGACTGGCTTCTTGCTAAAATTTACTATCAGAGTGCACATAGCCAGGTAAGGAATGCACACATATGGTGCTGATACAGTGATGTAGTGCACATAATTATTATTTTTAGCCTGATTTATGTACCATTCCGTTAATTTGTAACATGGTTCTATCACTTTCACAGTATCATCAGACCTTCACTCACTACACTTCTTGTCACGCTACCATGGAAGCATACTCAATGGGAACCCAGCGCAACCTTCCTGATGCACATCCGATATTCAAGCTCCTTGTACCTCATTTTCGCTATACTATGGGTATTAACACCCGCGCTCGAGCAACCCTCATCAACCCTGGAGGAATTATTGATAAATTCTTTGGCATCGGTGGTGACGGTTTGCTAGAACAGTGGAGGAGATGTGGAGCTACCTACAATGTCCACACCAGTAACATTAAGCGCTGGGCCAAGGAGCGAGGAGTGGACAATGCTGAGCAGCTGCCTGGCTACTACTATCGAGACGATGGGATCAAAGTGTGGGATGCTTTGGAGCAATACGCTAGCGATGTTATCGACCAGTACTATCAAATTGATGCAGATGTTGTGAATGATGATGAGCTGCAAGCATGGGCACAAGACATTCACACCGATGGCTTCCCTGGGTTTCAAGGTGCTCCTGTCGGACATGGCTTTCCCGATAAAATGGCCTCCAAAGAAGAGCTGAAGATGTACTGCACTCTGATTATGTTCACTGGATCTGCCCAGCATGCTTCTGTGAACTTTATGCAATACACCTACTACAAATTTTCTCCAAATGCACCCTTTGGTGTGCGTCAATTACTGCCGGGAAGGAAAGGGAGTGTTACTGATAAGGTTATTATTGAAACACTCCCAGAGGAGGAATCTGTCATCAATACAGTTGGCACAGTGCATCTTCTCTCACAGTACAGCGATAATGAGGTATGTTTTGTGTTAGTTAATTATAATATAGCTAATGGGTAATGAATTCAGTGGTGCATACAGAAAAAATTGTAGGTGCTATTAATAATTTCTAGTAACTAAAACTGTTGCAATTGCGAAACTGTTGCAATTGCTATTCCATGTAGAGATTCCTTGGGACCTTGAAAGCTCGATTCACTGATGAGAGAGCAGCTACAACTGTGAAGAAGTTCCAAGACAGTCTGCAACGTGTTTCAGGAGGCATCAAGAAGCGTAACGAAGGCTTGGCCGTGCCATACTCTGCAATGCTCCCTGAGAAAATCCCCAATAGCATTACCATATAACTGAAATGTTAAACAATGTACAGTAGCATAATAACTTTACAATAGTCAATTAAATTGAGCTGTAATGTTAATTAGCAACTATCTTTGCCAAAATTCCACACTCACTGGTCTCACTGGTCTGTCAATAACACAAATTTATTGTAAATGGTAAAAACAATTACAAGGTAAAATGACACATAGATACAAAAAAGCTAGAAACATTCTGCTACCATATTTTTAACTTTCGCTACAGTCTGCTGTCGTGTAGTTACGACCATGTCAATCAGTTTTCTTGAATTTATCTCCCCAGAAGAAATAGTCTCTTTGAGTTGAGGGCTGAATCGATAGTAGGGTATCTCTTGCTCCTTAAAATTACGATGACATGTTTCAGCTACAGTTTCGGACTCCACTAACTGTATAATTATGAGATTATTATGAAATCGTGGCAATCTATATACCCGTAGTAATAAATATATATATAAAACTACGCATTATGTAACAGAAACACAAGCAGAAGTGTTAACTCTTAACTACACTTAACTACATAATAATAACTAAGAGTGGCCGGCTGCTTACCCTACATTTTATTAACCTGGGGCCACGCCGCGGCCAGCGGGTTATGTAGTCCGTTTGTTTGTTTGTCTCTGTTTGTTTGTTCGATTTCTGAGTCTGCTTACCTGGATGCCATAGCGCTGCGTTTACAGCATGGATAGCCTTCACACAACAAGTTTTAATGGTGGCAGACTTTGATGTTAAAGCTTTGTTGTCGAATATAAAGCTAAGAAGCTTGAAATTGTACGTTAGCTGGCTAGCTAGCTATGGACACCATTCTAACGGTGGCTATATTAATCGAAACGCCATGACCACACCCCTTTATAGCTGGCCTGAGCTTCAGCTTTCCCAGTATACACGTACATGTAGCAGCTTTGTTTTGCATTGAGCTGTCTGCATTCAAGCTTGTATGGATAGTCTAGACTATAATTATCAAGATAACAGAGAAAGTGGGTTGCTACATTTGTCTGTTTGTGAGATCTGAGTCTGCTTACCTGGATGCCATAGCGCTGCGTTTACAGCATGGATAACCTTCACACAACAAGTTTTAATTATTACACCTTGCACCCAATTAATTGATGGTATCATAACTTGCACACTTAGAGTATCGGAATGGTCGAGTCAAGAAAC
>VSKX01022031.1_pt1 | contig 13842 bp, 17 predicted proteins | sample 4799481 | NCBI WGS metagenome assembly VSKX01 (sample SAMN12179537, study PRJNA552185) | sponge metagenome | biome: deep-sea hydrothermal plumes; feature: spots directly above weak diffusing fluid; material: sea water; isolation source: sponge from the Swan site of a hydrothermal vent ...
AAGGAAATCACAAACGATTATAAGATGGGATTAGGATGACACACTGAAAAGATCGGTCAAACGATCGCAAGAAAAAGTGGTTTAAGTGCAGTATTTTTGTTCATTTTGTAGTGGTAGGCTGAATAGATACGAAAATTTAATAACACTCATAATGCCAGTTCGTTGTTAATTCAGTTTAACGGCACTAGAGTAGAAATGTCACAGCTACTCTAGTTATACACAGAAATAACCTTAATCAACTTTCTTCCATGAGGCTGGAAATTTTTCGTTTGTAGCACGCCCAACCCCCAATAGAACGCCATATTTATCACACTTAAACTTACCTACATCCGTTTTTATTGTTATTCCGACTGAGTAAGTTTTTCCACCATTAATACATTCACGCATTCGATCAAATTTAATTGATTCATGGTAGTTCGTAATGTTCATAGCTCGTTTTGAATCATGTTCTTGTTCATGAGCTAAGGCTGATGTACTGATTAGTAACGGTAGCATAACGAGTAATTTATTATTCAATATCTTTATCCTATTTTATTGTTGTATAACGACTAAATGAACTAAACAATAATTTAATAACATTTACAATAGATACATAACAATTAATCATTGTTGTGGCTGGTATTGCAACGGAATACCACAAGTGACATCTAGAAATTTGGCACCCACCAGCATCGGAATGTACTCAAGCCTCTGTTTTTTCAAAGTATTAGATTTACCATTGATGATCATATTTTGTGAGCAATTTTTATCGTAATACTTGTGAATCCGTGACGATATTGTTGGATCAATTATGTAATCTTTACCGATATTGATCCAAACATGCACCGCAAAACCACCAGTAGAAAGTCCATTTTCCAGTTCAGCCTTTAGTCCTTCAATTTTGGTGTCAAACTCATTCGTCCCATTAATTTTGACTTCACCATACACCAGTTCACAAGGCACTTGATAATGCTGTAACAGCGCAAAAGTTTTTGCTGCAACATTTAAGCATTGCTGACCCCAATCGCCTGCCCCAAATCTTTCGACCAGCATGTGAATTAGAGCCTTAGAGCAAAAGTCACTATGGACTTTAATACTTTCACCAGTTGATGGACTTTTTAGATCCAGCCTCGGCTCAAGACCAAGCGATAGAGATTCTTTTTCTGCTATTTTCAATCTATCTATGTAATTCATAATCTACCGACTAAGTACCCGAGTATAAATTTATTAGAACCAAACCACTGATAGAAGTCTTTCCAGTAGAGAAAAACTTAAGAAACTTTTAAGCAGGTACTTATATAAGCGTTATTAAGCAACAGCTTCTAGTGTTAAAACATATGATAATCCAGCTATGCGACCAGATTTTAATTCAGCCTCTTTAATCGCGTTCGGTGCATTAGTGCCGCTGCTACAACGAAACTGGCCTACGTATGTATAGTGTTTGCTTTTTTGCGTTGCTCTGGTGAATACTGGAAAAACTGTATCTGTCTGATTCATTAGTAATTCAGCCTTAGCTGTCACCTTTGGCTTTTTGCCTGCTTGAATTTCGTATGGACAACCGGGATTAAGCTCTTCATTAAAACAACCTGCCAAGATTATTTTATTTTTTTGTGGGAGATACGTTTGAATTTCCCCTCCGACTAAGCTTTGAATTTCTGTTCGAGTGTAATTTTTATTTCTTTCAAACATATAGTTAATTCCTTTTTAAAACAAAAAAGCCCCATTTAATGAGGCTTCGATACTACTTAATTAATTGTTTTACTGTTTTGATCTCGCTTCATGAACACAGCGTAAAAGAAAACCCAGCTCTGTGACTTTCATGGCTGGAAATTTAACTTCACGTTCATTGTTTGCAATTTTATTTGCAAGTTGTAATATAGCGCGTTCTGACATTTGAATACCTTCCTTTGTTAGCGCGGTAAACCCACCGCTTGCAGGCGACTTGTGGGTTTATCGCAAATTATTATTGCTCAGATTTATCTTTGTAATATTGAACAATCAACTCCTCAATATCACTGATTTCCGCTTTACTTTTTGTCGTAATTTCAATATTCGTTTTATTTTTTAAACTCTTAATTTTTACAAACTTCTCTTTTGAAACATCAACAATTTTTCTGGCCACAGATAGATCTTTTGGCTTGTTTAGCTCTGCTGTATCAAAAATCAAAGCCATTACTTTATCGTTGGTAGTACCTTCTTCTATTTCTATTGATTTAACGAAGATTTCTAACTCCCCTTCACCTAAGTATTTTTTAGATACCTTCAACAACTTAGCAAAGTATGCATGAGGGATGTGTGTTGGATCTTCAAATAAATCAATGAGTGAAGCTGGCACACTCCAAGCGACCATACATCTATCAAAATGTGTTTTACTAATTTCTTCTTCTTCTAAAATTTCTTCTACCGTCATTGGAAATTCAGGATCTTGCATCAGCAATTCATACTGGCAGCCATGATCCCTATAAGTATGGTTTTCAGAGCTTTGCAGCTCCTTTGTTATTGCTTTAGCTTCAGCTGATGTAAGCTCTTCATCGCAATACATAACTTTAAGCTCTACTCCAGCTTTAATCGCCGCTAAACGCCTTCTAGAACCATCATAAATTAAATATGAATCACCAACTTTCTGTACCACACAAGGGTAATATTGCTGCCTTTTAATTGAACGCACCAACCTTTCAAGTGATTTTTTGTTAGCTTCACTTTGAATTCTTCGGTTATGCTTATGCACCTTCGCCTGTTTTTCAACATCAGCAGCAGGGATAATAATCTCTGTAAATTCTACCTTGCGTCCTGTTATCAATTCCCAAGTAGTTTTCTTCACTGGAACTGGAGCTGGCGTTTCATTGGCTTCCTTCATTTCTACAGCCATCGATTCATGAATACTTAATCTCTTACCTTTGGCTGATTTTCTTGATTTGTTGGTTGCTTGATTCACTTGTTTCTACTCCTAATTAACTCAAGTCTTGAAAAGATAGAACGCGCAAACTCATAAATAGAATCTTGAGCCGATTTTAGCGCCTTTTTATCTCCTTCATACAAGTTTGGGTCGACAGATATCACGGTATCAAATGATACACCGCAACGCTGAAAGCCTGATTTATCAGGTATGTGAACATCGAGCATTTTCTCATTCAAACAAACCTTTGCTGACGCTAATGACTCTTGGTGTTGGATAACGTGAGAACTGAATTTATTCATGAAAGCAATGATTTCTTTATTATTGATATCGATGCCTTGTTTTTCCAAGTACCCCATCAATACCCGTAATTGAGACAAGTATTTTAATGAAGAATGAAAATCAACTGTTACTGGCGGCAAAGGCGTTAAAAGAACATCAGCAGCTACAAGACTATTCAGTAAGAAAAAATCTAAATGTGGACCGGTATCTACCATTATGTAATCGTAATCTTTAAATATCTTATCTATTACGTTTTCTTGCAGTAATGAATGTGGTTCTTGACCACCCAATTTCGATTCACACTCATCAACCCATGTTGAAGTTACAAACCCATCATCAATAGCAGCTGGCATAACGTGTACGCCTGGAACATCAGTTTCAAAAATGTAGTCATTTAGTAAATCTTCACGACTGAGATCAGGACTAAACATGACTTTAGCTGTTGTTTTATCTTGTCCACCAATGGCAAGTGAACTATTCAAGAACATTGTTGCAGACGCTTGTGGATCAAGGTCAACAACCAAAATCCTTAAATCGTGACGAAGTAATGACTTATCAGTGCGTAACGCATGAGCTAAGTTCACACAAGCACTTGATTTACCAGCACCACCTTTAAGATTATTAATATAGATAATTACAGCTTCATAGACTTCACGATACTTAGGAACACCACGTTGCTCATAAATGGCAATCACATCTTCGATGCTAAAGAAATCTAAATTCCCGTTCGGCTTTCTTTTAAAGCTGTAACCAGTGGCTTCTAATTCTTCCATTGCTTTTTCAACGGCATTCCTTGAAAGCAAAGGTAGCGATTCCGTAGCTTTTTTTGAAAGTTTGAGGTGAAAGCTTGAAGTACCAAATTCATCTTTGTAATTTTGTACGTTCTGATTCATTGCGCTCAAAATTGCATTTGCTTTTTGGGCTATTTCTGCGAAATCACTTAATTCCATGTTTAGATCCTCAAAATATCTTAAAACAATAGTAATGCACATATACAGTGTTTGCAACACGCTTTTCAAGCTTCACCTATAAAAACGTGTATTCCCTAGTTTTACATCTGTAAAAATTCGCGCACTAAAGTAACAATGTAACTGACTGTTTAAATTACAAATAAAACAATCAAAATAAAAAAATTCAACTTGAATTTCGCCCTAAAAACATCAAGTAATATTCAATGAATTTATTGAAAATAATGTTATCACAACCGTTTTGGTGGTGATAAATTTAAAACACTCGATCTACACCTTTAAATATTTATTTTGATAACTTGAGTTTACGTTGTTGATAAAGCCCCAAAAAGCAGAAAAGCCGCTTTACGTGGAATGAACATTTTGGAAACCGCCCTCCCCTCCCTCCTTTTTAAAATTATTAGTAATTCAATGTTGTAGTTGATTAATGACAACCAATCACGCAAAGCATTCTTTTTTATCTAGTTGCCCGTTTTGAGAACTGAAATAAATTAGCTCTTAACAAGGAAATTAAATTTAAAACGAAGGTGACAACATGACAAACTCTATCGACTCTCAAAACATAAATATGATGATGCCTTTATCATCAATCATACCGTTATCATTTGGTAACTGCCGTACAAACCGTGATACTCAAAAGTATCAAGACCTGCTCAACAGCGTTAAGGTGCGCGGTGTTATTCAACCTATCTTGGTTAGACCATGTGGTGAACAGTTTGAAGTCGTGGCGGGCTACGGTCGCTTTCAAGCATCAACAGATGCAGGGTTAGAATCCATCCCTTGCTTTATCAAAAACCTTTCTGATTCCGAAGCTCTAGAGCATCAATTAGAAGAAAACATAAATCGTAGTGACCTCGATCTAATTGACGAGTGCAAAGCCGTACAACAGCTCTCAGCGTTCTACAACGGAGACAAGCTAGCAATCGCAGACAGATTAGTTTGGCCAATGCGTAAAGTTAATGAACGAATTGAAATTTTACGTTGTTGTGATGATGTATTAGAGGCTGTTCGAGGTGGTTCTATTACTGTTGGTCACGCCCTAATAATCGCCCCTTTTAGTGAAAAACTGCAACAAGGTACACTTGCCAAAGTTATTGCTGAAAAATGGACTGTAAACTATTTACGTGAACGAGCTGGAAAAGGACAGCAATTTTTAACATTGGCAAAGTTTGATACAACCGAATGTAATACTTGTCCTCATAACAGCGCAGCCCAATCAGGTTTGTTTGGTCTTGGTGATCATAAGGCTGCCTGTTCAAAGTTGCCTTGTTTCAGGAAGAAAACAAGTGAGTGGCTAGAAACTCGCAAAGAAGAACTCACTGAACAGTACGGAACTGTATTACTCATTCAGCAAGTTGCACAATCAGATCGTAATACTGTTGATAGTATTTCAGTGGGTGAAGAACAATTTAAAACAGGCTGCTCTGGTTGTGAAAAACGTGTCGCACTGATTGATGACCGACTTGGACGCTCCCTTGGTACAACTTATAGCGACCAGTGTATTGATAGTATTTGCTATACAAAATGCGTTAAGGCGTTAACAGAGCCAGTACAAGAGCTTGAAACTGAATCAGAACACGATTCAGCACCAGCCGAATTAGAAACAGGCGTTGGGCAAGAATCTAATGTTGAAGTAACAAAAGCACTAAAAACTAATAAGCCTAAATCTACGCCTAAAAAAGTTAACTGCAATGTTCCATCTAAAGTTGTCGAGACAAATAAATCTGTACTTAGAAAGGTAAGCACAGCTTTACTCATGCCTTCATTGCATTTTCAAAATGCAATGAATTATGCAGCATTACGGAAACTAGCAAGCGGTTATACCCCACTCGCAGAGGGCGCATCATCAACCGCAGATTTCAAGGGTATTATCAATCAAGCTATCACTTGGGATCACGTTACATTGTTAGGTGAGATAGCTAACGTAACATTGTATTTATCTACACAACAGTCTGATTGCAGCATTAACTTTACTGATGTAATGATTTCATTAATGAACAATGTAGAGAACTCAAAAGAAACTGCAATTAAAGAATGGCTCCCGACCAAAGAGATTTTGGCACAGTACACCATTGATGGAATCAAAATACTTTGCAATGAATCTGGCTTCACAGAAGATTACGACCAAACGAAAAAAAGACGTTTTGAAAAATTAGCGGCTACAGGTAAAGGCAAGCTGATCAAAGCAATTCTTGAATATAGATTTAATTGGTCACACTTCGCACCAAAAGAATATATCGGTTTAATCAAGTAGAAATACGGGCAAGTTTTATCAAGAATTTGCCCTATTTTTCGCCCCACACAAAACAGACTTAAATCATTGTTTAATCTCAACAATGAAAGCCATAGAAAATATAAATTCAACTTGAATTTCGCCCACTAACTTTAGACTAGAATCGGTTGCCCGTTTATTAATACGAGTTATCGTTATCACAACTTAAACAAAAGGTATTTGAATATGTTTACACAATTAAATGAACTAAAAACGATTGGCGGTGTAGAGCGATTAAATTTTTCAGTTGAGTTCTTAAAAGATAATACAGCGCGTGTGGTTATCACTTCTCAAGTAAACAATTCTGCAAATTCTGAGCTTGCAGAACTATTAAAACGTCCTATCGTTGCAACTGGAAGTTTGTCAGATCTTGATATGCTACTCACCAATGAAATATTTAATTTCTCTACCAGCATCACTCACCCTAATGCCACACCTTCAAATGAGCAAGCATCAGCAAGCCCAACGCAAGAAACCACTGTTAATGCACCATCTTCTGAACCTGTCACTTTTTCTGACTTTGATGAACCTGACTCGCTATAAAGGAATTGACCATGATTACACTCAACGCATTACCAAGAAAGTTTAAAATTGGCGTCACTTTTATTGCAGATCCAGCTCCGCAAGCAAGCCTTGAAGAAGTTCAGCGTATTTTAAGCCAGCAATACCCAATGTTGCGTCACACTACGATTTATTCAGAGGATGGTCGATTAAATGATGAAGCAACAGAAATCGTTTATGAATTTCAATTAATACCTGTGAAAACGAAAGGCTGATTTATGGAACGTATAGACCAGTGGATTGAAGCGGTAAAAAAACAAAAATGTAAAAACAAAAAAAAGATAAATCGCACTCAAGGTGACAACGACAAAAAGATGAAAGCAATCGGCAATTTAAAAGCCGATTACAGTCAAATATTATCAAGTGAAATCCCTCCGCTTGGTTAATCAATAAAGCCATTGCTCTCAGGAGTAGTGGCTTTTTTAGTTGCCCGTTTAGACGTTCGTGAGACACTTCATTCAGTAATTAAACGAAAGGTAAGTGTCATGTATTCTCAAGGTTCACAAAGCAAAGTGTGGTATCAATCAGTAAACAACGCTGAACTCCCTGCCCTTACCTCCAATCGGTTTAATGCACTACCCAAGCAAAGCACACCTTTTAAAAGTTTCGCTGACAACATTGATACTATTGGCGACATTCTCAAGTTCGGCTTAGAAAAAGGTTATGTATCAAATGAGCGTATTTCTGAAATATTGAAAATAGATAGCTGTTCACATGCTGGAATGGATCTATTATCAGACGTTATTGTGAATGACTTTTGGAGAGGCTTTAGTAAAGAAGTCGGAGAAATACAACATAACACTGAGCAACGCTATTTGTCCGTTATGCCTGATCATTTGAAAGATGATTTTATTGCACAGTCAAAAAGATGCTTAGGCTATCACTCCCTTAATATCGGAAAAAATCCATACTGCACGTATGAAGTGGACAAATTTTACATTTCAATTGATGCTAGTGAACCATACTTATCTTCTTTTGACCTGAGTAAATATCAATTTAACAAAAGGACTAAACAAGCACTTATGACAATCATTAATAAGCTCATGTTGCACCAATTTGAATGTCCTCCTTCAACATTGGAACAGTTTGATTGGGTGTTCGATGAACTATTTGATGAAAATGAAACGGTAATATTTCAAATAGCAGATCACTGTATAACTAAGGGTGATAGCGATATAGATATTGATATTTTGATAACTGAACTGGAATTGGAAACCTATAGAGAACAAATTGAAATGGCTGGTGTAAGAGAGATATGCCAAAGCGCGTACTTGAGAAGGTTGATGAATGAAATCGACACTCAAAACTCTACTAAATCATTAACAAATTGTTTTACCGATTTAGACAAAGCAGCAAAGAAAGAGAAAGACAGTGATTTAGCGTTAATATCGAAAATGGCACAGTTTTTACCAAAGGTATCTAACTACAGTGTTTTGTCCTCTGAGGGTGATATTGATATGGCTTACTCCGCGATATATACGTTCGATAGTTACGAAGAAAATCAGTTAGCCGAAAGTATATTTGAACAAACATATCAAACAGGAGAAGAACCAACATTGATGCTAGAGCCGTCCGAGTCAGGGTTATGTTTTTTAAAAAACTATTTTGAAGCATTATATCTAAAGTCACTTATCTTTGTTGTATTAGAACATCGAGAACAAGATTTGGTCGAAGTATTACGGTGAATAAGTCTAAGTAGCGCGTTTTGCTTTCTGTGTGAATATATCAATAAGTTCACACAGCAAGAGTTTTAACTATGATCGCACAAGCCGTAAGTTCAGAAGAAATAGCATCACAACTTAAAGATGGATTTAATACTGAAAGCTATAATGTTAAAGCAAAGTTCGCATTGGTTGTTTACACCAATGATGCAAAGTCTCGCTTAACCATGACTCGCCATTCGATTAAAAACGATAGGTTAGGATTAGGCGAAGTGATCAACACTGACGAAGTTTTGGAGCTTATCAATAGTGAAGCTATCAATATTGATGAAGCAAACGGAAGAAATTCAATTAATGAGGGAATTATCGACCCTTGTATTCTAGTAAGAAACTACAACTCAATTATCTGGCATCGCCCAAGACAAAAACAGTCGTTCTACCTGTATAAAAATAAAGTCACACTTGATTTACCTCCACTCGTTTTCAAATACACCTTAAACGTGGGGCTAAGTGTATTTGCAATTAGACACAACAAACGCCCAACAGCTAACGAAACTCTTTACCACGCGCCATTTATGAACGTATACGCAGACGGCAAGCTATGTCTAGGCTCAATGACATTACCGAAAAGTATTGATTCAGATACGATCACTGAAATTGAAAAAGAGTTCTATAACACTACTTTTACTCACACAAACCATGAAGGGATTCTACGAAGCAAAAAGAACTTCACTAAATTTACAAACAAGAAAGCAAGCAGCGGTGACAAGATACTCATTTCTGAACTGGCAACTACAGGTCGCAAAATGAAAGATTTATTAAAATAACTCAACAATAAGGTTGAATTGCTTTACGGAATAAACCTCAACAATAAATTCACGACAATCGGTTAGAAACAACAAGTTTTGCTCAGTTGCCCGTTTTGAAACCAATGAGATCCTAGTTTTATCTGAAACAAGCTAGGATTGAAAATGACAGAATTACTTAATACAAAAATTGCTGATTTAAGCGACATGCAGTTATCAACACTGATGACTGAACTCAACAATTTATATCGTAAAGGTACACCAGCTGTTGCTGATGCCGCATTTGATTTCATTTACATTCCAGCTTTAAAAAAACGTATACCTCAACACCCATTGCTAACCAAAGTGCAGCCTGAACAACTAACATCTGACGGTAAGCAAATCACTCATGTTCACCCAATGCTTTCAACCAAAAAAGCTTATTTAGACAGTGAAATAAAAAGCTACACTGAACGCTGTGAGCAAGTAGCTCAAAGCTTAGGTATCGAGAATCTTGAATACCGAATCACGCCAAAACTAGACGGAGTAGCCGCTAAACTTGATGATAGCAGACAAACATTGGCTACTAGAGGGGATGGGGCTGTTGGAAATGATATCAGTTCCTTGCTTCTGTCTGGCTTAACGATAGTAGGCGAGGGCGGTGGTGTCGGTGAAATAGTTATTGAGCAATCCTATTTCGAGAAACATCTATCTCAATTTAAACACCCTAGAAACTTTGTATCAGGCGTTGTTAATGCAGATAATATTTCAACCGAAGGCAAAAAGGCACTTGCAGACAAAGCGATTCACTTAGTTTTATTTAAAGAATTAAATTCACTAACAGTAAGTTCGGACAAAATTGAAAATTCAATTGTTGAGCTTGCAAATCGAGTGGAACAATCTTGTAATTATTTGTGTGACGGAACCGTAATTGAAGTTGCCCATTCAGAAGTAAAAAAAGCGATGGGAGCAAACGACCATCACCACCACTGGATGCTTGCTTTTAAGCAGGTTGGTGAATCGGCTAATGTCAAAGTGTTAGGAATTAAATGGCAAGTCGGGAGAAACAAAATCACACCTGTTATTCAAATTGAACCTACATTAATCTCAGGCGCAATGATATCGAATGTAACAGGACACCATGCAGGTAATATAAAAAGGAATCAAATAGGGAAGGGCGCAGTTTTGGAAATTATTCGCTCAGGTGAAATCATACCATTTTCAAGACGAGTAATATCAACTGGGGAAGTAGATATACCTGAGCATTGCCCTTGCTGCAACGCCCAAGTCGTTTGGTCAAATGATTTTATTACTTGCGTAAATAGTGAATGTAAAGAACGTAAAATTTCAGAAATTTGTTACCATTTTGGGTTGATTGGAGCTGACTTGTTCGGTCGCAAAACCGTTGAAAAAATGGTTGCAAATGGGATTGATTCACTTGTACGAGTATATAACGCAAGACAATACGATTTTGTAAATTCAGGAATTGGCGCAGGACAAGCTGAAAATTTAATTGCAGAGCGTAGCAGAGTAATAGGCTCTCCGATTGAAGATTTTAAAGTACTCGCATCACTAGGTATAAGCTCGTTAGGTCGTGGCTCAAGTAAACGACTACTAGCAGTTGAGACAATTGATAATGTTGCGTCTATGAACAGCGAAGAAATTAAATCGTTAGAAAACTTCGGTGAAATCACATCGAAATCAATTGCTTTAAACCTAAAGAATAAAAATGGCTTGATAGAGTTTTTAGTTTCAAAGCTAAACATTAAACACACAAAAACAGATACCCCGAAATCTGGCTCTCTAGTTGATATAAAATTAGTGTTCACTGGAAAAATGGCATCAAACAGAAATGATATGAAAGGGTTGGCAGAGCAAAACGGAGCAGACGTACAATCGTCAGTTCGTAAAGACACAACTTACCTTGTTACTGGTGCAAATGTTGGCTCAACAAAGATTAACGCTGCTACAGCCAAAGGCGTAAAAGTCATAAATGAAGAAGAATTCTACTCATTAATTGCTTAACGAAATGAATCTGTATTGCTGGCGGTAATGATTGTCAGTAATACACAACAAACTTAGAAGGGTTCAATCATGTGTGTATATAAACTCTCATTAACAATCGGTTTTGCGTTGCTTTGTCCTGTTATCTGTTTTGCTCTTGGCTTAACTGATGTCTGCGTTGATACATTGACATTACTCACAACGAGTCTATTTGCATCAAAAGTAATTATCATTGTTTTACTGTCCATTTCTGTTGCTTTGATAGCGCATAGCTTGCTGAAACTCAATCAGTATCAAATCAGTTATCATCAGCAACAATTGAGATAATCAAAGGGTTGCGCCATTAAGTATCTGTTTTAACCTAGTTGCAGTTATCAAAAGAGGGCTGCAACATGAATGAATTTAACCTACCTGAAAACCTACTGAATAAACCCATCAAAATCACCTTAATTGGTGCTGGCGGTAGCGGTTCTCAAATCGCTACTGAATTGTTTCAAATGGATTCATTATTACGCAGCCTATCTCAAGATGCTGTCTATTTAGACGTAACGATTATAGACGGTGATCAAGTGAGTTTATTTAATATCGGCAGACAGGCGTTTTATTTTGGAGATTTAGGCGGTTTCAAATCCGAAGTATTAGTAAACCGATTCAACATGTTCGGTCAAACCAACTGGACAGCTCGAACGTCATACTTCGACCCTAAACACGCTTCATCCCTTTCTCAAGCTGATATTGTGATTACAGCCGTAGATAAAGCGAAATTCAGAGTAGAGTTCGGTGAACAGCTTGAGAAACAAGGTGCAATAAAATCAAATTTGTTATGGCTGGACGTTGGAAATAGTTCAAGTGACGGACAAATTATTTTAGGCCATGCGTTTCAAGTAGAGGGTTTTAGACTACCTAACGTGTATGACCTTTATGGTTCGATGTTAAGAGCCATTGATGAAACAGCAGAAGATGAACCATCATGCTCAACAGAGCAAGCACTCCAAAAGCAAGACTTTGGTGTTAATAGAGCCGTATCAGCACAGGCAACGCAACTTATTTGGCAATTACTCAGATACGGTAAAATTGTTCATCATGGCAGCTTTGTTGATGTTCGTACTGGTTCAGTTCAACCATTGAAAATAGATCCTGCACAATGGGCTGTTTTTGGTTATCAAGCGAATGTTGAATAAGGAAACTGAAAAATGGTTTTAACTAAACTCAAAAACCTTAAACCTTTGCTTGGCTACCATCTAAGCAAACGTATTCAATTTGTTACTTTGTCATTGACGCATCAACTGACAAATTCAATAAAACGCCATGATTACTATGAGAAATTCAACATCGGTGAACGGGATTTAGACACTTGTTTCCGAATGGGCGATTTTTGCGAAGTCACAAAGGGAGTCATTGCAAATCTCGGCAGCTCTGCCTATAAAATTATTGATAACGAACTAGGGCAGGGGACTTATCAGCTTTGGATCGATTCACAGCCGCAAATGTCATTGTTTTAGAATCACAATAAGTATTCAGCTTATATTCAATTTCAGTAAAGGATAATAAGAAGAAATTGGATTTAAGTTGATGCTTGTTATTCCTGCTCACACAATTGAAGCAAAAGAAATGGCGAACGCTTTGTATGAAGAGTTTGTCAATTTAGGTTTCGATGAACTGATAGGTTCTCGATCTATTTCATTCATTAGAGAAGCAATGTCATTTTCATTCGGATTTAATTCTTGGAAAGAAATGATTAGTTATGTTTCTTCTGCTCATGAGGCAACTTATTTAGATGACAACTTTGAATTACAAACAGAGATATGCACCCGCTTATATGATTATCCAAATTTAGAACTTCCACGCGGATTTTTAGCAAAACTCATTGATAATAGTGGTGCTGGCTTTTCCCCTAAACAAAGAAGAATAAATCAATCAATAGCAACCCCGTGGGGTATTATTCAGTTTGAAAATACGGTTGCAGTTGGTATTAATCGTGTCGAAACAGCTTCTCATGGAGGCTATATTTTATCTCAAACAAGACAACAGCAAATGCCTGCACATTTATCAAATGGAACCATTTTCTACGAAGAAGATACCGAAGTATCTCTTGTTCATATAGCGTTCCCTGATGAATTTAAAGATGAACAAGCTGATAATTTAAATCGTCTCCAAATTGTTAGTTACTTCACGACAGACGAACTCAACACTAATGAACTCGAAGTCATTCGATATTTAAACCACTGTGCTTTAGTCAATCGTGAACCTATCGCCTCTCCAACATCAAAATATCCCTGCTTAAGTGATTGGGTTGATGCCCTTGTTAGGAAACCAAAACTGAATAACAAATGGACAACAAAGAAAAACATCTGGAAAAATCACGTATTTGATTTCAGAAGTGAAATAATAGGTAAAATCTAACAACTTAGCATAAGAAATATTGAACAATTTC
>VSKX01026098.1_pt1 | contig 13783 bp, 18 predicted proteins | sample 4799481 | NCBI WGS metagenome assembly VSKX01 (sample SAMN12179537, study PRJNA552185) | sponge metagenome | biome: deep-sea hydrothermal plumes; feature: spots directly above weak diffusing fluid; material: sea water; isolation source: sponge from the Swan site of a hydrothermal vent ...
AACGAACACTTTAACCTCAAATTAGAATAGGCAATTAGGGTAGTGAAATATGCTATATTATAGAGAGATAAAGTTCATGATTTTTAACTGTTTAGTATGATGTTACAATAACTCGTATACTCCAACATTGAATAAAATATTATAAATTAAATACTAATTAATACGAAGTGTAAGTCCTCTCCTCTGGTCTCTCTGAATGAAGCGATTCGTAAAAACTTTAAAAAGGGTGTGTGCATGTCATGATGTGTGGGTTTGGTGCATGTGAGTGTGTGTGAGTAAGCTCCTGCTCATAAGATGAAGAGTGAGCCCCTGCTCATTAGCAAGGTGCATGTCACAATCATGCATTCCTGTGGTTAAATTGCCACCCAGTCCTAGCTATAAGTGTGGTTGTAGTCACCACACTAACTACAAGCTGTCAAGTACCCAGAGTCTGTCTACTACTGCTACAACAAAACAGTCCTGGAGTAAACAGTGAGCCAAGAAAAGTTATATCGACTCGTGTGTGCAGAATGGCTGACTCGAAGAAGCTAGACAACACAGCTAGTGCAATGGCTGACAAGTCCTGGGTCTATGTGCAAAAGAAGACATTCACTAACTGGGTCAATGACAAGCTAAAAGCTACTGAGTTTAGAGTTGAGGACTTGCAGGTTGATCTGCAGGATGGCATAGCCCTCATCACTCTCATGCAGGTTCTAGCTCCTGGAAAGAAAATGCCTGGCAGGTGTGTATTAAACTAGTCTAGACTTACTTACTTTACAACATCTATAATTAAATTTTCACAAGAATAATTATTATTATTGCATGCAAGTTAGCTATTATGTGGAGTAAACCTGAACCACAGGAAGGATTACATACAGTGTACATTCTTGAGATGGTGTTTGTTAATTGAATGGCAGTCAGATATGTTCACATCACTATAGTGATCCTCCATTTGCAAAGAAATGCTGCATACTCTTGTAGAGTGATTGCAGCTAGTCTATGTATACTGTAGTCTTTGGAGGTTAACTTTGACAAGCCATAACTAATTTTCTGTTTGTCGAATTTCAACGAGAGTTTGATTTTCTGAAAGTACAGGAAAAACTCTATCAGATGGCATGTTCAGCTCAATTTTTTTAAACAGCCCAATTTCGGCAAATTTCCCCCACTTATAGCACACGGTTTTTTTGGTTTTTTTCAAAAAAAAATTGGGCGTAATATTAACTTGTGTTACAAAGACATCACTCTGAGTTTCCAGAAAAACAAATTGGGCCATCCAAAACTAAAGTTATGGATAATTCAATAATGTATTTTACTACATGCAGGTACAAGAAGAACCCACGTATGGATGTCCACAAAAGAGAGAATCTGACGATAGTGTTTCAGTTTATGATCAATGTGGAGAAGATCCCTCTTGTGAATATAGGTGAGTAGTTCAATGCATGCCACATCGAGCATTGTTTGTGCCTCGCTCACTCGAGAGCATTCTTGCGGTTCGTAAATATTTCAAAGTCAGTGCCAGGGGATTTGGTTGGCTGCCTGGGGGGCCTTAGGGGATACACAGCCCAATGCCCTAGGGGATATACAGCCCAATGCCACTAGGAACATTTTTCTGGTGAAATGTTTCCTCTCCTGTGGAGGAACTATGCTAATGATATTTACACACTGACCTTTGATGAAAATATCGCACTAAATTCTGAGTAACTTTGTCCTGCTCATTATTGCATTGCTGTTACTTGCATGTTTACTTTGTATGCTACAGGCGCTATGGACATCAACCAGTGTAATCTAAAGCTGATCCTTGGACTCATATGGACCCTCATTCTACGCTACCAAATTGCTGGTCCGGTTGTTCCCGAAACACCTGACAAGAAATCCGGAAAAAAGGGTCCATCGAAAGAGCAAAAAAGTGCCAAGAAGTTGCTCATTCAGTGGGTGAATGTTGCCATCCCTGGCATCAAAGTTGCTAATTTTTCACAATCGTGGAACAATGGACTGGCTCTCTCTGCGTTGGTGGACTATTGCAAGCCTGGTCTCATCCCAAACCACACCTCCCTGGACCCCAATAACGGTCTTGAGAACATCAAGAATGCCATGGACATTGCCGAGAAGGAGCTTGGTGTGCCTCAGGTAATGCACCCCGAGGACATGGCCGTGGAGAAACCAGACGAACTCTCTGTTATGACGTACGTGTCTGGATACTCTCACCAAGATTCCGCTGCTCAGAAATCACTCCTAATCTGGATCAACTGCCAGATGCCTCATCACCAAGTTACAAATCTCTCCTCGGATTGGACGGACGGAAAGGCCCTGGGGGCACTGACTGATGTTCTTTCCGGCGGCCAGCTTCCAGAATACGAAGAAATGCGCGCTGAAACAGCACTCGAAAACTGCAAGATTGTGATGCACAGGGCAAACAAACTGCTAGAAATAGAATTATTAGCCACCCCCGAAGAGTTTTCTTCTCAATCTCTCAACCAGTTGACTAGAATATCGTATCTTACACAGTTTCAGTTCTGTAAGCCTAAACTGCTCGCGGATTCCCTCCAAGTTACCGGCAAAGGCGTAACGGGAGATCTAGTTGGCCAACAAACTACCTTCACAGTGTCTGCACAAAGGATCCCCAAGTGGGCTGACATAAGAGCAACCGTATCCACGCCTGCTGGCGAAAAGACTCAAGTAAATAAAGAACGTCAAGACGATAAAATGGCAGAGTTTAGCTACACTCCCGAAGAGCCTGGCGAATACGTTATCGATATTTTCATGAACAGTACTCCCTTGCCACAACAACATGCAAAACACATCATACCGACACTGGCTAGCAATTGTACAGCATCTGGTGAAGGTCTGAAGAGAGCGCGTGTTGGCCAAAGGGCAAAGTTCAGTGTGGATTGTGAGCAAGGAGGAGCGGGAGAGCTGCATGTGATAGTTCAAGGTCCAAACAACACACTTTCCGTTGAAATAAAAGAAAAGAAACCTCAGAATTTTGATGTGACATATACTCCTGAAGAAGTCGATTCGCATGACATTTCAATATCATGGGGTAATGAACAGATTCCCGATTCTCCATTCCAATGTTCAGTGATTGATCCCAGTCAGTGTTCAGTGAAGGGTGAGTTGTCTCAAGCTACAGTCAACACTCGTCAGGTGTTTGTTGTGGACACTAGCAAAGCAGGACCTGGAGAGCTGTCTGTCAAATGCACAGGCCCCAAAAGGAGTAAACTACCAGTGGAAATCAAGAACATTGGCTCTAATGAGATGTTTGAGTGTGCGTGGATACCACAAGAAATGGGTCCTCATGAAATTGACATTACTCTGTCTGGTCATTCTATTCCTAAGAGTCCTTTACTAGTCAATGCTCTTAGGTACGCTGATTCAAAAAGCTGCATTGTTAGTGAACTCCCTAAAGGTGATTTGTACGTAAGGAACACTTATTCCTTTACTGTCAGCACTCAGCAACCGGGCTATACTTGTGACCTCGCTATTCTATCCACTCCCAAAGAAAGTCTTGCCAGCTGTACTGTCAACGGCAACCAATCTACGGGTGTGTACACTGTGACCTTCTCTCCAGTCGAAGTTGGTGACCTAGCGTTGATAGTAAAGTGCAATGGTTCTGCTATTCTTACTGACAAGCCACTATCCTTCAATGTGATAGATCTCTCCAAACCGATCAAAGAGCTATGTGAATTTCAAGCGATGGAAAATATTTCGGAAACAGTCAACATTCCAGCTGAGTTTCTGAGAAACAAGGTAGACTTCACCGAAGAAGATGCTACCCTCAGCACTAGTGAGGTGGTCCAAGATATGGTTCTGGAAGTCAATGAGCCTTTAATCCTTCTGATAGATATGGAGAGTGATCAAATTGGTCGAAATATAACGGCGACTATCACTGGCCAGAACACCAAGCCCTTTAGTGTTCCAGTGACAAAGAAACCCGACAACTCTGTGACTGTACGTGTGAGTGCTAAAGAACCTGATCGCTACACCATTGCACTAAAAGTTGACGGTGAACCTTTGCCAACACATCATTTCTTTGTAAGATTCATCGAGGCTGTCAAAATTCAAGGTCAAACTGAGAAACAGACGGTCACTTTGCAGCAGCCTCGTCAAGAAGAACGAGTAATGAAGTTGTCATACAGGTACGAACGAAAGCTTATAAATGCTCAAGTAAGCCTGTCAGTAGATTCGAGCCATGTCAACGCAAGCAATACTTCAGTTGCCATTCTAGAAGGCACTACGGGTCATCGTATACAACCTACTCTCTCACAGCTGGAGGGAGGGAAGTATAATATCGAGTTTTTGCCGACTAACGAGAGAGAATATGTGATGAAGTTCGAATATCGATTAAAGATTGCTCCTATAGCTCAAGATAAACATTACGTACTTAGCAGCATTTGATACTGAGCATCATTTGATAACTCAGTATAGTTTGTAACTGATTAGACTTAACCCCAAAAAACTTTACTTTAGTTTCAGTAATTATCTAGCTATACGTAGCTACTATTCGTATATATGCGATGGCATTTTCAGTTTCAAAATAGCATGTGCATGTGTAGCAGGAGAGTAACAGAACACAATAGTTCTGACTAGGCATGCACACACACACCATATACTATTCACTAACTGGTTGTTATGGTAGCACAATTACCCCCTGAATACCAATGTTTCTACGGTAATGGACAACAATGAATAATGCAGACACAATAAAGCTTAAAAGGAACATGAAGTGCAAAAATGGTGCAGAATTGACAATTTGCTATAGCTATAATGGAGTAGCTATTATTGCTGTTTTTGCTCTGTGAGTTCTGAACATAGCCAGTCTAATCCATCATGCAGTCCTTCTCCATTTAGTGCACACACCCCCTCTATATCTGCATGATAAGTGGTATATGCACGAGGCCAGACAATGATCTCAACACTGGCCATGCATGGATGCTTGGGCACTCTATTTGTGGCTATATAGTAGCTATAATATATAATATAGAGACTTACGCCATTTCCTATCTTGAATAGATTCCAGTCCCAATTTCTCTGCTATTTCCTCCATGGTCATGGCGTCTGGTAAGTCCTGCTTGTTGGCTAGTACAAGCAGAGTGCATCCTTTGAGTAAATCTTCTCCTACGAACATGGCTAGAGCCTCTCTACATTCTTCCAGTCTCTCTTCTCCCCTATCTGAGCTGTCCAGGACAAAGATGAGGCCATCTGTGCTCTTGTAATAATGCTTCCACATTCGTCGCTGCAGGGAGAATCAAATAATGGCTATTATTGCATAAATAATCACAAAGCCTTACTATCTTCTCTTTCCCACTGATATCCCAAATTTCAAGTTTACAGCCTTGATGATTGATCGTCTCAACATTGAAGCCTGCAGAGTGTTGATTTTCTGTGTAGCTATAATATGTCATTTACTTACACATAATATACATGCACTATATATTAATGCATCTCAGTGTGATGTGGTGTGTTGCGTACTGATGGTGGGTCCAGTGAACCGTGGGATCTGTCCACACTTGAGGTGATAGAGTGCAGTGGTCTTGCCAGCCTGGTCCAGACCTGCGGGGAACACGCCGAGAGGGTGAATGCACACATGTACAATACTATGCCATTTTCAATGCACAACTGAACACGGAGCTGCAGAGTAGTCATTAGCTGTGTAGAGTTTCTAATAGCTATCAAATTAGTCTACTAAACAGAGCTCTAGTATAACACTCACCAACCATGATCAGCTTGTACTCTCTGCTCTTGCCCGGAAGGTTTCCCATAACATAGCAGTTCAGTACTATACTGGTTCAGTTACACTTAATTACCAAACACTGAGCACCGCTTATGGGCTATCAGCAAATTCCACAAGCTGAGCAGCCCCTCCCACCCTCTTGCTACCGTAATTTCTTTTTTGCGCAAGTCACGTTTATTTTTTTACATACAGCATGGCATACTCTGATCATTACTAACAGCAAAATCACTAAACAAAAAGAAGCACAGCACATTATGAAGCTTTCACAAAATAACTAGATGCGGAATTCCACAATGATTTTACAATCGAGTCTTTCTTTGAAGTAGGGAGCGTTTTTTCCATTTCTTTGACCGGCTTTACAAGGGTCTTTGTGAGTCTTTGTTGAGTGAGTGTTGTTTTGAGCCAGTCCAGTCCTTCATAGAGACCATCTCCTTTGATAGCACACGAGCCTTGGATATCTGCAAGGACAAACATCGATAAATTAAACATACTAGGCATACTACTGGAACCATAATATAAAAATACATCTTTATCCAACAATTGCATGGGGGGACTTACACCAATTTCTGTTTCTGATAGAGTCCAGGGCCAGCTTCTCAGTGACTTCGCTGATGCTCATGGCATTTGGCAGGTCCTGTTTGTTAGCTAGCACCAGAAGAATGCTGTCCTTGAGTTCGTCTTCTCCCAAGAACCTCCACAGTTCATCTTTACATTCCTCAACTCTCTCTCGATCATTACTGTCCAGAACAAAAATGAGCACATCCGTATTCTGGTAATAATGTCTCCAAAGAGGCCTCTGGAAATTTGCATTTTTGTAAAGTCAACACTCGACGGGTATGTGTACTCTTGGTAGAGTATAACGATTGCTAAAATCGAACATTGACAGTGAAAATTTACAGTTGTAACTCACAATTTTGTCACGTCCACCAACATCCCAAGTAGTGAAGTTCACATTCTTGTACTCCACTGTCTCAACATTGAATCCTGAGCAAGGGATCAAGAAAGAAGTAAATTGAATACAGTATCAGGTATACACCTACATACCAATGGTGGGGATGGTGGTGACCACTTCTCCTAGCTTCATCTTGTACAGTGCAGTGGTCTTACCAGCAGCATCAAGACCTGCAGAAAACAGTATTTCTATGATACAACATTGGTTAATCATATTACAGCCAGGCACTGCATGCAGTTTAGCAACCTCACAGTATATTTGTAGAACTCACCAACCATGAGGATCCTAATCTCCTGGTCTTGCTGAAACCGCTTCATTATTCTTTGCCAAGTGTTCCCCATTATGACTTTAGATGAATTTTTCACGAAGTTAATCAACCGCTAAGCTCTTGATGTGGTATCATTCGTCTTTTATATCGTGTCAGTAGATCTTGGACACGCCTACACTGACCACATAAACTGCTTCACGTTGCTGGTGCCACGCTGGCAAATAAAACGTCAGATCTGCTAAAATTAGATCAGCTGCCCACGTATGTACTCGTAGAATAAATACGTAGACCACAGGACTGATTTTAGACGTAAACACAGCAGACAAAGATGGGAAATGCATTAGAGAAAGTACTGAGCAAGTTTCGAGACCAGCAATATAGGATCCTCATGATAGGTATGCCAATATCCTAGTCTGTATATAGCCGGCCTATGTCATACCTAGGCTGCTTGTCAGTACAGGTCTTGATGCTGCTGGTAAAACCACTGCATTGTACCAGCTGAAGCTAGGAGAAGTAGTCACAACCATCCCCACCATTGGTAAGTGGTAAAAACCCGACAGGGTTTCATAAATAAAGTAACTTAGCAGTGTGCAATGATAACCTTGTTTTGTGTACAGGATTCAATGTGGAGACTATAAAGCATCAGGGTATTCAGTTTGTTACCTGGGATGCCAGTGGAAGGAGTGGAATTGTGAGTGCATGTGCTAACTTTGAGAGCCCCTAGAGATGCTAAAGCTAGATCAGAGTTTTGTGACAAAGCTACATAGAAATCTACCGCGACGATAAAAAAATTGGTTTCTTCTATGCAGCGTGCTCTCTACAGACACTACTACACAGGTACTGACGCCATAGTCTTTGTGATTGACAGCAACGACCGGGAGAGAATGAGTGAATGTAAGGACGACCTCTGGAGATTGTTGCGAGAGGAGGAATTGAGAGACACCACTTTACTGGTGCTAGCTAACAAACAGGACTTAGAAGGCGCCATGACTGCGGAGGAGGTGAGAGAAAAACTGGGATTAGACTCATCGGAAATCCAAGACAAAAAAATACGTAAGTACAATTATAACTAGACTCTAGAGTTGCTTAGCCACTTATTGTTACTTCTGCTACACCAGATGTCCAAACTTCGTGTGCGACCAAAGGAGAGGGTCTCTACGAGGCACTGGACTGGCTAGCCACAGCACTAGCTGACAAAAAGAAGCAGAGAGCTAAGTCTAGCTGGTGGACTTCTCTAGTTAGCACATGTAGCTCTTTATCAAATTGGGGCAAGTCCGAACAAAACTCATCTTAGCACGCTAAGACACATTTGACCTTTTCTGTATAATTATTCTGTGTTTTTATGCCTTTTTGTTGCAAGATTACGCTTGATCATATTGACTATTATTTGCATCTTTGAAAACAGACAACAGCACTATGAGACGAAGTTAATTATTAAAAGCAGTTTAGTCTTCTTTAGTGCCTGATTTGGACGTCTTTCCTCCACGCAGTCTACCAGTTCTTCTGGCAGCAATGAGACCGACCTTCCTACCAGCCGGAGTGCCTCTCTTGACTGTGGACGGTTTACCAATATGCTGATGGTTACCTCCTCCATGGGGATGCTCAACAGGCTGTGAACAAAGTTGATAATAAAAACACTTCTTCTTTATACATGTACAGAAAAGAAACTGTGAAGCTTATCACAAAAAAGGTCTTCGCATTCTTGACACCTTTAACGAAACAAGCATCAAATACTCCATAACACATGCAACATACAATGAACAATGTAGACATAATTATAAATTATACAGTCGACTCCAGATACAACGAACTCGCATTATGCCTATAATTCATGTATTTATTGCACTTCGGTTATAAAGAACTTCTGTTATAAAGAACTAATTATCACGGATTTACCAGTTTGTTGTATCACGAGTCAACTGTATAACCAACTCAGAGAATATTATACAGCACTTACATTCATAGCCACTCCACGGACTTTAGGCCAGGAGTTTCTCTTGACCTTGTATTTGTGATATGCACTTCCAGCCTTCAACAAAGGCTTGTCGATCCTTCCCCCACCAGCAACCACACCCACCATGGCTCGGCAACTAGACTGAAGTGTCTGCACACAGAGAGAAAGTAGATAGATAGTTATTTGCCCAAGCAGGAATGTTCATCCACCTCTTTGACAATTTGCCAAGCAGGAATGTTCATCCACCTCTTTGACATACACAATTATGTATTCGACGAAAAATCACCTTTTTAGAGCCAGATGGAAGTTTTACTCTTGTTTTCTTGGCGTCAGGATTCTGTGCGATGACAGTGGCATAGTTTCCCGAGGTCTTGGCCATCTTTCCTCTATCCCCTGGCTTCTCCTCTAGTCCACATACGATGGTACCTTCGGGCACAGAGCCCAGTGGAAGACAGTTTCCCACGGCCAACGTGGCTGCATGAACGAATATTATTACTATGTTGATATCGGTTCCCGTAATACTTCACACAAATAAAACTGATATCCAATGACTAAAACAACAGTGAACTGTCGTCACCAATTCATATCTATGTACATTAACGATATCAATTTTGAAGCATTGGGATTCAACAAGACACAGACTCAATGAGTGAGCTAGCACCTTTCTTCCCACAGTAGATGAACTGCCCAGTGTACATTCCTTCAGTGGCCACTAACAGTTCCTTACGCAGCTTGTACCGATACGGATCACGGAAGACTACTCTAGCCAGAGGGGCACCACGACCAGGATCGTGGATAATGTCACGAACAACACCCTGGGGGGGAATTACACTAGTCACATGACTTTACATAGGGGGCGGGGCCTAGGGTACTGTAATCACCTTTATGTAGCCATGTCGTTCGGCAAAGTCGATGGAACGAAGTTTTGCTGGCCCCTTCCTAGTGTGTGTGTGGGCTCTAAAGATACTACCACGACCTTTCCTCTGTCCACGAATTACTCTACCCATCTAGAGAAACAGAATGAGGGGGTGTGAGAGTAAGGTACCGATCAAAAATGGACGCTAATCCACTCTTATGAAATTTCACTGAACATAAGCTCTCAATAATACATCTAGTATTTCATTTATACCATCTAGTAACGATTATTCACCTTCTATCCTTCGATTACAGAAGATACAACTTGCCACATGGACCAAAGAAAGAGACAGTGTTTGCGCATGTCACTTCAAAAGGAGTGACAGTTTTGTGCGCATGCTCACAAGACACGTGGCATTTTGCAAGGATGTCTCAGACAGAGCTAGAGAAAGGTGAGTGTACGTGTAGTTTGGTTGAGTGTATGATTGAGCTGGAATGGCACGTAGAGATGTGAAAGTTAGTCACATTTTCTACTCCCGTTACTTTCAGCTACAGCAGAAGTAGATGATGTTGCCCGCACAAAAAAGGAGCTTCTGGTTAGTTTTGTACCATGTACCAGCTAGCTAGCTACATTTGCTACGCGTATGTACAGAAACTGCAAAGTCATTCATCATGTTTATTTCATTTTTCAGGAGCAAGAAGATTTTGTCATCAAGCCCTCCAATGTAACTCCTTCCCTGGATGCTTCTACCTGGCCATTGTTACTGAAGGTAAGTGTGAAACATGTTTCTTTGTCGCAAGCTGTTCTTTGTCTGAATGTGTGAAATTGCATGTGAACTAAAAGTGCTATTTTTCCTCTTACAGAACTACGATAAGTTGATCGTGCGCACTAAACATTATACACCCTTGGAATCAGGATGCTCTCCTCTGAAGCGACCTATCAAAGACCACATCAATCATGGTTTCATCAATCTTGACAAGCCTGCCAATCCTTCATCACATGAGGTGAGACAGTCTCTCTCTCTGGTGTAAATCTTTATCAGACAGTCTCCCTCTCTGGTGTAAATCTTTATCACATTCCTGGTCTTGAGGTCACCATAGTATTGTGGCGGCTTATCTTCCCCCACACTTGCCTCAATGAGAGTAAATGCAAACCATTGATAGTGTGAACACAGAGACCTTGTCTGTGTGGTTGGCATATCATAATAGTGGTGTCCAAAGGTTATCTATCACCATCACTGACTGTGTATGTGTGTGTGCAGGTGGTGGCCTGGATAAAGCGGATCCTGCGAGTGGAGAAGACTGGTCATAGTGGTACTCTTGACCCGCAAGTCACCGGCTGTCTAATTGTGTGCATTGATAGAGCTACCAGACTTGTCAAGTCACAGCAAGGAGCTGGTACGACCTCCTCCCTCCCTCCCTCTTCTGCCTCGCTGAAATAATATTAGTATTGTTCCTTCTCTCTATAAAGTGCTTTTTTAACTGTTATCTTTAGTGCATGTGTTGCTGTTACACTGTGCATTGTTATAGCCTCCTTGTTTAGTGCAACTGTGCATTGTGCTTTGTTACTCGTGTACTCTCTGTTGTAGGTAAGGAGTATGTGACCGTATTGAGGCTACACGATGCAGTGGCTGACATAAAACTGGCACGAGTGAGTTTGTCAATAATCCACACTGTTTAGTTTGAGCAGCTGATTTACCGATGAAGAGAACTGTGTCTGGATTGTCATATGACGAATGTAATACACAGAGGCTGTTTCTGAGGGCTTATTAATTGCTGCCATTGTTGTGTGTGTACCATAGCACTTACTGTCTTCGACAAGCCATAACTAATTTTCAGTTGGTCCAATTTTAACGAGAGTTTGATTTTCTGAAAGCACAGAAAAAACTCTATCAGATGGTATGTTCAGCTCAAAAAATTTGAAACAGCCCAATTTTAGCATTTTCACCCACCTATAGCCCACGGTTTTTTTTGTTGAATAAAAATGGCCTTTGATTTTAATACATAATTTGACAGATCTCACTTTTAGCTTCCCGAAAAACATAAAAGCTTTGAAATTGGACCATCTGAACCAAAGTTATAGCAGCCTAGCTTGAGTGGTGTTATCATTGATGCATGCACAGGTGATGGATGAGCTAGTTGGAGCACTCTTCCAAAGACCACCTCTCATATCGGCGGTCAAGAGACAGCTGCGAGTGAGATCAATCTATCAGAGCAAACTACTCGAGTTTGACAAGGAAAGAAATTTAGGTTAGCTGCAATTGCTGCCATTTTCGTTAATAATTTATTGTGTTGGTAAAATTGTGGCTCAGACTGACAGTGCATGTTTTTTTATACCTGTAGCTGTTTTCTGGGTGAGCTGCGAGGCTGGAACATACATTAGGAGTCTGTGTGTGCACATGGGGCTCATGTTAGGGGTCGGAGGTCACATGCAAGAGCTACGAAGAGTGAGGTCAGGAATTCAGTCAGAAAATGTGAGCAGTTGTATTTGTGGATCTGTCTGTCAGAGTATGTTTTGCTGCAGGATGGACTGGTGACAATGCACGATGTAATGGATGCTCAGTGGCTGTTGGACAACCAGCGAGATGGTGAGCATACTGAGTAGTATCCTAGAGAATATCCCGAGGGAGTATCCTGAGTAGAATACTAGAGAATATCCTGAGGAAGTATGCGAGTAGTATCCTGAGACAGTATACTGCTTTATTGTACAGAGAGTTACATGAGGAGGGTGGTCAAGCCTCTTGAGACCTTGCTTGTCTCACACAAGAGAATAGTGATTAAAGACAGTGCAGTAAGTCTTGTGCAACCACTGTGTTTGCGTTCATCTAGCAAGTGCTGTACAGGTGAATGCTGTATGTTATGGAGCAAAGGTGTTACTACCTGGCGTACTGCAGTACGAGAAAGGCATTGAACCAAATCAAGAAATTGTTATTATGACTACCAAGGGAGAAGCTGTTGCTCTAGGTCAATAAACTTATATAACGCGTCAAAATATGGCATTAAAGTTTTTATTGCGCTGTGCAGGTATTGCTCTCATGTCAACGGCAGAGATGGCGTCATGTGATCATGGTTTCTGTGCTAAAATCAAGCGTGTTGTCATGAGTAGAGACGTGTACCCTCGCAAGTGGGGTTTGGGACCAATGGCTCTCAAAAAGAAACAGCTGGTAGCTCAAGGCAAACTGGGCAAGTACGGGAAGATAATCGACAGTACACCAGCTGACGTCAAGAAGGAATTTGAAATGTTAGTGATTTTTGTTTCTTCATTAACCAGCAGTATGTTCCAACTATCTGTTCCTTAGGCCTGGTGGTGGTGGTGTGACTACAGTTGCTAGTAGCAATACGATAAAACCTGTATCTCCAGCTGTTGTTGACTTAACATCAAGAAAAGTAAGCATCTTTTTGTCCCTATGTCGATCTTATTAAATGACCTTCTCTCCGTTTTCTCTCCCTCTCTACAGCGTCAGTTGTCGGGTGGAAGTAGCGAGGCTGGATCTGACGAAGGCTCAAAAGAGAAAGTCAAAAAGAAGAAAAAGAAAATCAAGAAAGAGAAAGAGGAGAAAGAATCTGATGTAAGTCTCTGCAGAGCATCATTAATTAATTTTGTGTACCGGCCTCTTAGTGTTGATCGATGATTATACTTCATGCACCACCATCAGACATGCATGTCATGTGCATTGTGGTGAAACGCCCACTGGGTTCGTATGAGACAACTGCTTTTGTAGTCTAGTCTAGTTTGGAAAAGGGTAGTCTATTGTGAAAGTATATTATGTGTTTGCATGTCTTTTGTAGGATGCTGAAGTCAAGACTCCTAAGAAGAAGAAAAAGAAGCACAAAAAAGCAACAGACAGTGACTAATAATTTACTGTTTTCTGTCAACAATTGTGCATGCATGAATCACTATATCTAGCCTCGTCCCCAGGCCGATTTGTCTCTAAAATAACGCTAGGTCGACAACTAGGCCTGGTATCGACTGCTTGCGCATGCGCCAACTTGTCCCCAGAATCTGGGGACATCGGATAACAACGTATATGCTCAGTAAAATTA
>VSKX01094196.1_pt1 | contig 13773 bp, 18 predicted proteins | sample 4799481 | NCBI WGS metagenome assembly VSKX01 (sample SAMN12179537, study PRJNA552185) | sponge metagenome | biome: deep-sea hydrothermal plumes; feature: spots directly above weak diffusing fluid; material: sea water; isolation source: sponge from the Swan site of a hydrothermal vent ...
GTAAGTTTGAACTCAGCATCATAGCTCCTCCCGATCTTGTCCATCTTCAATCGAACAAACAACAACACTGATCATGCATGAGCTAGCTAGCAAGCTAGTGCAGACTAAGCCAGTGGCTAAAATTCTACAACGTGCTGTGCGAATTGACGCACGTGCGTTTATTCAAGAATGTACGTTTATTAGAAAACTTCGTCAAAAGAGGCTACAAGCGCTTGAATAAGAATTCGAGATGTGCGTCTGTTCGAGGTAGTACGGTACATGGATGTGTACATACCTAGATAGATGTCGGAAAGATTGAATGCCTTGGCTATTACAGTAGCAGTGGCGTAACCAGGGGAGGGGCTCTGCAGGCTCGAGCACCCCCTTCCGACTGAGCTCTACATGCAAGTGATCGTGGAGAGATAAAAAAAATTATACTTGAGAACCCCCCCTTCTGCATCTAACGTGGCTAGAAATAGCCAGCTAAACTTAATTTGAACTTACTGGAGCCTGCAGAGCCACGGAAAGAATGTGGGGGGAAGATTCTGCAGCTAGCTTGAAAATGTGAATATGATTACTTTTGTCCCACGTGCAACGGTCAAATACGTCACTTAATTAACTTCTGGTACGTGGGTGTGACTTCCAGTTACAAAAATGTTTGCGCGCTCACTCCCTGATTTTTATCATTGTTTGTTTTGTTCTGCAACTTTTGTACATTTCCTGCAATTATATGTGCTTTGTCCTGCTATTAACAATATTTTAGTTGGCAAGTATGATGTTTGCTCTCACATGCAGGTCCCTCTCTCCCTAACTCTATAAGTCAGTATGCCACTCTTCCTTCCTCGAGCCTTGCCATTGTTGAGTGGTATGTGCCCTCTGTTGCATTTACTCCTGAAACGTATGTGGTTCAGTATCGAGAGATGTTGTTAAGAGAGGACGGTAGTGGACCTTTAATGACGACAATGGAAATACAAGGAAATACAAATATAACGCTCATCAATGAAAGATTTCAGACTGTTATTGAAGGACTTAACCCGTCAACACAATATAGTTTTCAGATAATTTCAAACAATCTAGTTGGAACAAGTATGACTTCTTTTACTGACTTTGCTACACCAAGCTCAGGTGCACACATGCTATTTTGCACACACACTTCTCGGCATTCCCAATAATGCTGCAAGTTATAAATACGTAGTCTTAGTAATAATAAGAGCTAGATAATAATTTTTATGCACATATTTGTACTCATTTGTTACTTTCAAAAATGCAGGCAGAGTGTCATTGGAAGCTATTTCTCCAACCACCAATTTGACTACCATTCCGCTTGGTGCCTCTATACTATTGCAATTTTATTTCTCATTATCATTATCACAAAATGGCGAATTGTTTTTGCTACCGCTCTACCACACACCCCTCCAAGTACCGACAATTAATGATAATCTAGAGACTGGACGTGTTAGCATAGCATACACTAATGCTAGTCCCTCATTAACTGGAGAGTACATACTGTGTAAAGCGGGATTTCTGAGTTCAAGGAAGAAAAGAAATGTAGCTGGCAGCCAGTATGACTTTGTAGACTGCTCAGACAAAATTACTCTTGGTGTATTCAGTAAGTTGTTGCTGTTGTTTCGTTTTATAGCGTCTGTGTAATGCTTTTTGTTGCACCCTTTTTTATGTTTCCTACCAAAGCCAAGGTAGTAACATACAAGGGATCAATGTATTTTGATTGTCACTCTATAAAAACTATAGAGATATGTGAGGCAAGGCACCTTCATAGACTTGTAACCAGAATGTTATGTGAGACTCACAATCAATGATATGTGCTATAAATTATTGCCATTCATTTAGCTTATGACTATATCTTGATCTCTAAGTTTGTACTGTTGGTTGAAGTGATAGCTGATAGCTAGCTATATACATAAGCCTAATATACGTATCATGACTATGGAACTATGTACGTGGTATAATTGTAGCTAATACTCCTTATCACTGTGAATGCAGCTCCCGCTCTAACTGTCTCCACTAATCTCTTGGTGGCCGACATCATTCAAGATGTGGCTGAGGTCAGTTGCACTCCCTCTGATCCTCTAGCTCCAGTGAGATGGAGGACAGTCATGGGCACTTACAGCGAACTCTCAACAGACTACCAAGTTACTTTTAGCCAGAACGCTCAATTAGCCACATTCTCTCTTTTGGTGTATGAAGGCCAACCTCCAGCCAGGACTGAAGTGTTTGTATGTGATTTGATCAATGTGGATCAGCCTGTTTCTATGGAGGTAGACCCACAGACAGTGAACGTGAGGTTCCTTACAAGTGAGTTAAGAACTCTACTAACTTTATTTTCAGTAAACAAGTGTTGTTTATTTACGCAACTCACAGTAACCTGACTTAATTGTTGTACGTGTGCTCTTTTTATACCAGACCCGGTATCCATTCTAAATCATGATAGGGAACTGCCCAACCCCTCTGTCATAAACACATTCTCATACTTTACTGAATCTGGAATTGGACCTGGTAGTCAATCACTTGTTTTGCGATGTTTTGCCAATCCCTCTAATCCTGATCTGGTCTGGGAGTCAATGAATGTGTCGTCACTGTCTCCAGGTGTAGTGTCGACAGAAGATACTTCCTTTTTAGATATTAGCTACCTTGAAGGCATAGATGTCAATAATCGCGATGTTGTTTTGCATGTATCTCTAATTAACAATACAACGACAGGGTTTTACTCATGTCTGTCAAGCAACTCGATAAACTCGTACACAGCTACCGTTTTCACTACTCAAGAGCAGCCTTTCTGGAGACTGACTTCATCTCGAGTATTAAACCTACCCACTGGGGCTATGGCTACAATTAGTGCCCTCTACTCTGATTTTTCTGATGGATCAATTAACATGGGTAGAGGGTTCGATATACAGTTAACATTTATTCCGACTGGTAATCGCAGTTCAGTAGGTTTGATTACAATTGGAAGTGGGCGCTCGTCTTTTGAGTTTGTTCATTCGTTTATTGTGGGAGGGGATGACGACAGTGGAGAGTATAGGTTAACTGGTAAGAGATTCCTCACACTATAAAATATTAATTAGAGTCTAGAATAATTATGAATAGGAGCTTGTTTGTAAACCATGTATATTGGGCATGCATCATTATAAAACCCAAAATATTAGCAGGGAATAAAACACTCCAAATAGCGTATTACTATCTATGTTCTCTGAGTAAGGCTATATTCAATTCTGTGATTGTAGTTTCGTTATTCAAAGAGTAATTGCATGTATGCATTATTATGCTATAAGGTTCTATTTATACTCCGTACTTTTCTATTTTCAGCTTCACACCGAGACTCTGAAACAATGTTTGTTGACAGCATTCTGATCACAGTGACAGGTTTGTTAGAATTATAATTTAGCTATATAGCGCAATTAAAAATACATGCCAGTGGTATGAACAATCATATTTATCGTACACAAGCTAATAGCATCTTCTTTTAAATGCTAAGCACATGCAGTAAATTATTTTGATAAAGTTCTGCATTTGGAAATTTGTGTCTTGTAATCTCGGCTATATTCATCCATGACGATGTAGTGCTAACTTGTATTTTGTGTTCCATTGTTTATACAGTTCCCCAGTTTGTCGATATGGAGGACAGTGTTGTAGTGAGAGCGGGTGATAGAGTCACTCTGACCTGTCTACCCAGTGACCAACGAGCACCAGTTCAGTGGACTAAAGGGTTAGTCCTTAATTTGATTTTTCCTAGTTAGGCAAATAGAATCCTGTGATCACCCGAATGTATATGCATGATCGTTTGTTGTTACTTGCTGTTGTTTCTGAATGATTGATTAACGGAATGTGGGTGTTTATGTATACAGAACAGAATGTTATCATCTACATGTACAGATTGATATAGAGTGTATTTTAGTGATAAATATGTACGTTCAAATACATACCTCAAACAAGATCTTCATCATCAACTACATTCATTACTATTATTTGATGATCGATATACGTACCGTGTCTGTTACTCATAACTATGTAACCTTTTAGTATCTAACTGTTGAACTATCACCTAATTATGCAGAAGTAAATTGTGTGTGTGTTTCTTTTTTGTAGACTGGGCATAGAAAATGACATCATTAACGCCAGACTGGATTTGTTTGCCCTGTCACCTCCCACCCTCAACCATTCTTTGTCGTTTGTTGCCTCTAATGTGGCAATGGTACTGGATGATTTTGGTGGCTTTAACGAAGAATTTAGAAATTCTCGTCTCTTCCGCACTTTCTATGGATGTGGGTTTTTCCGACAAATATCTTTGAGCTCAATTTCTCTCACTATTCAGCCAGGTAGGTATACATACATACAATGTATAATGCAGCCACCATTAGACTTAGGCTCTATGTGTGCACATGCACATGCATACTGGCCGCTTATTCGTCGAAAAAGTATCGAAAATTTATTACTACTTCGATATATAAATGGCTATCGGCTGGTATATGAATTCTTTGATGATTTGACGACATTTTATGCTTGAAAATGTATCTGGTAGTCAATGGAATGCTAGATTGGTCAGTGAGAGGTTCTGTTTGACCTTCATATTGGTTATACAATATATACGTAGTCTGCATGTGCGTGTGCATGTGTTTTATTCTACTACAGAAAGTGTAAGGATGCAGTATGTGGAAGATGATCGAAAGGTGTACAACAATGTGGTCATCAACAGATTTCAGAGTTCTATTGGTGATGACTCTAAACGAAATGGTAAGTTCCACCAAACATTGCAAACACTTACACGTACATTTTATAGATACATTGAAAGGATACAAAACGATATATCATGACGTGGATGTGTAATTATGCAGTTAGAATGTTGTTAGTAACTGAGCATCCATACAGGAAATTACAGCCACCGAAATCACCTAATTAAATTGCTACCATTTATGTATAGTGTACCAATTTGATGCCTGTTTCTCTACATCATATTATGTTGCCCCATGCAGTGGACGACTATTACCCTTCAGACTACGGTAGTGGGGAGAGCCTGGAGCTAGTGTGTGCAGGAGGACAAGGTCATCACGAGCCACTTTGGTTCACCGACATCCCTACACTACAAGATGACCAAGGAGCTGTCACCTGCGACAACCCTGGAAATAACCAGCTTATTGACTCTAGCTACACCACTAGGTATATAATAACCAGCTTATTGACTCTAGCTACACCACTAGGTATATAATAACCAGCTTATTGACTCTAGCTACAGCACTAGGTATATAATAACCAGCTTATTGACTCCAGTACACAGCTACACTACTATAATTTTAGACTCCAGCTACACTACTATAATTCTGGGAATAACCAGCTTATTGACTCCAGCTACACTATAGGTAAAAAACTTAAAGCACCATTAATTAAAAGAAGGAGTGCTTCATGTTTTAAGATTGAAGTGTGCGTTATTTAAATTGGTGTTTATAGCTCTTGTGAAGTACAATGCTCCTCCTAATGTTTGTTGGCTTATACTTATCGCTACATTGTTATCATGCTGTGTGTAGGTTGAGACTGCTCAGTATAGGGGAGAACATGGATGGTGGGTTCTCATGTACCTCACAGCTCACAGGGGAGACACAACAGTTTCAATTGACGAGAGGTTAGACTCTTCTGTCTTGAAAAGTAGTAAAATCTACGTAGCTGTTTAGCATTGTTATATCTTTTTCTAAACGGAAGATATTTACGTATCGTCATGCAAATGTTGCATGCAACTCTTACTTGTAACTGAAAATCTAATAAACCAAAATTAACATGCGTAAAATACATGTAAAAATACATTTTTAAAGTGTCGTGTTTTTCTCTTTCTAGAAAATCCATACATCGCTGCCATCTCTCCAATCCGAGTCACTGTGGTTGAACTAGACTCCCTCACCATGAGGTTTCGTGTGGCAGTGAACAGTGATGGCAACACTTGGGACACTTCCAGAACATCTTTCACTTTATTCGACTCTGCACTGAGTGATTTACTGGGAGAATCAATTCTTGTGGAGAAAGTTGTGCCCTTCCAAGTGGCAGATACAACAGAAAGCCCCCAGGATTATGTGTACACTATTCCATTTGTTAGTAGGGGTGATGCAGGGATATACACAGCCCGAGTGGCAGAGCAGGACTGTAAGTACATTTTAGCTATAATATAATATTTGGGCTTTTCCACTAAATAGTAATTATAGAGTTTGTTTACTATAGTAATGCATTAATGATGTTATTATCATAATTATATACACATAGTATATCGTATATATATATATACGTTGGTTTCCCTATAGACGGAGATGGTGGCTGTGAATCTCAAAATTGTGGATCAGCAGATGTTTCAATCACTGTTACCGTTATTCGTATGTATACATTAAGTTCAACTATAAGTAAAGTACAATATACAGATCGGCTTATAACAATTGAATTCAATTTCTGAGCTAGCAGTTTTATACAGCAGTGTCATGATACTCTCTCCTTGCATGCTCTCTGTCTAGCTGTGTGTCGTCCTGAGGTGAACTCTGGCCTTCTCTGGTCCAGGACGGTCGAAGAGAAAACAGCAGCTCTGCCCTGTACTATGCTAGGAACACAGTTTACAGATGGTGGGTATACGTACATTAGTACGTGTAACTGTACTATTGTAACATTTGTATGTATGCTCTCTGTTTATTACGTATTCTACGACACAAAACACATAATTATTGGTAATCGTATAAAATTATTGTATACACTATACTTTTGTTGACTATGATGATTCGTATACATGATAATAGACTGAGTTATTATTATTGTAGTTATAGCGTATGTATACTGCTGATATATTATATCGTGCTACATAGTGAGCATATTATATGTAAAATTACCACTATTATAATAATCATGCTTCTGTATAATAGGTACAAGTGCTAGTCGACCATGTCTGGAAGGTGGAGTGTGGGGGGAGGTGGATCTCACCACTTGTACTCTGAGCAGTGTCCTGCCCCTGCCGTTCCTCATTGTGTCCTTCACTCTTATTGACCCAGACTCTGACCAGCCCTTTGCTCCACTCGTAGAAGAAGGGATGTCTCCATTCAACAGTGAAGTGCTCATACAAGAGGTACTTAAAACACATCGCCTAGCATGTAGGAATGTATGCTTGCGTATTACGTACATCTACTATGAATATGTATTATGCAGATACATTTCTATTACCGTAGACTCTGGTTGTTAAGCGCATGTGCCTATGAACCTCACCTGCAAGAAACTATGCGCCTAACAGGTAGTGTGTGCTCAATAAAGAGTGGCATTGCTTTAGCCACACCCAGTAAATTGAAACACATGCGTGATGTGACAGCCAAACCTTTAAATTGAATGTCAAGAAGACTGTAGAGAAGATGACAAGCGCTCCAGTGTCAGAGGAGTCTATTTTTCTTCACGAAAGTCTGTAATCAGAGCATGCGCTTAATGTGGCAGTAAAATCTATGCGCTTATATTAAAACATGCGTGCATAATTGACAAGGTGCGCTAAACAACCAGAGTCTACGATATATAAAGTATCAAAATTTTTGATCCCAGAGGAATTAATGATAAATTCATGGTTGCTTCAGATGGCTAATCTTCTCGAGAATGCTGGGTTTCATGATCCAGCTGTTTCTCTGACCAGTCTGCTCCCCACGTTCAATGGTGCTGCTCTCCTGTTTGAGATTGTATTGACAGATCCAACTGATGAGACCATTATTGAGATGTTTGACAATGATGTTAGCAGTGGGCTGTTACTGATGAGCTTTGGTCGGTTCTCAGTTGATCAGAATTCACCCATCGGAGTTGTGAGTGTAATCTCAGCAGGTATGTGTTCATAGATTACATATAGTTTTTAATCGTTAACCCGAGACGCACATGAGCGCAGCGGATTACAGTAGTCTGTCAGTCTGTGTGTGTGTCTGTTACTGCTCAGTTTGGCTCACCTGGTGACTTAGACATAACGTATTTAAACTTGTAGCATTAAAACTAAGGCTTAAAATTTGGGCTATTTTGCAAGGAAGTTTCAGTTCGCAGAAAAGGCGAGCTAAACCTAAGAAGCTTTATATACGTAGCTAGCTCAATCTAAACGCGGCTGCTGTATTATTCGAAGCATATACCAATATTACTAACCGCACCCAGCTAGACTACAAAAGGCCTTTCTGTTTCATGACACATGGTTTCTGTATAATATTGTGCGTTTTACTACACTGTCAGTGGATCCTCGATTATCCGGACCTCGATTATCCGGATTTAATGGGATGGTAATGATCGTCAATTAAGGAAATGGTGCACAATAATTTAACAAATTTAAAGGCGTGGTTGACATAAAGGGGGTGTGGTTCTAGTCGATTCGATTATCCGGTATATTCGCGTATCCCGGCAATTCTTTTTTATTCTTTTGGCCGGAGGGGTCTGGATAATCGAGGATCCACTGTACAGCCTAGTAAGTTTTGTTTGCTTTGTGTGTTTGTGTAGCAATTTCAGTTGACTATGCCTCTCCCTTTGCAAAAAAGTGTGGTGCTATCATCCATGTTAGCTAAAGTGCTCATGTGTTTATAATTATTTTTGCAATAACTGCATGTATGAGGTCATAGCACTACGTAGATGTAAGAATGCATCATGTCAGGCAAGTAAAAGAGTTTTAGCATACAAAGTAAACAAACCTTACTTGCAATTGGCTGTAGTAAAACTCTGTCGGAGAAATCACAATAATTATATTACCGTGTCTTATATACACATCTTGTTATCTCTTCAATGCTTGCTTTTCAATATCATTGTAATAATTTGACGTAGGGGAAAATAGTGCAGCTGTCACTTGCTCACAGTGCATAAAAAGGCTCATTTTGTACCATAAAAATAACCCCTAAAACAGTATAATTATACCTATACACCAAACTCTATTCACATTGGTCCTCCGTTTTGCACAACATGTATCTTGGTCATAGTTGGTATTTCAAGTATAATTTTATTTCTGATGAAACCCTGCGTCTAATATCGCTTCAACATTTTTGTAGGATTAGCCAGTCAAAATATCACTGTGTTAGTGCATGTACGTACATTTTACTTCCGGGACCAGGTGAACGCGAATACAGACTTTAATCAGTGTTGTGGTTTACTTCAACCGCCGAGGGTTTAGGACTTCAGTACTCTATAGCTACTGGTGTGCGAAATAGCTACGTACTTATACGTGCAACTTATTTGCCATGCAGAGTTGACAAGTTTGATTTACAAAAAACATGCCCCCTTTTCTGCTGCCTTCCAGCAAACAGCATAATATCATTGACGTTCCTGTATATACATGTACGTAGCTATACATTACAGCAACTCTGCATCATGTGCTCATAGATTCCTGTGATTGTGGCAGTGGTGGTGCTGATGCTGGTTCTGGTCCCACTACCATAGAATCTGTACAGTTGTGTACTGGTCTGGCACTCAGTCCCTGTGATTGTAACACCACTCAGTGTACAGTAAGTGATTGGCTGTATTGTAACTTACGGTTTCGTTTATTATGCTGTTGTGAAACCACTCAACTGTAAGTTATTTGGTTGTGCAGAACAATCTACTGTATACCAGTATACCGTATATATATAATTATAGCGGGAAATTTTCTTTATCGGGCCTTGATAGCGTATTTTCGTGGTCTTATTTTTGTTGTATGCCCTGAGCACGTCATCATAGTAGCTTACTGTCTGCGGCTACTATCGAATGTCCAGATTTTAGTGTGTTAATTTTTCGTTTCGGGGCTTTCCGTAGCGAAATAAAACCACCAACAAAAAATTCCCCACTCTATACGGTATACTGTTGTGATGCATGGTCTGTTTTGGCACAATATCGTCGTCATTCTATAACTAACTTTAACTTAATTTTGTTTTTTAACTTTGTACCATACAGTGTCGTCCCCCCTATGTTGGTAATGGTAACCTTTGTACCCTGGACTCTGACGGTGATGGTTATCCTGATGAGCCATTGGCTTTGCCTGGCTGTTTGGAATCAAGGACCATTCCATATTGCAACCAGGTAACCTTGCGATACATGTACTTCCTTTTTCAGACAACTTTCTTTGGAGGAGCTTCACTATTTCATCTGTATTATATATACACTTTTCAAGTTGCAAATTAATCATTAACAAAATAATAATCTACTACAGAAACTATATAGCTTTTACAAACAGCTATAATACGTAAATGTAATTAATAATATTTGTGTGTTTTTAACAATGTTCTCCTATTACTCATAGGACAACTGTCCAAATGTACGAAATGTCAATCAAGATCCGTTGGCATGCCAGGAGCCAACAGGTACAACACAAAGTAGTATGCATACATGCTATTCTCGTTCACTGTATAATTGGTAGATCTATTATGTGTAACTCTATACATACTGTACTCTTTTTTGTTGCGGATTCAGAGTTTACTGGTTGTTTGTTTGGTCCTGATGCTGAGTGGAATATAGAGTGGCCCAACACAGTCCCAGACACTACTGCTACACAACCCTGCCCGGGGGAACTAGACTCTGTCTCAGGTACATAGTTACGTGCAAGCCTACGAAGTTACAACAATACGCATGTTGTACAGTGTAGTGAAAATGGACTTTGAACAATGGTAGTGATCCAATCTGTGAATGCACGGAGATGGCAAGTAGCTATATACATGTATATAATAATTATGGTATGAATCACATAATTAAAGTTTCATTACTCCATGGCCATGGCATGGTGATGAAGACATACTATATGCTGTTGCCAGTGAGGAGTGTATATGGTGTTTTTATGTGTGTAGGTGAGGCGACTCGGTACTGTGATGTGAGTGGAGAGTGGACTGTACCCAATGTGCTCAACTGTCAGCAAAACGAGTTTGTAGAGATATCCATTCAAGTATGTGTTAAAACACTGTTTTATACTATGTTTATGTTTTTTGCCAATATCAAAATTTGTATTTATAGCTACGTAGTTATAACTGCATACACACAGAGTGTACTGTACTGTAGCAAAGATCTATTTGTTTGTTGTTCCTTTATAGGCAATTGCTACGTTTTTGCTGATTAATGATCCTGTGGTCCTGCTTGAGGAGACTGTGATGTTGACTCAGCAGTTGGTGGTAATCACAAAACCTGATCCCATCTCTCTCTTACCCTCCTCCCTCAACACCACTAACACAATTCTCGCCTCCGTGCTGGACGTACTGGAGACAGAGGGTAACAACACCGCTGAAGCGAATGAAGTGAGGGTCGGTATACTAGATATTGATATTGTAGGTAAAGGGGCATATTATACTATTGTCTGTGGACCAAATTAGCTAGGATACTGTTTACATGCATGGTGCTACATTCTCCGATTGTTTTTACGAAATTTTATTTTTGTAATTTACATGTTTTGCAATATTGGATCAGAACAACATTTATTAAAAAAAAAAAAGTGTTGGATAAGATATTTATTAAGGCCAGATTAATCTATCTTGTGTGCAGTCTAAGTAGGATTATTGTCGCTGAATATAATTATAATGCCTGTATGTCATCGTACACTTTAATTTGCTTACTGTGAATGATAAGGATTTCGTTCTGTAGTTTATCATTGATGTGTTAGATAACATATTGGATCAGAACAACATTCAGGGATGGACTGCACTACAAGAGGTATACATACAAACATACATACAATGTCATGGTTATATTGAATTCGTCATAATATTACTGTATGTAAGAATGGGAAAACCCTGACATCAGTCAATTAAATACATGCGTTATTGAATTGTCACCCCGGTACATGCAGATTAGTGCTGGCAGCCAGGTATTGCTGGAGAACACTGAGAGGTTTGCTGAGCTGTTAGCTATGTCTCAGAACAATCTTGACTCGGAAGAACCTGTTAGAATTTCACGACCCAACATAGGTGAGAAGAAATTTTGTTGAAAAATGCACATAATTACTCTTTGCGATGGACTTGCATTACTTCTCTTTCTACAGCCGTGTCTGCCATGCAGTTTAATTCGTCGGTTGGCCCCTCACTGTTTGATGACCTGCAGTTCCCTCAGGAAGATGATCTTCTCAACTTCACCAACTCCACGACAGTACCTGCAGTAATAGAGATACCAGCTGAGCTTCTTTTGGAGAGACTGGGTCAAATAAATGGTGAGCAAAAAATTAATGATCACGCCGTATACAGATACAACCTCTAGTATGTCATCTTTTGTTTATACCGCAAGTATAATTGTGATGTACATGCACATGCATAATTTATTACAACCTTAATTAAGTTCTGTATAGGCTTCACAATGACACAGTATTATGCCATACATATACTGAAGATATCATGTACGTATGTATACTCCTTGTGTTTCAGAATGATAACGTGCTATTAATTCTTTAGGTGGTTTTCTACCTGTGACATTCATCCTGTTACAAAACTTGGAAATGTTTCTTCCTTCTTCATCATCTGGCCTCGGTAACTCGAGTGGTGCCTCCATGGTCATATCCTCCCAAGTGGGCCCTCGAGACTCGGTGGGGCAGTCAGAGGTGCTGCAAAATAACCCCATTACAATCAACTTCACCTTTGATGCTGTAAGTGCTTTAGTTGGAAATTTTATAATTATACATAAAACAAACGTTATTCTTGGTAGCTAATAATTATATACCGTATAGCGGGAAATTTCATTATTTTCGTTATGAAGAGCACCAAAACGAAAATAAGCTCATAACGAAAATTTAACCTAACGAAAATTTCCCGCTATACGGTAGTAGGAAACTGAATGGTTTTATAATTGTACATCTGATAATAATATGCACACTATAGTAGGAAACTAAATGTGCACTTTGTTTCATTCTTTATTACTCAAACTTTAAGTATTATACACATTTTACGAGTCATAGTTTTACTGTTTTGCCTAAATCACAGGTCAGTAACGCTGCTGCATCACTTTGTGTATTTTGGAACTTTTCTGATCCGTGAGTTCACTAACTATTTTCAGTGGCATACATAGCTACATGTTAACCTCGTCCCCAGGCAGATTTGTCTCTAAAATAACGCTAGGTCGACAACTCTAGGCCTGGTATCTACTGCTTGCGCATGCGCTAACCTTCCGCCGGTATCTGGCGGACCAGGATAACAAAGTGTATGGTCAGTAAAACAAGGAAGTATTTATGACTAATGACACGTACGTAGATGTACAATGGACGGAGCTAGAGATAGCTAGATAGAACTAGCTTTGCTGGTACTGTGCAGTACGCAAAACCTTGTGTTTGCCGTGATTATGTTGTGCTAAAGAGCAAACAAATAGGTGTTGAAGGTACATATCAAGGCAAAGACTGTTTTGTACAGGCTAGCTATGGCAAGATCGAGCCTTTGTTACCATGTACCAGCTTCGACCGGTTTTTTTTTTACCATAAAAACGTGGTAGGATTGGTGCTCTTGAAGCAGAGGTGAGTGTGGTTGTGTCCCCCCTTGTGTCCCTGATGGTTGATCTGGTCTCCATTCTCCACAGTCGTGGTATTTCTGATGCTACTCTCTTAGTGGAAACTCAAGGGTTGACAAGAAGTACCTGGCCAGGAGACTGGCCGGTAGAAACAGTTTCTGCTGGAACCGCCTTTCTTTGTCTGCATAATTATTTTCAGTATAACATAAAAAATAAAATAAAGTATACGGGTAAGTAAACGGAAAAATAAAACATTCACCATGCGCCGAACAGTCAGTAGCAGGCCTTCTCTTTCCTCTTTGAAGGCGGCTAAGCTAAATTTAAAACTGTGAAGTAATTAACACAACCACAGACTAATATCTGCACACCTATGAGCATCATCTA
>VSKX01043979.1_pt1 | contig 13768 bp, 17 predicted proteins | sample 4799481 | NCBI WGS metagenome assembly VSKX01 (sample SAMN12179537, study PRJNA552185) | sponge metagenome | biome: deep-sea hydrothermal plumes; feature: spots directly above weak diffusing fluid; material: sea water; isolation source: sponge from the Swan site of a hydrothermal vent ...
ACAACTTTAAAATTCATCAAATTCGTGCCATGACTATAGCATGCTTTTGATGAACTTTAAAGTTGTTTGAAATGATTGTTGTTAATGTGAAAAGAAATCTTGTTTGTTGACTTTTTGGCAATTCTATACTTTAACATTTTTAATGTTTTTGAGTCTAGTGTAAGCTACAGTGACACATTGTAAACCTGGCTTGATGCTACTGACACTACGTTTACTTTGACTGTGCAAACTGAGAGTTGATTCCGTGTTAACAAGCACACCTTGACTACAAATACACAATTAAAGTGTTACACATCTTGCTCACACACGCAGCAGAGTTGGAAGAGCCCCAGGCATCGCTGCACAGTCCACCAGATCTGGACCTGGTCTCCCTTAACTCGGCCCTCTCTAGCCTCCCCTCGACCCCTGACCTCCCTGGTCGGGACAGGGTAGAGGCCAGTGTCACGCGAATTAGGGATCCCTCTACTGACTTCTCGTTGCGAAGAACCACACAGTTGTCTACACCCGAAGCACCCTCGCGCAACGACTGGGTACGATTAAATGTCGGTGGAAAGATTTTTGCAACAACAAGGTGACAAAGCCGTACTGTTTAGTGTAATATGGAATGGTGTTCATTACCTTTGTACAATGATATGATATGTAGAGCCACGTTAACGTCTGACCCAAGCTCTATGCTAGCAACGATGTTCGAATCAGGTATGTTACTAAAAATAGACTATTGTTCTATAAATAGTATTAATCACTCCATTGTTTAGGGTGGTTGAGTGCGACCGACTCTACTGGTGCCTATCTCATCGACAGATCACCAGACTATTTCGAGCCACTCCTCAACTTCCTTCGTCACGGAAAGCTCATTCTAAATGAAGGGATTAACCCTCAGGGTAAAGAAATGGGCCGGGCATGTATAATCATTGCTCACAGCCGTTTGATACTAGAGAGTGTGTGGTTAATATTTGACCTTCCTTCTCACACATACATGCATGTGCGCACACACACACAGGAGTGCTTGAGGAGGCCAAGTTCTTCGGCATCTCAAAGGCCACAGAGCCTTTGGAAGCAATAGTGGCAACAGAGGAACGCTCAGTAAGTGGCCATTTCTCACGTAAAGAGTTCCTTCGGATGCTCTCCATCACATCTTCCTCTTCCATACTGCGGTGTCAGGTACTCATAGCAACCAGTGTACTGTATACCTTGCCAGTATCTACTGTAAAGGATATGATGCTAGGCTATAATAATGTATTTATGAAAAAGCGTAAATCGTGTATATACAGTTTTGTTTTACTTTAAAGGCGGGTTTATAATATGACGCTAGGCTGGAATGGAACTATGTTCTATATGATGCTACGTATGTTCCAGCATCCTATGTTAACCGGGTATCAGGTGTTCATTATCTGGCTCAGTTTTCATAGATTATTATAGTTGACTCTGTAGCAAATTACTCAATGGCATGCTTATGTTTATTGTGCTTGCTACATGTATACGTTTTACATAGGTACATGCAGAGGAGGTACGACACGCGTAACCAATCAAGACATTTCAACGCTCTTTGCCTTGTTTTGGCCTTTATAATGAGAAAACAAAGAGCAATGTAATGTCGATCTTGATTGGTACATATGTCGTACTTCCTATATACTTATGTCTACCACCCTATCTGTTGACCATGTGTTGACCACACTCAGGGCATCAACATGGAGGGTGTTGACCTCTCAAATCTTGACCTGAGAAACATTAATTTCAAGTGTGCCACTCTGCGAGGTAGCAATCTCTCCAACTGCGACCTCACAAGCTGTGTCTTTGAAAGAGCCGACCTTTCAAAGGCCATCCTTGATGTAAGTATCACACTGTGAATAGAGTTGAAAGTAGCCTCCAAATGATATTACCCCTCCCCCCCACTATGATCTCAGTTATTCAGAGTGTCTGCTATTTAAGTAGTTGTTGTGTGCTTTCCAATACGATGACTGTGGTTACATCTCAAGTACATGTACACATCCTCTCTCCCTCCCTCCCACCCTCCCTCCCTCCCAGAATGCAGTAATACAGTGTGTTCACATGCCGAGGGTTAATCTAGAGGGGGCAAGTCTGAAGAGCTGCAGTATGGACGAGAGACTCAACAACCGCACCAATCTGGAAGGTGAGCCAAGCAGTATAGTACCCACTCTATTCTTGTTCAGCTATGTGCATGTAAGTGACTGTTGAGCTAAATTTCTGCGTACGTACACACGGTCGTGTATATTTATGGCTGTTGACTAAATAAAGGCCTTGTTCACAAAATATGCAACAGGATCATTGCGTCACGTACGATATAGAACATAGACTGTAGTTCTTTTTTGCGATATCGAATAAGTTATGCAACCATAATTTATTGCTCTGACACTAACTGTTCATCTCTCTCTCTCTCTCTCTCCAGGAGCCAATCTAAAGGGTGCTGTCTGTGATAATAGTCAGATGAATGGAGTCAATCTTCGTCTGGCCAGTTTAAAGGGAGCCTCTCTCCGCTCTTGTAACTTGAGACACACCATCATGGCAGGGACTGACCTAGAGGTGAGTCCAGTGCATACATATATATTGTCAAGAGTAGATTTACTCTTGATATCGTTTGACTAGAATATGTTCGAGGACTACAGTACATATGTAACTGCTGCGGAGTACTTAGTTAAAGTCTATTCACATTCACCTGGTCCCCAGAAGTAAAATGGCTCATTAAAAGTATTTTGTGCAGGGATAGCTATCTTTTGACTGGCTAATCCTACAAAAACCTTGAAGCTGTAGTTAGAAGCAGCGTTTAAGAAACAGAAATGAAATATCAAAGTATGACCGAGATACAGTGCAAAAACTGAGGACCAGGTGAACGCGAATACATGTAGACTTTAGTTATTTGACTGTGAACTCCAGAATAAAATTGTACACCTTGTCACACAGAGCTGCATTGAGTGCTCTCTGTGTAGCTATTATAAAGTTGCCGTTCCTCTTCCTTAGGACTGTGACTTGGAGGGCAGTGATTTGCAGCATGCTAATCTCAGAGGAGCCAATATAGAGGGTACTAATTTCCAGGACGTGGCTGTGTAGCCATTTGCTCATTTGGTAGGCTCAAGTTAGTTTGGCATTCTGTTGCTGCCCTCTCAGAGTCAGCGATATAAACCTCCCGTTAATTTTGCGGAGTTTTCACTGTACTGCAGTATTTCGTATGTCATTAGAAGAAGGGGCTTATTATTAGCTTCCTTCTCAGCATGAACAATACAAGTGGCCGTTGTTTGTAAAAAAATCTTGTGGGAAGACATTTTTCCTAGCAGTTTTATTAGAAGAAAAACGGCCTGAGAAGGAGGCTTTATTATACAAAAAAAACCTTGCGCATGTTACTGGTGTACTGTGTTATTACATATGAATGTGTATAATCAAGAGCATAATGTCTTATTAGGGGCAGCCACTTACGAATAGTAAAACAGAGTAAAGGCTGGTTTATAATGTTATACCTGACACTAGGATGCTACGTAGGGTGCAGTATCCTTATAAACCAGTCTTAAGACACTCCGCTCCATCTCTCTATATATGCTCCTGGTATAATAGTTTACTAAATCTTTGTCCACATGCACGCACACTAATAGAACTGTGATATGACCGGCTGTGATCTACAGCATGCCAATCTAAGAGGGTCCAATCTAGCAGGAGCCGTGTTGGTGGATATTACCGCTCCTCTACACATGTCACAAACTGTCAATGTTACAACCGTGCACACTAGTCTTAGCGATGGAGGGGGGGTCATCGTGAACCCTGCAGCTGTTCTACCCTCTAACTCACAACCACATGTAGACAGCATCTACTCGGGCAACTCCTAGTCAACACACAACAATAGTATGAACTGTGTGTGTGTGTGTGTGTGTATTAATTAACTGTGTTGCACTCGGTTCAATTCTCAATAATATTTCGATTTTTCACAAGTTATGGGGTCTCAAAGGTAGGGTTAATAAATACAAAGTAAATCTGTGAAGACAAAATTACAATATAAGAGCTAGTAAAAAACAATATTACTTTCCTTTAAACAATGTTCTGTTTCCAGTTTTACTTCTCTTGCCTCTCTCGTTAATAGCCTCAGGAAAAAGCGGTGGAGTGCGAACCACTATTCCTTTTCCCTGAGGGGTGTGGCCTCTCACTGTGGCAACCAGTCCGGGGCCGAGGGTCACAGAGACCCAACCAGCACTCGAGAGAACAATGTCTGCTGTACTTCTCTTCCAACTCTCACCAGTGATGGAGATATCTTGAGACTCGAGTGGTGGAAATGACTGCAGTCGACCTTCTGGCTCAGCCATCGGAATCTACAGAGAAAGATTCTATCAGGAAAGGAAAGATATATAAAAGCCTAGGCTAATAGTTAATTGTTTACCTGAGGGGAGTAAGGTCATGGGGATGATATTAAGAGAACAAATTTAGATGGGGGGAGGCGATTAAGGTGGGGTCATGCTCTAGTTGGGTTACTAATTATCAGGCTAAATTTATCATACAATCGATGACAAGAGACCAAAAGGAGCTAAGAAGCTTAGGGCTGCACCTTGAGCATAGGTGATCCCAGTAGGTTCTGGTAGGCCCTGTCACCCTTGCTCACTCTCCCAGTGTGTACAGGAAGGTATGATGAAGCAAACACTGTGAAGTACGCCGAGTCTGAACCCTGTGACAAAATACCAGTAACAAAAAAGTCAATTATGAGCCATCAAAAAATAGCTGCTCTTAGGGGACGAAAATTATTTACAAACACACAGAGAAAGGATTAAAGGATCAACAAAGGTGCTGTGCTGTGGGTAGTGTGTCCATACCACTGTATATAGGCTGCCTCACTTGAAGGTAGTCTAGTCGAGCCAGGCCTCCAATAAACAGACACTGCTCCGGCTTCAAAATAAATGTTCTTGGTTTCAGCGGCTTCTTGGACAAAGTGAGCTTGAGCTCCTTGATTGTGAGAAGATTAATTAACTGTAATGAAACAATTTGTTAAGCAAAATGTTATGCTAGTGGCTGTCGTCTACCTGAGCATCGTTGATGGCTCCTGGAGTGTCATGTAGCCAATATTTGTTCCAGGGAAGAGAATCTTGTACTTGCTTCCTTCTCTTTCCAATGCCTAGTTCTTCCAGGACATCAACAATGTCAGTAGCTTCTGGTTTGAGTCTCTTAGCCTCTTTTGGAGTTAATATATTCTCGTCATCGAAAGTTAACTGCTCCAAGTCATCATCTTTGTAATCTAGGAAAAATTCAAGTTCAGTGCATCTGTACCTATGTGTAAAACCAATGCCTTACGAGTCATGAGTCTCTCTGCAACGACATTGATGGTAAATAACCCATTTTTATGATCGGTGAATAAACAGTGTACATAGCATTAACTAGAAAATTAAAGGCGGGATAACAAACCATTTAGCTGCATCTGCTGTGATTTCATCTGCTGTTGTCTGAGTCTCCTTGCCTTACCGACTGAGAGGAGTGGGAAACTGAGCAGACCAAGCGTCGTTCCCGGCCACTGAGATATGGTTGCCATAGGGGCACTCATCCTAACATCTGTGCTCAACTGACCAGGCCTGGCTCCACACAACCGAGAGAGAAGCGAGTTAAAGAGCGTAGACTTCCCGACATTAGTACAGCCCAATAGATACACATCTCCTCTGTTCCCCCACGAGTTTGTTATCACGTCACAGAGTTCCTCGAGGCCAAATCCAGTCTTTGCACTAATAAACCGAACACCCATTACATTACAGTCTGCTAGGCTCGAAGCAGCTGTCTCGGACAATACCGTATGCTCAAACTCTTTCCAAAATCGTTTCGTTGTGTTTTGGGGAAACAGATCAGTTTTATTGGCCACTATGAGTACTCGACTCGAGGACGAAATGAGAGAGTTCAAGTTGGGGAAGACACTACCAGGATAGTCTGTAACATCGAGCATGAGCAGAAGGAGAGCCCGTTTCTCTTTGAGAACACTAAGATGTGAGAGATAGTCATCAGCCTTTAGAGAGATGTTCAGCGCCGTATTGTAATGCTTGAGAGAGAAACAGCGCTGGCATATCAGAGGATCTGTTCTCCGGTCTACAACAAGATTTGGCTCTGAGTCAGTGCTCAAGTCTTCGTGGACGCTCTTCTTTTCTATCTTCTCTTCCGGTGTGTATCCAGGGAGCTGGTTGTCTTTGTTCTGCAGTTGGGCCCCACAACCAGCACAGTGTAGCGGTTCTGGTGCGCCATTAGCCTCAGGGAGCAAGGAAGATGCACACTGTAGGCGACAGTAAGGATTGAAAGACCGCCATTCAGAAGGCTTGGGTCTTGAAAATTGATAGAGACTAGTAATAGAGATGGTACCGACTCCATGATAAGTTCTTGTGGCTGCTGCAAGTGGACAGAGACATCTTCTTGGCCATATAATCCATAGAGACATTATCAGCTTTTACGCCACGTGAAAATAATCGTCAAACATAGAACCACTTATTTTTATTTCTATTATTGAATTTCTTGTATAACGATCTTTACCAAACAAAAAGGTAGATCCTTGTAATTGTACTTCAGAAGAGCTCTTGGTAGTCTCGCACCATCCTCTTTGATTGAGGAGGGCGTTGCCGGACTAAGCTCTTGGCTACTGGCTAAACGAGCTGGCTAAAGGCCTGTTAGCTAGCTACTGCTAATAGACTCAGAGATATCAGAGAGTATTCTAGAGAATGGAAACAACTGAACCAAGCAGGAAAAGAGTTAGACTAGACGGAGAAGAATCTGCAGAGGAGTCTAAAATGCGTGTGGTACTGGTAGCCTGTGCCTCAATGAGCCCTATCACCAACATGCACTTGAGATTATTTGGTATGAAGCTAGGCTGGTAATAAATTAATGTATGTAATAACTGTAAACCCGTAGAGCTGGCTCGTGACTGTCTGAACCAAACTGGTCGCTACCATGTTGATCGAGGGATCATATCACTTGTTCATGATGCCTATGGAAAGAAGGTATTAGGGTTAGGGTTATAAAATAAAATGCAGGAAGCGACACCCCCCCAGAGTTCGCGTTGTGTCATTATTGTGAACCTGCCTTTACTTAGCGCATGCCTTTACTTAGTGCATGCCTTTACTTAGTGCATGCCTTTATTCCCCATATGCTCCCACTTCATCATCACCGCTATCTATCTTGTAGGGTCTGGCTAGCAGTGTGCATCGGAAAAATATGGTAGAGCTTGCTCTGAAAGGGACCGATTGGATCAAGTAAGTATTATTAAAAAAGTACAGTCGACATACGGTAAGAGACGAGATAGCTGAAGGAAATCTTGTGTACCATATTACGATCCTTCTGAGAAGGAGAAGATTTTACCATAATTATTGTCATTCCAATAATCGGGGTGACGACCATTTTTAGGGTGCATTATTTAGCAATTGATCCCCCCTCAGCCTGGACCCGTGGGAATGTGATCAGAGTGAATGGTTACCAACACGACAGGTTTTGGACCATATCCACGATGTTGTCACGGCACAGTCGGGTGGTCGAGATAAGATAAAGCTCCTCTGTGGTGCCGATCTCCTCGAGACCTTTGCCACCCCCGGACTGTGGGCTGACGATGACGTATGTGAAGTACCTATTTGTACTACTACAGCTGTCATATCTTTTGCGTGTGATTTTTTTTTTTTTTGCGATTAGATTTATACAGTGTGAGCAACAAGCACACACAAAACTAAAAATCACTATGCTTTTTCTTTTGAATTTAATTTTTTGCTCAATGGTGTTTATATACGCCACGCATACGGTAGTCTGTAATTGGACGTTTGTATTGCTCTCAGATTGATACGATTGTTGGCAAGTACGGTCTCGTGGTCATATCTCGGTTCGGTTATAATGCACAAGAGTTTCTCTACAAGTCAGATAAATTGTTTCCGCTCAAGGTATAGTTTAACGAATAGCCCATCGCATTTCCTAATTACTGGGGTCAGCACGTTTTCAATAACATTGTCTGTTCCTACTAAAGAAAGCAAGAGACAAATGAGGCATTTTAAAATAAATTTTAATTAACAGTTGAGAATTTTGTTCGAGTACTGATCTAGTAAATTATACTTGCACATACGTTTCTCAACTGTGGCTGTCTCTCTAGAACAACATTGAGTTGTTGACTGAGTGGATACACAATGACATCAGCTCCACCAAGATCAGGTAATGACATTACTAACGTGTACAACAAGCCACACCCCTGACCACACCCCTGACCACAGACGCAGTCTCCAACGAGGGGAGAGTGTCAAATACCTTGTTCCCGACTCTGTCCTCGATTACATCAAACAACACAACCTCTACACGGTGATTCTATAGCTGTCAAAATCATTGACTCACTGTTTGATAATTATAGCAAGAATTTACCGTAATCATATTTCTCTACACACAGGAGCCTCCCTCTCCCCACCTGTAGTAGTGAAGAGCAATCCCTGCAGTGTGTGCAGATATTTTCATGCTAAAACTTTTGTTACTAGAAATTGGCAATCATTTTTGTGACTGATTAATTAAGCGACTTTGAATCAAGTCCATTGTTCAGTGTTATCAATTTGAAGCCCACAGTGTCGGCTAGGCTAGCTGTCAGCGCTGGGATGACTTCGTTCACCGTCACAGTCCTCCCGAGGAGCCGTGACAGAGAGGTTGCTCTCTTACCCACCAGACCACAGGGAATGATGTGATTGAACCAGGAGAGATCAGTGCAGCAGTTGAAGGCCAGGCCATGATAACACACTCCTCGGGTCACCTGAATACCTGCACACACACACATACATCAAAAGCCTGGTTCACAATATGATGCTACGTAAGCTCTAGCATCATATGAAACAGGTGTGCATAGGCATAACCAGCCTCGGTTAGGACGCCCTCTTTTATAATGCCCATATACCACCACATAAAATCAATTTTTTCGTACATTCAAGAAAAATACTGGTTCTATAATTAGAACGTTACTTTGTGGTGAATTTGTAATACTGTACATTACGGAAACATTTTGCAGGCCACAGTTGTGTGACCAACTGGTCTTCTTTATCCACTCTTGTTCCAACAGATTAGCACTTACCTACTGCACCTATCTTCACTTTCTCCCCGTTCTCCTTCACCCACACGCCCACATTGTCTGTTGTGAAGCCCTCTATTCCAAACTCTGCCAGGCCTCTAATCATAGAGCGCTCCAGACAGCACACGTATTCTCGCACTCCAAGCTGAGCAACAATAATAATAATACATATACTGGACACTGAATAAAAAGGACAATTGAAAACTCACTCTCTCATGACTGTATAAATAGTGGCAACAGTTCAAGAAGTGCTCGCTATAATTGATAGTTTTACTGTAATTTAATTGCTCAAGTTTACTGTAATTACAAGTAGTGGAGTTACCTTCAGAGCCCTCAAGTTTAGAACAGGGTAGACTAGCAGTTGCCCTGGTCCGTGGAAAGTGGTCAAACCACCACGTCTCGTCTGTGTGAAGCATTCATAAATATAATACTGTCATTATGGCTGTACGTGAATAATAATTATATAGCAGCTACCTTGTGTATCTCAGCACCTAATTTGGTCACTTTCTCCTCGTCAAAGTCTGTAAGCCTCTCTCGCAAGCCGAGGGTGTACACAGGATCATGCTCACATAGCAACAGCTCTCCAACAGGCTAAAGGAATTAAGGAGCGCACTAAATAGAATAAATGGGCATTAAATAGAAACAAGAAGCTCCAGTAAAGTTCTGTAAAGTGTGTGAGTATTGAATGTAGTATAACTACACGTACACTCTCTCACGTACGCACCTGCGATGACTGTACTGTCTTGTACTTGTTGGCAAGCGTTTGTTGAAGAGCGAGAGCTTTGCTGTAGCTCACTCTTCCAAGCTTTCTGAGGATCACAGGAGGGGGCGTGGCCATTTGGTGTTTATGTTTTATGTTTATGTAAAAGAAGCTAGAGTCTATCACGATCATAACCAGCCTAACTAAAAAAAGCTGTGGCGCCGAGAGATCTGCAGCTAGCTTGCTTTTGACCATGTCTACGTCTAGCACGGGTACACAAATAAAGGTGTCTCCGCACACCATTCCAGGGATACTCCATCAGCAGAACCAGTCTGCCTTTGACTGGTGAGTGGCGTTGCACTGGCTACCTAGTGCGGCAGTCAGTCTAGTTTTGTCTATGTATTCCTCATGCAGGGGTTGGCAGGGTCTGCTAGCGTATGGCTGTCACACTACCGTGGTGGTGGTGGAGCCGAGAACTGTCCAACCTCTACAGACACTAGACCATCACAAAACAAATGTCGTCAAAGTACGTTTAAATTATACATCACCATATTAAATTATGGCCAGAAAATTTGGCAGTGATTTTGATTTGGTGGTTGAGAGAGGAATCGACAATTTCAAATCCACCAATATTAAATCCACGTAGAGATTATATTGCGAGACTAGCCAGTAAGGCAAGGACTTTCAAATTTAAACCATCAATATATTGATCTATTTGCCACACCGCTAAAGTCAACATTTCCGGCTATTTACGATGTAAAATGTGTTGTTCCTGTTCTACCTCTTCTCCACATTTGACTCCTCCCCCTTTGCAGGTTCGCTGGGCACCTACAACGCAGCATCACACCCTCAACTCTCCCTACTCCCTTCGTCTTGCCTCTGTGGACCAGAGCTGTGTGTGTGTTGTCTGGGACGTGGGTGAGGGTGGAGTGTACACCGAGTTCTCCCTAGGGACTAGGACCCTCGTGGACCTACAGTGGTTGTCCATTAATGTGAGTGAGGGAGGGGTCACGCATTTCCTTGAATAGTAAACAAAATAAGGATATCCCTAGTCAACTGGTAGGCTGGATAAGGCTCTAGTTTTTGCTCAATCCCAAAGTTTTTTATAATAATAATTATGTAAAATAGTAAAAATACGGTATGCTGCACATGCATCTATTTGCGTGTATTGATCATAACTGCTTAATTAGAGTGAACGAGTGAATTAATTGTGCTTTTTCTCCCTGTCCAGGACTCGTGCCGCAATATGCTGGCAGTCCTCGTGGCCCCCAGCACCATGACGATATGGAATGCTGACACTGGCACTAAAGTCAGTCGGTTTACGTTCATTGAGAGCATTCATGCTTTTCTCTTTAACCCCTTCCAAACTGACAATCTTGTCTGTGAGTTGGTCTCTGTTGTACGTGTGCATAATTATGTTCACTGTTAAGTCTTTGTTTGTTTGTAGTTTTTAGAACATGACGCTGGAGCTTACATACTAGATTAGCGCCAGGAAACGCTTGATTAGAACAATCAAGTGTTTCCTGACGCTAGTCTACGTATGTAAGCTCCAGCATCGTAATTATTGTGAACCAGGCTTTTGCAGTGATTGTGTGCATGTACAGACATGACACAGACAATTATTTCTATATTTTTACACAGTACAATCCACTGACTGCCTGATCTTCATCAGTGAGTTCAATCCCGGCAGAAACCCAACGGCAGGAGGAAAAAAATTCTACCTAACAGCCAGTCAGTCTGCCACGCCCTTTCCAGGCAGAGGGAAAACCCCTTACCACCTCCAGCGTCGTCTGGTTGCTGGAGACCAACTCAGGTGCAGTGTACTGCTTGTCGTGGCATGCATATCTACGTGTAACCAACCTGCCAGTTGTTTTGATGCTATGTGTGATGTTTTTAGTTGAAGAATCCTCAAAAATGTTAACTAACGACTACACACATGTAATGTTGGACTACCGATAGTGCTGCACAGACACTGTGCACAAAGTAATGTGACTTGCATACGATCAAATAATTGTAATGTCTGTTAGTAAAATATTAACCTAGAAGGTGTGGTGATTTGCTACACATATGCATGCTATTTTCTCTGTTTTTTGTGAACACATGTTCCCTTAATTGCATGAGCAGAGGTGAGGAGACGATTCAGTTCACAGAGTCAGCCCAGCTGTTGTTCTCACCCTGTGTTCGACACCGTCTTTTCATCATCTTCCCTAAGGAGATCACGATAGTGGATCTGGAGATGCGACAGGCCGTGGGAGTCATAGCTCTGGACAGAAGTGCCTCGCCATTTCGCAGTCTCCTCCCCTGCACACAGCGTGATATTCTCTACTGCTTGCACGAGAATGGCTGTGTGAGTGTGCGAGTGCACCAGTGTCTGGACCTGCCACGCCCCCAGACCACCTTATCCCCCGTCGGTGGGGCAGAATCACGAGAGGTACGCTACGTGGCTCACGGACACTCGGAGCCACTGAGGATCAACAAGAGCTGTCAGGTCTACGCTGGAGCTCTTTGTCCAATCACTGAAAAGGAGGTAGACACGTGGAATATAGTGTGCAAAATCACTCTAAAATCATTTATTTTACGAAATTCCACAAAATTTTCTAGCCTCAAAATATTACAGTACTTGCTATTATCAATTGTGTTTCCTGTCAGGTGGCGGTGGTGACAAGTGAGGGGCGTGTCCTGTTCTGGGAGTGTGAGTTTGAGCAAGTGGGTGTGTCTAGTGGGTCGGAAGGGGCGAGGCAACATAAAACCCTCCTCACCTCCCACCCTGTGAGTGGTGTGGATCTCGTGAGTTTGGGGACAGAGGTCGATGAGGGGTTCGAGGCTGATCGTGGGCGGGGGATCTCCCTGGACCAGACTGTTGCTCCCACCTGGTTTACACCCCCTGATGGTAAAAATCTTTCTGACACGGGTAACTCTTTGAACTCCCTCCATAACAAACACTTTGGTTTTAGGAGATTTGTCGCTTATTGAGGGATCTTATTGTTGTATAGTACCATAGATAGTCTCCACTATCTATGATAGTACGTAAACACATTTTGGACTGAGAGCAACTTTAGGGGTCAGGTGGAGTATACGGCACCCCGGTTTTATTCTAATATAGATGATGAGGGTTAAGGCAAGGATCGATGGGGGGGGGGGTTAGGGTTAGGATGGGAATAAAACCGGGGTGCCGTATACTCCACCTGATCCAACTTTAGCAGGGTGTAATACAAGCCAATGTTTAGGTTTAACAGTACAGGAAGTGTATCTCCAACTGTGTTTGATAGTAACCATATTGCCCCTCCCCCCAGGCTGCACAGCGGTGTTTGATAGTAACCATGTTGCCCCCCCCCAGGCTGCACAGCTGTGTTTGGTCTCCTCTCACTTAAACTGACGTTGGGTCGATTGTGGACAGGTATTACAGGCACTCCCACTGTGGTACGCATGAGCCCTCCTCTTACTACACGGAACTGGCCCACATATGCTCCCCTACTGGCCGTGGGTACTAGCACTGGGAGCGTACTCGTGTTCAACTTGGCCAAGAGAGTCCTCACTAAAGAATTCTCTATCTACTCCTTCCCAGTACAGTAAGCGAGGCCGTTTTACATTAGCTAGCTAAAGTTCGTTTTTGAGTTGAGTTGAACTTTCGTAACTTAGTCTAGCTCATGCTTCTACCAATTTCGATATTTCTTGCACCAAACTATGTCACTGTGTTGTCTTTCCCTTCTGTGTGCGTGTGTGTGTGCGTGTTGTGTAGTGGTATTGAGTGGACTGGCCAGACCTCATTTGCTTCCTTTGCTTATACCAACTCTCATAACTCTGCTGGACTGGTGCGTAGCGAGGTGGCCTTCACAGACATGCAGACTGGTGAGCCAGAACATAAACTAATACTTTCTGCCAATAGTGGATCCACTCTTGAGTCTACATACAAGTAGCAAGTTGTATGCATCATATGATCGCTTAAGCCTGGTTCACGATATGACGATAGACACTCGTTTCGTAACGGAACGTACGAAACGAAACGCTAGAGGTTCTAATCAGGCGGTAGC
>VSKX01024750.1_pt1 | contig 13766 bp, 10 predicted proteins | sample 4799481 | NCBI WGS metagenome assembly VSKX01 (sample SAMN12179537, study PRJNA552185) | sponge metagenome | biome: deep-sea hydrothermal plumes; feature: spots directly above weak diffusing fluid; material: sea water; isolation source: sponge from the Swan site of a hydrothermal vent ...
ATGGTGTGCTCAGATGATCAATTGCTTCCTGGTCAAAATGTGCCAATTTCAGAGAAACACCATGGGCGGTGGGTAAAATTATCAAAATTGGGCCGATTTGAAAAATTTGAGCTGAACATACCATCTGATAGAGTTTTTTCTGGGCATTCAGAAAATCACAAATTAGACCAACAGAACTAAAGTTATAGCCAGTCACCATGATCATGTGTATTATAATACGTACGTACATATATCACACTACCCAGGTGCCATTGCTCAATGCTGTGCTGCCTATGGACAAGGGACTGGTACTATTCTGTTGGATGATGTAGCTTGTAATGGAACTGAGGAAAGATTGTTTGATTGTCCCAACAGTGGAATCGGAATTCATAACTGTGTTCATTTTGAAGACGTTGGAGTCATGTGTCCACGTATGCAACTCATATAGTAGTAGACTACTACTAAATACACATTGATTTTTGGTATTCACTTCTTTAGGCGTTTGTAATGATGGTGATCTGAGATTAGCTAATGGTGCCAATGTCAGCAGAGAGGGCAGAGTGGAGATATGCAGCAACGAAGTGTGGGGCACAGTCTGTGACGATGCCTGGGATAATACTGATGCCTCAGTGGTCTGTTATCAACTTGGCTATGGACGACAAGGTACGTATAACATTTTTTCCAGTTCTTTATTGTATAGACACAAGCTTTTTATAAATCAATTAAACTCGCTTTTATAACCGACCCTGGTCAGAGCTAAGTCCAAATCTGCTAGCTAGCTAGGTCCTATAATCATAATATGAATTTTTTTTATTTAGCTTTTTTTGCACTTGTATAGGCACTGCTTTCTCTTTCTCATTCTTTGGACAAGGCACTGGTCCCATTCTCCTGGACAATGTGGGCTGCACTGGTACTGAGAACAGACTCATTGACTGCTCTCACAATGGAGTGGGGCAACACAACTGCGTTCACTTTGAAGATGCTGGAGTGCGATGTGGAGGTAAGTCAATTATTTGTAAGCATGCATACATACTGGTCTTATTTCTATATACTCTCCAGAGGGATATATGTAGCTACAATTGTTTAGATGCCAGTATCTTTATTTTGGTGGTATATTGTTTGAAAGCTTAACAAGAGGTCTCAGTTTATTAAACTCTAATTTTAAACTGTCCAACTTTCAACATTTTCACGCACATAATCAGTAGCTGTACGTATGTGGATCTTATAGTTTTATTTACTAGACAATTTAGTTTGGTCATCTAAGCTTATACACACTTTGCTTGTTTTGCTATAATTATACATTAATAGTACAAGTAGAGGCTTACATTGCCACGGCCTGAGGCTACATTTAAAGGGATTATCATATCTAAACTCTTAGAATAACTTCGAACATATATATATAACTTCGAACGTATATATAATTATATGCTATAATAACTATATTGCAGCTGACAACATTCTATATAATTATTATACCTAGATGAACGATGTATGATGTGTAATATTGTGTGTATATATATGCATGCATAGTGATCTGAACAGGATATAAGGAGATCTGTATCCTGTTATACTACCCGCTCCCCTTTAGGCACCTGCACGAATGGAGATGTGAGACTGGTGGGTGGCACGAGCGAGTACGAAGGTCGTGTGGAAGTGTGTGTTGGTGGTGTGTACGGCACAGTCTGTGATGATTTCTGGGATGATACTAATGCCATGGTAGTGTGTGGACAACTTGGATACACACCAGTTGGTACGTACACACAGACACACCTTCTGTTCCATCTTGCCAACTATTGTAAAGCCATTCCTATTCCTATTCCTATCAGTAGTAATACCTACTGATCTCTACTAATAAGCTACTGCTACCAAATTTAAGAGTTTTTGAATCTATATACTTATACGGAAGCTACCAATTACAAGCTCAGGCACCATACACATGCAGTGACATGGAGTTTTTTTTTATGAATGTGTTTCCTGCAGGTGCCAGAGGTATCCAACAAGCTTTCTTTGGACAGGGTACAGGTGATATTGTGTTTGATGATGTAATGTGTGTGGGTACTGAGGCAACACTCACCGACTGTCCTGCTATCACCATTCACAACTGTGTCCACGCTGAGGATTCTGGTGTTGTCTGCTTAGCTGATGAACGTAAGTGGAAAACTGAGTTGCCGAATAAAATGCTGAAAGTGCATTTGTACATGTTTAGATTTTGATATTAATTTTAAGTCATTACGGTAATAGTGGTTGTATTTTACGTAACGTATTTACCTCCATTTTCCCATTTTTTAGCTCCAACCTGTTCCATTCTGATTTCACCAACCAATGGCTTTATCACTTACTTTCCTGACCTTACTGCTCCATTTGACTACCTCACCATGGCAACATACGGCTGTAATGCTGGCTACGCTCTCGCTGGTGGGGACAATGTGACCACTTGCAACAGCACTGGAGCCTGGAGTGGAACACCACCAACGTGTCAAGGTAATAATTATGACATAAAAAATATGAAAAAAATTGCTAAAAATAAATGTGTTTTTTCATATTTTGGACTTCTTGTTTTTCAGTTATCACTTGTGATGGACTAGACACTGTCAACAATGGCAGCATTACGTACAGTCCGGACATTTCTGTCCCGTACAACTATGGCACAAATGCTACGTACTCATGCAACGAGGGGCTGTATTTGGAGGGAGATGAAGTCAGAACCTGCAGAGGAGATGACTCTAGTGTCACTGGTACCTGGACTGGAGTAACTCCTGTCTGTGCAGGTAAGTGTGCATAGGAGAACATCTCTAAACTACACACACACAACGTAATTATGCACATCATTTACTTCCAATTTTAGTAGCTACGTAAGCTACATAGATTTCTCATAATATGTAACTTTGGACTTCCTATAATTATTTAATATAATTATACTACAATATATTTTTTTTGCATTTGGCTGTTTGAATTTGGACTTGTAGAAAAAAAATACACATCATTTACTTTCCAATCTTAGTAGCATAGATTTCTCACTTTTCTTATAAAATTATATACGTAATAATTATGTCGACGCCAAATGGTAGTGTGATTTCATCAGTATTAGCTTTAATGTTGAGGCTGATTGATCAATTTATATACCAATGCATTATTAAATATACTCTTAATTAAGACTGCTAACGTTTCTGTGCAGCTATACTGTGCCCAGCCCTCCTTCCTCCGGCCAATGGATACATCTCTTACACTGAAGAATTCTCCTCTGCGTTTGGGTTTATGGAGATGGCCACATACAATTGCATCACTGGCTTTGGACTGTCCAGTGGAGACACTGTGAGGACCTGCACTGGTCCAGCAGGAAGCTCTGGAGAGTGGACTGGAACTGCACCAACTTGTGAAGGTACGCTGCAGATCTACGTAGTAGTTCCTCCTATAATTTATCTAGCTATATAGAGAAATTTATTCACAGATCTTTTCTCCTTTAAAAAAAGAGAAAAGATCTGTACAATAAATTTCTCTAGTTATAGACCTGCATATATAGCTATGTACCGGAAATACTGGTAATTTGTAACTCTTTCACAATCAGCTATAACCTGCCCTGCTCTGCCTTCTATTTCAAACGGACGCATACTCTTTGCTAACGATTTCACCCCACCTCACAATTTTGGTACCGTGGGTACTTATGTCTGTGACTCTGGATATGCTGCTGTGGGAGATGATGTCAGGAGTATCTGTGGAGGAGATGGGTCCAGTACTAATGGAGTCTGGAGTGGAACAGTCCCTACTTGTCAAGGTGTGCAGCTACACAAGTTAATCCTGGACAGTGATTTCTTATTATCAGTACACTACATGTCTGCCTGTTTTTGTCCTATATACGTAAAAAATGGATCTACCATACATTAATTGTTCTGTTGTTTTTCCAGCTTACCTGTGTGACTCCCTGAGTTCAATTGCCAATGGTGCTATATCGTACAATCCTGATGGTCTTAGTCCGTATAACTTTGGAACAGTTGCTCTCTACACATGCAACGAAGGATTTGTAAGGACCGGGAGTCCTGTTCGAACCTGCCTCGGTGCAGGCTCAAACACAACAGGATACTGGGACAGTAGCCCTCCTGCATGTATCGGTAAGCATACACACCACTGGAGACTGGGAGGCCTGAAAACGAAAGTTTAACCCAACGAAAATTTCTCGTTGTACAATAGAACATTAAATTGGTGCAGCTAATAGATATGACTCATCCTATTTCCTATGCATACATGTAGCTGTTCAGTGTCCCTCTTTGTCTCCTCCCCTCAACTCCCTCATCGCCTACTCCCCCGACACCACACCTCCTTACAACTACCTCACCACGGCAACGTACGAGTGTACCACTGGTTATGGTCTGGTGGGTGGTGACAAACTAAGGGCCTGTATTGGATCCCCCTCTGGAGATGATGGGTGGACGGGAGATGCTCCAGCCTGTGCAAGTGAGACAAAGAAAATGCCTGTAGTATAATAATTATCATGATTTATGGCCGATAAGATTTTTATTGCTTATTTTTTAATCACCCATTAGCTAGCTATAATTATGTAAACCTTCATCTCGTGCTGTTATATTCCCGTTACTTTTTACAAACAAACATATAATTATTATACAGAATGTGCTGTAGCTACTCTATGCATGTATGATTGTGTTTGCTTGTAGCATTGTACGTACGTATCTCCTGCTGTGTAAAGGAGTGGTCATAACATTTCTGTATTCTTTTCTGCAGCCATATTTTGTCCTGCTCTCACTGCTCTCACTAATGGCCAAGTGTCCTATTCCACTTTCACATCTACCTACGTTGTTAGCACTGTGGCCACCTACACCTGCGACACTGGCTATGGACTGACTGGAGGAGATGTTACAAGGACTTGTGGTGGAGATGGGTCTACTACTAATGGAGTCTGGGACGGAGTGATTCCAACTTGTCAACGTATGTTCTACGTAGCTTAATGCACGAAGCCCTTGATTGAACTTCGGCATCTTTTAACGAGCCATAGCCTGATTTATTGCATGGTGGTATACTTTGGAGGATCTTTTGATGATTTGCGATCAAACTGAATGTCTGTAGAGGGCGATTTTGTAGCTAAGACGTAACAAAAACCCACAAACAGAGAAACTGTGTATACGTAGCTACAGTACAGCTACGTAGCTAGTTTGCTTGGGGTTAAACTTGATATCCTTGCATGTGCATTGATTCCTATATTTGGCTGTCTAAAGTTTTTTTTTCGATACTATACAAAATCTGTATAAAATGGTATGCATGTTAAAAAACATTCGCTACTCCTATTTGTGATAAACTTTGTACTCTCCAATTGCATAGCTATCACGTGTAACGACCTGACTCCACCTGCCAATGGGGGGTTGATTGTGTTCAGCAGTGGAATGCCGTACAGCTTCGGCACAGTGGCAACGTACAGCTGCAACACTGGCAGCGCACTTGTAGGCGGGGTCACCAGGACTTGTGGAGGAGATGGTCTCTCTACAACTGGAGCATGGAATGGCACAGCCCCAACTTGTCAATGTATGTTTCTTACAGTACATGCATGTGCTGCTTTTCAGTACATGTATACATTATGTATAGAGGTTTAGTTAATTATCACATTCCTCAAAAATTCTACAAAAGCCATACTTATTGAGTCTTGAGAGTTAATTTTTGAAACATAAAATTGTTTATAGGCATCTAGTCTACCTTTATAGTTTGTAAATTAAATTTCCTCTCCTATATAGCTGATACCTGCTCATCTCTCGGACCACTTACCAACGGCTTGATAGCGTACAGTTCTAGTGGGACAGGTTCATTTGCTATTGGTGTCACTGCCACCTACTCTTGCAACAGTGGGTTTAGCCTGAGTGGTATTGTCATCAGGACCTGCACAGATGGTGGCATTTGGAGCGGAGGAGACTCTGTTTGTACAGGTATCGTCTTTGCAAAATATTTCATTAATTACCATTTGATATTTTTTTGGACGGAGAACTATATCCGTAGTTCAATTGGGTGTAGTTTTGCATTTGTTCCCCACTGAAACAAGCTGTGTGTTAAGTGGTTAATGTGAGAGTCCATAAGTTGAGCTGGTATGTGTGATAATTCTCTCTCCTTTTTTTAGCGCTGAGCTGCCCAAATGTACTTCCTCCGGCAAATGGCAACATTCACGTGACAGGAGATGCCTCGAGTCTAACAGTCATGTACTTCTGCAATGAAGGCTATGGACTAATGGGTGGGGACATTGTGAGGACATGCACCAGCACTGCTCCCGTGTACACTGGAACTGCACCTACCTGTGAAGGTACGCCAACTATATAGTAGTCAATTTTATTTGAGTTGAGCCTTGTTTTCTTGTTATAAATTGGTCATTCTTTGATCAAATTTTATGTTTCTTGAACAATTGTAATTAAACAGCTCTTCTAACCATTGCCTCAAAATGAGGTGATTACCTACCAGGCAAAAGTTAGCTGCATTTTGAGCCACTTTTTGCCTACTTCATGGTCTCAACTGAACTCACACACACACACTTACTAGCTAATAAATATCTCTATCTGTTCTCCTTGCAGCCATTACGTGCTCCTCCCTTCCTCTGCCTGATAATGGAGTGATTGTGTACTTGGCTGCCTCCCCTGCACCTTATGAGTTTGGTACCACTGCCACGTACTCGTGCAACACTGGCTATGGACTGAGCACTGACCAGCCACTCACCTGTGGGGGAGACGGGTCCAGTCCTACTGGACAGTGGACAGGAACCACTCCAACTTGTGAAGGTGTGTTGCCAGTCGGTGCTTTAAGTATACAGTCTGTGAAGTAGTATTAAACAAAAATTGGTTGTGGAGTTGTTCATTGCCTGTAGCAAATTGAACAAGTTGTGGAATGTCCCATTTATTTTTATATCTCCTGTCTTTCTTATCCTTCAGCCATCACGTGTGGTTCCTTGAGTGTAATCTCCAATGGAAGGATAGCCTACTCTCCCGATACAACAGATCCATTTGACTATGGCACTAACGCCACCTTCAGCTGTGACAGTGGGTACTTCCTGGAGGGAGATGCGGTCAGAACCTGTGTCGGAGATAATGTGAACGGAAACTGGAACGGAATGACTCCACAATGCACAAGTATGCATTTAAATATCTTTCCTTTACACTCTGGTTTATACTCTGGCTTGCTACTGCATGCATGTCTGGGATACTCTTTTTGTTTGTCTTTATTGTGTACATATATATTATAAGATCCAGAGGTTTTGCAATCATATTTTCAGCTAATAAAAAAAAGAATAGCTATAGAGTAGTGTACCATATAGCGAGAAATTTTTCTTTTTTTTTGTTACAGAGAGCCTCAAAACGAAAAATTAGACATTAATCTACTTACGTAGTACTATGATACCGTACTCAACAAAAATACGCTTTCAAGGCCTGATAACAAAAATTTAACCCAAATAAAAATTTCCCGCTATATATACAATACTCTAATTACTGCTTAATGTGATAGCTGTTGTTTTTACTCTCATACAGTCGTCATGTGTCCGAGTCTAACTGCTCCGTCCAATGGAATGATCACGTATTCTCCTGACACCACCTTCCCTTATGTCTACGGGACCACGGCCTCATACAGCTGTGCCCTCGGCTACACTTTGATGGGTGATACTACAAGCAGGATGTGTTTAGAAGCATCATTCGGTGGAGGACAATGGAGCACTGGAACTGACCCAACCTGTGAAGGTGAGTAAGTATAGACATGCAGATGTCATTTTTATCCATTTATCAAAACCTTACATATCAGTTTTTAAGTAAATTATTACGGTGCATACAATGTAAATAATTACCGTTTTTTTTTTTTTTTTTTTTTTTTAAACAATTCGGCAATGCCAGGATACAAGAATAGCAAAAAGAAAGCTAATAAGGTAGTACCCTTACTTACATAAAATAGTAAAGTATAGTGATTATTATAGCATACTAAGTACAGAAGGATCATTAAGAATAGTTTTAAATGATTCTAAGGAGGTACAGGCACTTAAATCACATTTTGCCACAATCTTGTTCCATAGTTCTATAGTTTTCGGAAAAAATGAATTTTTATAGACTGAAGTTCTGCATGAAACTGGAGCAAGAGACAGTTCATTTACATGCCTTGTATTGTAGGGTAGATGTCTCTTCTGGAGTGTATCCTCAGGGTAGTCACATATTTTAAACAGCAATTTATACAGGTGGTACAAACTGGCCAATGATCTTCTATCGCCTAGTGATCGTAGATCTGCTTGATGCAAAAGGCCCAAATAGCTGAAAGAGTTGCCCCACTTTTTTAGACAAACTTTTAGCGCAAACTTCTGGGTCTTTTCCATACCCTCAATGTTACATTTTAGGTGGGGGCTCCAAACAATTGAAGCGTACTCCAAATTTGGTCTGATGAATGACTTATATAGTTTCAGCATAACAGTGGGGGGGGAGTGAGTTCCAAAGTTTCTGTGTAATAGTCCAATAAGCTTTCTTGTTTTTTTACAGAGTGTCCTAGTGTGGGAATGCCAAGAAAGATCTGATGTGAGCTGCGTTTGAGTTGAGCCCTCGCTTTCTAGCTAAATTATTTTTCTTGAGCAACTAGTCACAGATCTTCTAATCATTGCTTCAAAATGAGGCAATTCCCTACTAGTCAGAAGTTAGCTGCATTGTGAACCACTCTCTCATAGGCTCAACTCAAACCAATTTTGACCCTAGTACAGGAGTTTAGCTACCGTACAGTACACACAATGAGATGGTCTAAAGTCCATTCGCGTTCATCTGGTCCTCATTTTTTGCACTGTATCCTGGTCATATTTCAAGTATCATATAGCTTAAAAAAATGTGTGAGGATTACCCAGTCAAAAGATAGCTATCACTGTATGATACTATCAATGAATAATAATGAGCCATTTTACTTCCGGGGATCGGGTGAACACGAATAGGCTTTAGTGAGTATTTCACCTGGTTCGTGGTATTGTGGGGCAGGGGCAGGTGCAGCCTGTGGCTGGTTAGCTATGGACTTCTGCAGCTCCCTGTGAAAAGCAAAGGGGAAAATCGAGTTCAGAGTATTTAAACACATCATCTGAAAGGGTTATCCATGCTTTCGAAGATTGTTAGCAAAATCAATGGCTCGATTTCGTAAAAAAAACACAAGGCCATACTATCTATAGCCTTTCAAGTTTGGGTCAAATTTGCTGGATTTTGAGCCATCACAAAACAAACTAAAAAGGCCTCCCCAAGAGCTACTGAATGTGTTAATAATCCACACAAGTTATAGGCTATTATAGTTACTGTACTTGCAACAGAAAGACTCCAGTACACTTACTTCAGCAAGTCATCTTTTTCTGTCTTCCTAGCAAACACGAAATCGCTCACTTTAGACTGATTTTTGACCAAGAAAGTAGTGAGGTTGTTATAAAAACCAATGCCCTCAGTGAGATTAGCAGTCAATTCCATGTAAGCATCGTATCCAGCTGCAAGATCTCGCAGCTTCTGATCTCTTGCACTCAAACTGTACGCGCTGGTCTCCTGCTCAAAGGCAGTTGCAGCAGCTAGTATCCTTGCCTCGAGCGCTCTCTGGCTCTCAACACTTTCCATCACCTGTGTGTGCGTGGAGGGGGGAGGGGGCGTTAAACAAAGTGTATGAACTTTTTGGGCAAATTAGGAATTGCGCAATACCGTATAGCTAGAAATTTCTGAGGCCCAAAAATTCTGCAAATTCTGCGAATGAATGAGTAAACGCAGAAATATTATCCGCAAATGCTTATTAACCATGCCTAATGTACAGTTGAAAGTTCAATTCGCAGAAATATTATCCGCAGAAGGTCTTCTTACCGCTATTCGCAGAATTTTGGTGCCGCAGAAATTTCTAGCTATACGGTACTACAGATTAGAGAGGATTGCGTTGTATCTGTTTTACGTCATCATTTAAACACAATTACCACGATGTACTCTTCTCCCTTCTATACTCTTGCTGGCATCAATGTCTGTATTATTATGCTTACGTTTACGTGAACCAGAGTAAATTTACCTAGTGAGGACGAAGATGTACATCTGTAGGCAAGCTAAAGAAGCTAAAGCTTACAGTTTGCAAAACAATGCAAAGCAGACGCTTCGCAGGAATTCTATTTTCAGCAATTTCCTATGGGAGAAATTGTCTAGTTTCAACCCAGGCCAGCATCATATTGTGAGCTGGGCTTTATTTTTTACTGATAAGTCTTTTTAAAGCTACATTCTATTAGTGGCTGCTTTACCTGAGAGCTCCGTTGAGGCAATAGCCGTAGTAGGTCTGTACACAGAATAGGTGTGGTCTAGTGTGGGGGGAGGGGCTGAATATATCAGAGAGAGTGGGGTTTCGATGGGCAAAGTCAGACAGCTTAGTCAACTGAGACACTGAAACTGAACCTGGACACGTATCGAATTTAGAAATGATAATCATAACAGGTTCACAATAATACTATTTATGACGTTGGAGCTTACGTAGCGTCAGGAAAGGCTCAATTAGAATACGGCTCTAATTGAGTGTTTTTGCTGCTACTGAGGCTGCGTAAGCTCCAGCATTATAATATTATTGTGAGCCAGGCTTCACACACCCACACCCTCACACACCTTGTTTGTCCACTGACACACAGTGCACAGCTCCGTCACTAGACAGAGCCAACAGCTGTCCCGTAGTAGGACTGGTATCCATGGTAACCAGGCCTGGTCCAGAGACAGCCTGTAAAAAATTATCATTTACTCATACTAGCACATATGCTGACATACAAGTTCAAAAAAACATATCGTACAGTATATACCTTATTGTTATTATTAAAAACGGGTACTAATTTTAGCGAATTTTAGCAATTTCGTGATTATCGCTAAATTTTGTCCGCGCTAATAAAACCTTTCGTCCGCATTTCTAATTATGTTGTATTGAAGTTGGTGCGAATCGCCAAAATTAAAACAGAAAAAAAATCTGAAATCACCAAAATTACTACCCGTCTTTAATTTAGTAACAGTAAGGTAGGTAGAATGTATTGAGGACGTATTTGAAACCCTGTCCGCGAAAGTTTTAATCCAGGAAATTGGAATGTGTATTAACATTATTCGCACAAAAGTAAAATGGTGAAAGCGTTTAGATAGTCAATCCGCGACAGTTTTGCTCAAGAAACATTCTAGCTATATATACGGTAAATTTACCTTGCTCCAATATCCAGCTAATCTCAGAGCCAGCACTCTGAACGAGGTAGGTGTGGTTACCCCGTCCACCAGTGTGGCCGGGAGGGCCCTGTTAGAGCCCCACACAGTAGCACTAAGCTCACCCCTCACACAGGGCGTCCAGAACAACAGCAGTCCTGTGAGGGATGTGTGAGGAGTGTGAGGAGTGTGAGGAGTGTGAGGGGTGTGAGGAGTGTGAGGGATGTGTGAGGAGTGTGTGGTTGTGAGGAGTGTGAGGGTGTGAGGAGTGTGAGGAGTGTGAGGGATGTGTGAGGGTGTGAGGATGTGAGGAGTGTGAGAATCAAGTCACGGTTTTATCCCACTCCCCTCACAGAATGAAATTGTGCAAGTGTGCGTGAAGTAGAACAATAGTTCACAATAATTATGACGTTACGTGATATCATAATATTATTACATGATTCAGGAATAGAACACATAATTATATCATTGTAACAGTGTAACTGATGTTACGTAAGCTCAAGCGTCGAACCAGGATTAAGAATGAGGATGGTATGAAAGTGCGTGTGTGTGTGTGAGCGGGGAATAATAATTTCAACTACAGGTACCTTTAGGAAAAGGAGTGGTGGTCGGTAGGAAGCAGACTCCACCCTCAAAGCTTGTCAGTTTAAGAGAGGGTGCATTGGTTAAGAGCACTCGAGATGGACCCAGACACACAGTGTCATCGACCTGTAACGACCGAATCGTGACTTGTGAGGAGTGTGTGGAGTGTGGAGTGTGTGGGTGTTCGGTGACGAGGAGTGTGCTTGTGGGAGTGTGCAGTGTAGCATCCTGGATGAACGAGTTGGGATTGATCGACAACGATACCTCCTCTGTGTGTGTGTGTGTGTGTGTGTGTGTGTGTGTGTGTGTGTGTGTGCAACTGAAGAGAGAGTGTGTGGCATAAAACCTGGTTCACAATATGACGCTGGAGCGTGTGTACGTAACCTAGCGTTGGAAACGCTCGACTTAGACCCACATTCTATCCACTGTTTCCTACACTAGGCTATGAACCTTATATTAACAGTTAGTTCACAACATAACGCAAAGTTTGAATTACGTACTTTCTAATTATTGCTAGATCTCGCAAGTCTATTCTCGTGTGCATTACGTTTGCGTTGTATGTGTCATATTGTGAACCCGTCTTAAATACATGCACTGACAGACAAAATAACCTTTTAGCTCCCAAGCAAACTTGGTAGAGTTGTACTCAAAACACGCCAGTACTCCACAGTCTTGAATCTGCACAGGATTAAAATAAGAGTACTAAAATTAATTATGAATCTATCTAGAAGAGACAATTTAAATAGAACATTTTACTGCACAAGTACAATGTATGAATATACACTAAAGGCGGGTTCACAATAATTATGACACATGAAACGCAAACGTAATGCACACGAGAATAGACTAGCGAGATCTAGCTCAAGAATGCAAGCAAACTGTTCACAAGATTACGTAAAGTACATAATTCAAACTTTGAGTCATGTGAACTACTTAACTGTTACTAACTAAAGCCAGGTTCATTGTCTAAGATTTCTCTGGCATGGATTTTTGAGACTCCTGACATTTTGTAGTAGTATACAGGGTGTAATCTAGTAAGAAAATGACTGTGGGACTCGACTTGACTAAGATCGACTACAGCTAATTTTATGGTAATTAACGTTCTCTCACAACTATGATGCGTTGGGAAGTGTCCACGGTCATATCGATGATACTGATCACACGAGTGCATTTATTGTCCAATGGCAAAAGGTAGGGAGTCACATGATCATCACATGACACAGGATCCTCTCTCAATGGTATGCGACTGAATGCAAAAAGCTGAGGCAAACCTGTGGGAGATAATAATTATGCTGAACTCAACAAATAGGACCAGAGAATACATACTGAATCAAAAAGTTAATTAGGGAATAGCTACAAACTGCATGGCAGAAAAGGTACAATTGTAACCGAAAGCAATCGCTAATCTGAGCACACCAAATGAAAGGTCTATGAAGCAGCTACAGAATACATGTTTTAGTTTCGAAATACGTTAATCCAAACTCAAGTTATGGTCCTTCAAAGCTAGCTACTGAAATAGGCCAATTTTGAGAAAAAACCGAAATGGGCATATTTTGACCTAAAAGCAATTACTAATCTGAACACATCAACTGAAAGATGGACAAAAGCGCTACAGAGTGCATGATTTTACTTCGAAATCTGTCACTCCTAACTCAAGTTATGGACATTTGAAAGTGGACACAATTAATGCTATGCACACCACACGCACCTTGCTTGCTTTGGTCTGTGAGTGATGTAGGCTTGGGCTGAGTACTCACAAACACATGACCCGGTATCACCGTGACGATATCAGTGGTCACATGACCTGAGCTCGTCTCCCCGCCACCCTCAAAACCAGGAGTGGTGGTCTGTCGAAACAGCTCCCTCAACACCTGCAGTTGTTGAACAACTACCTTATTGTTACTATTGTAGACGGGTACTAATTTTAGCGAATTTTAGCAATTTCGTGATTATCGCTAAATTTTGTCCACGTTAATAAAACATTTTGTCCGCGTTTCTAATTATGTTGTGTTGAATTTGGTTAATTTGGTGCGGATCGCC
>VSKX01038241.1_pt1 | contig 13758 bp, 3 predicted proteins | sample 4799481 | NCBI WGS metagenome assembly VSKX01 (sample SAMN12179537, study PRJNA552185) | sponge metagenome | biome: deep-sea hydrothermal plumes; feature: spots directly above weak diffusing fluid; material: sea water; isolation source: sponge from the Swan site of a hydrothermal vent ...
GGCTAAAGTTATAATCACCTCTTTCACAAAAGAATCACAACACACTAATACTTTGTGAGCGAAGCAACATCTACTCGTTTACACAGTGTCTGATTATGAATTATTGTATGTCCCAAGGTGTTTTGTGTCCATGGTGGCATACCGTTCCCATCCCCCGGAAGAGAGTATATCTCTGCCATTAATGATATCCCAGCCAACCTACCCAACCCCATGGGACAGAGCGGCCTAGCTTGGGACATCATGTGGAACGATCCCATCAGGTACGACGTACTCTAATTATTTAGCCAGCATAAGCATTCTTGATTATCACTTGCAAAGTGTTTGTTCATTCTATCTACGTTATTATGTCCAATAATATAATTAGTATAGTCATCCTTGTCCCTTTTTCTGCATTGTAGGAGTGACGAGATTGATCCCGCCATAGAGGTCCATTTGGATGAAAATAAGGGATTTATTGATAACTTTGCTAGGGGAACTGCTCACATGTTCAGGTGAATATAGATTATGCGAAGTGATTATGGTATGGTGTGTGACCTGCAATACGTAACATAACATTTATTTGTAAGTAATTAATATGCAATTTTCTTTAAAAAACCTCTTTAGTTCTGAGGCTCTAGAGGATTTTCTAAAGAGGAACAAGCTATCCCATGTGATACGAGCCCACGAGTGCAAAGCAGCTGGCTTCCAGATACAACAGCGTGGTCGTTTACTTACAGTATTTTCCTCCTCTCACTATTGTGGCTCCTCCAACGATGCAGCGTGTGTGCTCATCGACAACAAAAAAATAAGAACTATTCGTCTAGACACTTCCTAGCTTATTGTTGCTAGTTGCACAAAAGTTATAATATTTTTATAATATTTTCATCACTTGTGTTATACAGTATTTTAAATAGTTATGTCATTGATTTTGGTTTTATTGCTCAAATGATTGTGTTAAGTGTTGTGGATGTAAAGGCCATGTATTTTCTCGCTATTTATTATTATACCTGTGTCACTATACATTTCACATGAAGATTAGTATAGATCTACACATCTATAATAGAATCGATGCATGCCATTGCCAGATCAAGTACTGTGTATAACATACATTCCAGATATTATAGACTAGCTAGTAACAAAACAGTTAATTCTATAATTGAGTCTATTAATATTGTCGTTAGGCCTAAACTACAATTTTTTGAATAACAATTAAAATGCTCTTAGCATTCTGTGCGGCCACAGCAGCCTGCTCATAACTAAACAGCGTAGCAGGAATGTAAGGTGGGTCACAGAAATCTGGATAACGGGTTTTCTGCAAATAATCATCCAAAGGAGATACCAAGGTAGGGAGTTCTGAAGCCCTGTGACCTAGTTTACTCTGGAGCCCATACGCATGAGTGACAAGCTTAGTTGTTTTTACAGCTTTCTCAGATAGACCAAAAACATAGATTTTTCCTGCTTTTAATGACTTTTCTGCTACTTGGTGGGCCTGAAAGCATACCCCACAGGCAATATCTGGCTCAGACAAAAGTGCTTTAAACAGGATGTCCAAGAGTTTCACATCAACCAATGCTTGTCTAAGCCACCTGTTTGCTTCTACTTGGTTTCCTTTAATTTGAAAATCTCCCCTATCAAATGGAGTTTGGTACATTCTTCTACTTCTTTGAGTTGCACTCCCAGCTGAATGTCTAGAAGGTGAAGCATACCCACTACTACCCCACCAGTTAGCACTGCTAGCTTGTGGTTTACTATAGTGCTGAGACTCAAAGCCCCAGTAGAAACCTTGTGTTCTAGCTTCATTGTCCCACTTTGCCTTGGGTAGTCGTACATTTCCTCTACGTTCTATTTCAGACACAAGAAACTTAAAAATCTCTTCAGCAACGCATTCATTCTCTGGGTTTTTATCAGGGTGCCATTTCAAGTATAATCGTTTAATAGCTTTCTGCTTATCTTCTTCGGGCAGTCTCCATATCTTGTCCAACTGGTCCATTAATTCTTTCTTTATGTCTTCAATATCTTCTTTTTGTAAGCTCTTTCTAGTAGCATAGGTTTCACCATCATAGAGTAGGACTGCTTTTGATTCAGGAAGTTGTTCTTCAATTGCTGGCTGTGATGACCGGAGGAGCTTGTACAAGTCGAGGACACTGATAATTTGACCCTCTTCGTCCTCTTCTTTGATAAAAACTGTGTACTGCATTTCAATACGTGCGATAGAGTCAAAGTCAGTATATCCATTTGGCAAAACTGGATCAAGAACTTCAGCAAAAATAAATTGTCCCCGTGATTTTTCATATCCTACCTTTTCCCCAGAATGGAATACATTATCAGGAGTTTGGTCAAGACGGTGTTTCCAGCACTCGGGTATTTCTGATCCTATGCTGAATTCAACCTTTTCCATGGCAATACCTTCTAAGTCAATCGCATGCTTATCAAGTATGGTCTTCACCCTTTGCGCAGTTTGGGCTTTAAGCAATAATCTTAACAAGTCTTCAATTTTTCTCAAATTGACATCTGCGACAATCTGTTTCTCAATTATGCACATGATATGACTTAACAATAGCGATACTGGTTCATCTTCAGCCTCTTCCTTGTCTAGACCAGAATCAACGTACAATATAAAGCTATCAAATGTACTAGGTTTCAAGAAGCAAGGTACTTGTGCCTCTCCTATTTTCCGGCCTGATGTATTCAGAACAACACTGGTTTTTAAGTGTTGTAGTGAAACTACTTTTATATTACTCAAGAAACCAATGATTGGTGTTTCAAGCGCCTTGTATATATCGGGTTGTTGAGTAATACATTGTACAGCAGAGAGACACCCTTTACTCAAGATATCTAGGGAGAGGGTGTTCTTCAATTTTTGTACAACAGGACTGTCATCCACTTCTTTACAATTAGAGGCAACATCCATAGTGGAAATTTCTGACAGCCCAATAGGTTTTAATGAGCCAGGAAGACGTCTACAAAAGCTTTGGTCGGAGAATTCATACAGTGTATCTTCCATAGACAGTTCTTGATAGTTTGTGTCACTCAAATCCAGAATCATGTCAACACGATAACTAGGGCTGTCAGCATACACTAACTCAGTGGATAAAGCAAGCTTGTGCTCCACAGTTGGTAAGTACAGAGGCTTTAGCTGGCTTTCTAAATGGGACTCCGAAGTTTTCTTTAACATGTTGTATAAGTACTTTATACATTGAACAACAGTCTTCTTTGTATTATCATCCAATTCATCTTCTTGTGAAATATCATGGGCTGCTTCCAGAACTATTTGCATGTGCTTTTCTTGCAACTTGTCATGCAACCCAATATTAGTAAGTTCAGTCGTTGCCAGTTGAGGTGGCAAGAGATGAAGAAACGGATGAAAAAACTCTAACTCAGAATACTTAGTCGAAATAACACATTGTGGTTTCACTAGAACAACCTGCCACTTAAACTTGGCATCTTTTGTGCCATAAACAGGAATACATGGGAGTTCGGCTAACACGTTATAATCAGACACTGACATCTGTGCAGAACCAATGAATTGAAAGTGATGAACAAATACTGAAACTACATCTTTTCCTTCTTTTGGCTTCTGAAAAGACTCAGGATACTGATCAAATAGATTCTGGCTTGTTAGTTTGCTTGAGGCACAAATATTTGTAATATTTTCAATAACAAGTGAAAGTTTTGCTGTCTGAGTTACTCCTAAGTGTTTAACCATCTGTTCATCTATAGCAAGATAGCCAGGTAGAGAAACTACACATTTGACTGTCCAAAGTAGGCATGCTTGACTGGCTAATGTTGCCTCACTTAACTTGGTCATGCCTATACATTTGTCACCAGACTTTACTTTGTTGCAAGGTATAGCAGCTGAACATATCCATTCATATTCAGGTTGCAATTCAGTACATACGAATGGTATAGAGGCAAGCCTAGTTAAGAAGGATACGTCAGTGTGCCACTTTTGTTTGGTTCTAATTGTGTCAGAAAAAAGATGTTCAATTAGAACTTCAGAAGCTGTCCGTACATCCTCATGTTCACCTCTTGACACAGCTGTGCAGAGGTTTAAGTACTCATCAGTTGTTAGACTGAGCCTCAGACCAATGTTTTCAAAAAAGGTTAACCAATCTCGTGATTTCTTGAACTTATCTGGCAGAAATCGATAGCGAGTTTTAAACGCTTGAAAAACTTCAATCTGATGTTTGCAAAAGTTTTTGACAGGCATCAAAGGTTCATCATCTCCACCAATACAAGGAAGATCAATTAAGTTCTTGAGAAATATACGGGCAATTTGAAGTTTTGATTGTTGATTGGTGGTCTAAGAAACCGTTTGCATTCATAAAAAATGTTGTCTTTGATTTGTTCAAGATGATCATAACGCTCTTTCTCGTTTAGTTCAGGAAAGACTGGGAAGATAAATTCAGTATATATTTTTTCAGCAGGTAACTTCTTGATTTTAAGGTCATCGCAATTTCCCAACTTAGACCAGCACGAATTTGGTTTCAGAAAAACAAAATTGTCATACTTTTTTATCCACTTCTGGTATCCTGTCTCACATACTTTATATGACCACACATAAGCAGTTTTTCCTGTCAGAGATGTGAAAGTCCCATCAACGTTCTCAAATAAAGGAAGAGATTTAATTTGAGTGTAACACTTAACCTTTTGTTGAAAGTCAATGGCTTTGAAATAATTAATCAAAACAGGTGCTGTATTTTCAGTAATCGTGAAGTCACATTTATTGTAAAAATGGCACACATACTCCAATATTATGTCCACATCAAGGAGTGTTGGACAACTACTAATCGATGCTTTACCAATAATCTTAGGATCAAGAAATGGAAGACCTAGGTGCTCTAGAGTGCTAAAAGCCTGCGTTATGTCGAATTCAGATATGCTATAGTGGCAGACTAAAACTCGTTGTGGCTCTGTTCCAACAGCATAAATAGGTTTGACTTGATTGCTTGTACTGTATAGAGAACCATTGGTAGCAGGAAGAAGAGCAAATTGCTCAATAAGGGGAAGAAGGAATCTGTTAAAAGTGCTATCATTTACCAGACACTCCCAGAACGATCGCAGCTTTTCTTTGGATATTGATGACTCGTAAGCCATGCAAACAGGAGCATCATGCAGCTTTTGTGGAAGTTCTCGTGCCAGTACGTATTTGACAAGAGAGTACTCTTCATCAAAGGGCATATTTGTACTAGTAACTGCAAGCTGTTGTTGCACTTCTACCAGTGCGCCATGAACACTGACGAACAATTCTTTTGGTAAAGGCACTCCTAACAGTTCTGGATGGAGAAATTTATTGAGGCTGTTAGGGAAGAGAGTGTAAAACTTGGAATTAAACACCTTGTCAACTTGATGAAATTCTCGGAGAATTTCGTCTGCGGTGACAAGAAGAGGACAGCCGAATGCATAATCTGGAAAAATGAAAATATTTGGATCGTCTGTAGACGGTTGTAGAAGGTACTGTAGAAACATAACAAAGGTGCGCATATTTTTGAAAACTGTGTTTGTCAGCACACAAGGAAATGTGTTTGTGAAGCTGACCTGATGGCTAAATTGTCTGTAATACTGAAATACTGTTTCAGAGGAAACTTGTCTTAACTTGTCTTCATCCTTCTCAATCTGGGCATTGATACAATCCCGGATTTTAGGAGGTGCTTTAGTGAGTTTCATACCTATGCTCTCAATAACAATTGTCATTTCTTTGTCAAGAGATTTCTTCCAAAAGTAAACCTGAGATTCTGAATCTTCACTTCTAATATGATGCCATGTGACTTTGAATTCTTCATTTTCTGACAATTCAGGTAAGATAACACCTAAAATCTGGGCATTGTTTTTCATGAGAGTTTTGTACATATTTTGAGCAAGTTGAAGGTACTGATCATTGAGATCTTTAGGTTTGGCAGAAGGAAATACTTGATAGTAGTGATCTACATCATCCAAGGCTTCATGATACTTTTTGTAACAGTTTGAAGAAACGTAGTCAGCTTGAGCGCTATTCAAAAATTGGGCATAGGATGATGCAATAGCGTTAAACAGAGATTCATTCCATTCTGCTCGATCATCTATTTCACCTGGTGTGGTCGAGTGCCATAGATCTCTTCGATTAGAATGAAGAACCAAATTGCCATTAATGTGAACAGGTAACTTGGAATACAAAGGAAGAGGCAGAAAACAGAATACTTGACCACTAAACCCTTCAGAATACTTTTGAATTGACTTTGATATACCAGAACAATAATAAGAATCTGCTCGGTGTGTTTGTTCAATCAGTTTTAGAGGTGCAGCAAGTCCATGTCTTGGTTTAACTGTTTTGATTTGGTCTGGTTTCTCCAGATATCCAACTCCCTGTTGTATGAGCCACTTTTCACTCTGCTGATCAATTTTGTAAGCATATTGTGAAACCTCACACACCGTAAGAGGATATTTAATCAGAGAAGCCACACTGTTGGAGTCAGTAAAATTGGATATAGCAGAGTGAAGTGAGTCTCTTTTTTCTTGTCCCATCTTATCCACACTAGTTATAAAGTGTTTGAAACTCTTAAAAGTGGTACTACTTGCATTTTCTTCGATTATGTAGAATTGCAGCTCACACATGTGATTGAGAAATAACAACGCATGCTTCATTTGGGGAGCCCACTCAGTAAGCTTTCGATTCAAAATAGCACCTGTCATGAGATGGTTGCTACTGGAAGTGTGGTCAATTATCTTTGACTCACTGACTAGTTTTTCTGTGCATCTCAGTGGAAATCTAAATAAAGAACCTCTCGACAAATCTGGTGCATTTGGAATTTTTTCTCGAAGAAAGGCTGACTTCATGTCTGGAAATTTTTCCCAAAAGCCTTTTTCACTTAGCCTGTCATATCTCATACCAGGTTTGTCCAACGTGGCACCCTGAATGTATCTGCAGTGTGGGTCTAGAACACACATAGTGTCTCCCCCACTGATGAAAGCGGGACAATCAGTGAGGTGGTAGACCACATTGAATCCAATACCAAATTGGCCAATGCTGTCTTGGATTGAACCCTTGCCTCCAATACCAAGGTTTTGGATGCCTTTCAAATCTGCTTCTGAGAATTCACTGTCGTTCCAAACTAAAAGAGCAGGACCTTGCAGATCTGCCCAGTTTTCAGAAAGAACGCTGCTAGTTCCATGTTGTCGCATGTCAAGTATAAGGAACATTTTTGTAGCCTTGGCATCATCAGCATTTTGAAGCAGCTCTTTTAAGATTGTGATATCAAGTGGATACTCACGCAAAATGCTTTGAATCTTTTGTGTAAGCTCTTCATGCTGTCCAAATGGTATTCCAAAATCATTTTGCGGATTTGAAAACTCTTCCAGCACTTTATTTCGTACAGTTTTGACTCCTAGTTTGCTGGCCACATCCCAAGGTATAATGCTATTGACGTATAAGTATTGATCGTCTCTTGGAAGCCAAGGTGCATCGCTGTAGGACAGATCACGAGACGAAAATAGAACAAAATCTTCTCCTGGAAGAAATATGTCTGCTAAAGTTACTGGTACATAATTTTGAGATTTTAGAATGACAAGGAGTGGTGAAACCAAGTTTTCTAGCAGTATTCGACACTCTTCATTTACTGGGCGTTCCTTAAAATCTTTTTTCATTTCACACAAGACTTCTTGAATATCTTCAAATTTCATCTCATTCTTAATTACAACAGCATCAGTAAAATCTGAGAAATTAGCAAGAATTGCTGGAAGAGCATAAATATAAGGCCCGGGCATTTTCCAATTCTTTACCACCACACTTGGTTTAACAAACTCTTTTCCAGTCCAAATGCAGGATAAAGATGTTAGCGATGAAACGTCAATATTAGGTGTCGATTCAGCTACATATCCATATGAAGGGTGGTAGTTAGAGGTAACCAAAGCTCTTGGTGACTCTTTGAGCTTGTTATCTAAAAATTGATAAATGAGCTCGCACGAGTTGGTTGTCCATGAAAGCAGCTCATGTGATGGAGTGGCCTGATTTTCTATGTAGGCGACTAGTTCTTTGAAATGAGAGATAACCTCATCAATAGTGGGACATGTTCTAATCTTTAAAATTCTGAGCATGTTCTCTGGAACACATCCACAGCCTTCGTCTTCCGATTCGCACACAAAGTAAATTTGACTGCCTGCAATGAGGTCATGATTTCCAATTCTCACAAGCTCTGATCCAGACATCAGTTGCTTGTCTTCTCCTTTCCATTTTAGAGGGTAATTTAGTGATAGCGGGGCACTAACAACTGGAAGAAATGGTATCGAATCAAGGGTCTTTCCTAAGGGTGGAGGTTCTTCTTCAGCGTCGGCTGTGACAATGAGCTTTGCACGTGACAGAGCTTTGAGTTTATCACTTTTGTACAGCAGTGGAATCATTTCAGCGCACTCTATTATCAAGTTCCAGGGAATGGTTTCACTTATCATCCCTAGCTTTTGCAAAGCAATCCTTGATAAGTGTCGATCTGCAATATCCTTGATAGGAAAGTAGCCATCACTTTCATCAAATAATGGTGCAAATTTGGAGTGTGGGTCAATAACGCTATTGCACATTCTAACAACTCCACCATCTGGCAAACATGGAATACAGTCTTTGCTTTTCAAATACGAGCGTAAGATATATTTTCGCTGAGTGTGATCATCATACTCCGATGCAAATATTTCAAGCATAAATCGAATGACTAAATTTCTTTCCTTCGTTATATCCTCAAACGTAAGGAAATTATCGAAAAACAGCTCTGTGAACAAACTTTCATCCATCATTTCCAAACTGCTGTCAAACATGGTGTAGTATTCTGTCGGAAGATCTATTAGGGGGACCACAAGATTTTGCAAAACTTTCAAAACACAACAATGAACATTAGCTTTTTCACCGTCTGCTGACGCTGATGAAGTAAGAATATCAGTGCTAAGAAACTTGCCTTCAGAGATGGACAGCCACTGTTGAGTGTATTCTGAATAAAACAAGCTGCTGTTTTCAATCAACGGGTATAGAGTTGCTAACATATTAGACCAAGGATTATGCTGTTTAAGATTTACATCTTTTGGCCAGATAGAATAGAAAGTATAATCTTTCAGCAACTCATTCTTTACCATCTCCTTGAGTCCAAGAAGAAGAGCACGATAAGCTTCAGGTATGACTCCTTCCATTAATTTGATATTCCTCGTTACTTCCTCGACTGCTTCATAGGTATCTTCGCCAGAAATCCATATGCCTCGACGATTGTTCATGACAGCAAAGTTACTACTGATATGAACAGGAATACCAGTATTCTGAGAGAGAGGTAGAAAACAGAAAATTTCCCCCATAAGGTTGTCATCTACCTTGTAGCAGCTAGCAATAGAGCCTAGAGGGCATGCTACAGAAGCAGTGTAATATTGCTCTTGATAATCAGTGCTACTCTTCTGTGAAACAAGCCAGTAACAGCTGCTAGATAAGCCAATGTCAATGCAGGTGAGTTTTCTTATTTCGATTTGAGTTTGGCAGAAAAGAGGAAGTGGAAATGGATTGGTTTTTCGTTGGAGTGTGTACAAAATCGTTGGCTGTGTCTCTCCAGGATCAATTCGCTGGAACCGGATAGTTGTCACGTGCTGAAGAAACAGCAATAATTTTTCGGCGCTCTTTCGTAAAGCACATTCAAGTCTCTGGATTTTTTGGTTGGTGTAGCATGTTGTACTGAGATCACTTTCACGTGTACGGAAAGGTAACCTGAACATTGTACCAGGATATTTAGACAGTTGTTGTCGGTTAAATCCAAATAGTCCATCATACGGAGAAAGTTGATTTGACCCTGCTATAAATCTACTCGCAAACCTAATCATTTTTCCTGGCTTTGTATGATCACTAATTTCTTTTCTGAGATGAGTTAACGTTGGATCAAGAATGAACAGTTTATCACAGCTGATAAATGATGGTACATCTGTCATGTGGTATACAGAACAAAAACCAATTCCAAACTTTCCAATCTGAAGCTTCTCGCCAGATTTAGTTCTTCCAGCCAATTTGGTAATGTTCTTAAAATCTTGATCACTAAAAGTGCTATTGTTATGAATAATAAGAGCTGGGCCATGAGCTTTAGCCATTCCAGGAAGGTACAGGGTTTTGGGGTCTGTCTTATGCACTCTTGAATCATAGCAAATGTTCACTACAGAAGCTTTAGCATCATCGGCATTTTGAAGCATTTCCTTTATGATAGTGAGACCATCAGACTCTTTGTATTGACTCAGAACATCCACAAGGCGATCTAGTAGAGATTCACTCTGGCCAGCATCTTCAAATGTATCTTCAGATATATCCAATAACTCTGAAAGTGGTTGTATTCCTAAGGATGTCATCCACTTTGTATCTACACTCTCATTCACAAAAATGTAATCGTCTCTTTCATCTAAAGTGGTTAAGTAGTTTTTTATAAACTCGCTCTTTGTGAACACAACTTCAGAAGCACACTCTAATTGTGGCCAATTTGATTTAGACTCTACGGGAACAAGTATATCGCTCGCTATCTTTTTAGTGCCATTTTTAGTCACCCATTTCAGTATAGCCAATACTATATCCCAGACATCATCATGATCAGCAGTTGTTCTTGAGCAGCTAGGGTGGTTTTCTTTCTTTATAGTGGACAGAATGGACACAATTTGCGATTGTGTAACAGTTTTCTGAATACCAGAAGCTTCACCAAATAGTTGTTTGTAACACGAAAGGGTTTCTGGAAGGATGTACGTAAACGGTTCTAAATCTCGTTTGAAGGTAGCATTTTTATCTAGAGCCACAACAGATGGTGAAACAAACTTATCTTCTCTTGAAATGTAAATCCATTCCTTCAAACCACAGAACTTTTTTAAATAAGATGAATCAGTGTGCTGATCGTTCATGTATTTGTACACTTTATGAACAAAAGAATTCATCACATCTCCTGATAAGTGTTTCTTAGATGTAAGCACCATTTTAAAATGATTCATTACGTGCTGTGTGAAGCACCCAGAATCTGTTTCTAATATAGTTGATATGCTAAGAGCTAAACGGGCATCTACAATATATGCTTGTGAGCCTACTAAGCAAGAGTCAGCAGGTGAAACAATAACATTTTGGGTTCTTAAAGAGACAAAGTGAGAGGGGCAACTATCTCCTTTCCAAGAAAGCTCTTGTGGGTACTCACTTGGCCTTTTAAAAGCAACTGGAAGCCAGTTTCTACTAGCAGACATACTTTTTAAAGCCTCTGAGAAGGAGATATTTTCTGTGAAATCGGGCAAACGAACGTATCCACTGATCTGAGAGAGAAATTCAGGGGTGCCAATGTATTGCAGAACAGCATTAGCTCTGTGAAATTGTGTAGAATTAACTTTCTGTGGAGTAGAACAGGAAGGAGAGCTGATGGAATAGATAATGTCTACTACATGTTGAGGTGTTACATTTGTTTGAAGGCCACAGCCCTTAAGCAGTTCAATTCTATAAGACAAAGTATATGGATCCAATGGAAACACATTTTCTCCATCATACAAAGCTTTGATAATTCTTGATGGCTCAAACAAACTAGGCGGACATTTCCTATCGTGCCTTGTCTTCACAAATGAAAACGTTTGAAGGACAACTGTTAACTTTGCACTTTTATCCCTCGAATTCAATGCTAGAAAATTGTCTAATACCTTAGCCATAAGATTATCAATGAGGTGATCAGGAAAAGACCCAGTTTGTATGAGTGGAATAAGGTATTCGACTAGCAATGCAAAATCGGTAGGGAACTGAACCTTTAGAGCTTGCAATAGTTTCATTTGGTGATCAGTTCCACACGAAAGAATGATAAAGTTTGGTGGGAGGTTTGCAATGATATCAATCCAATTGCTCGATTCTCCTAATGGCTTTTTAATCACTGATGCCCTTGAAGCAGTGCAGAGCGAATATAACTCTCCAGACGAGTTAGAAGCAGAAGCAAATATGGGAAGATTTTTCAAGACCTCTTTTCTGGTGCTTGATAGAGAGAGGGAGAAAGCACTTGTGGCTAAGAGAACTCTCATATCTTCAGCTTCATTGCATGTGAAAGTTACATTATTATAAGAATTTTGGCTAGCCACTGCATCAAGAACACTGTTTCCATTAGAAAGTTGTTTGATGTACTTGGGTAAGTTTTTGTGTTTTATGAAATCAAAATCACTTTGAACACACACTCTAACGTTCATTTTGTACAGCGCAGACAGCACATGCTCAGAGCAGGGGCTAGTGGTGTACAGTACTGGCTGAGCAATACTGAGAGGAGCTAAATGGAACTTTGATAAAGAGCTGGAAATGGAACTATAACAGGGAACAAGCAGTTGTTCCTTGAATAGATCTAGATTTTTGTCCTTAACCCATGTCCAGAAACTTTTAAGCCAAGTAGAAGGCAATAAAAGATGGGGCATTGGTACCAGGCTGCTTTTATGCCACTCTGAGGGAAAGACTTGTTTGAGGAGACTAGCAACTTCTTTTTCAGTGAGAGCCTTCAATTTTGTTCGCTGAGAAGTGGCCACTCGTTTGAGACTCTTTTGAAGGCCCTCTTCTAGCTCAGATCCATCAACTAGCTTGTCCTCCAAATTAGGTAACAGAGATCGCGGGCAACCAGATGAGCAGAGATACACTGACTGGTTATCAAAGCTTGCAAATTTCCCACTAACAAGTGGTAAAATATTCAACCCCTGAAGGTCATTATGACAACTGTCGGACAGACAATATTCAAGAATTCGCTTCTTGCCAATGGAGTTAACAGTTGAGTAGCTGTCCGGTTTAGAGCGAAGTCGAGCTCGAACAGACATTTGTGATACTTCTTTGATCTTTTGATTGGCAAACTTAATGGCTGTCCAGACTATAGGAGGAACAGTAACTAGTTGCACACCACAATTTGAAAGAACAGGTTTCAAAACAGATGGAAGAAGAGGATTCTTACTCTCGTTGATAAAAGTGGCCTTTGATACTTTTATCCACTCACCCGACTGCTGGTGAGCATTTGGATTCTCAGTCCATACAACTGGTAGTTTAAATAAGGATGAAAACAATGGCTGAAGAATCTCGGCAAACTCAGATTTAGACTTTTCTAAAGATTTTGCATCAGGCCAGGAATCATAAAATTGCTGTTGTGATAAGTACTTCATAGCCTCTAAGAGAAGCATGATGTAGCAGGGTGGGAGGAGCTTGGTGACAAGGATCTTATTCCAGTTGGCTGTAGCATCATTCCTCCTTTCGCTTCCTGGCCACTTAATGCTTCTTCGCTCATCGTTCAGTCCAAATGTTCCATTGACATGCACAGGAAGGCCTGACGATGTTTCTACTGGCATAGGGAGAAAGCAAAAGATACGGCCTCTTACGGGTTTACCCCCTAATTCTAGTACAGCACCAACCCATGGTAATGTATGCTGTTTTGATGCAGCTTCTTGTATTATAGTGTCAGCTGATCCAACAGTGTTAGCTACCAGCCATCTGCTAGTATCTGATTGATTTTTCTTTTGAATGTTGTCGGTGACAACCACAGAAAAAGTAGCTGTGTATGAAATTGCCACACTTTACACGCTAACAGTAACAGCCACCAAAGTTGGCACTCCTGATGTAAATGCCCAAGTAGTTATCAATATTACCGATGTTGATGAAACCCCAACCCCAACCCCAGCCGCCCCAACATTCAGCTTTAACGGCGTGGAATATTCCTCAGTTACAAGCACAACTGGCAGAACTTGGTTAGATAGAAACCTCGGCGCTACCCAAGTTGCCACCAGTTCTGATGATGAAGCTGGTTTTGGTGGTTTATATGAATTTGGCAGACC
>VSKX01085418.1_pt1 | contig 13742 bp, 18 predicted proteins | sample 4799481 | NCBI WGS metagenome assembly VSKX01 (sample SAMN12179537, study PRJNA552185) | sponge metagenome | biome: deep-sea hydrothermal plumes; feature: spots directly above weak diffusing fluid; material: sea water; isolation source: sponge from the Swan site of a hydrothermal vent ...
ATAGCAACAGATACACGCGGCGCACTCATAGACAGGCAGAACCAAATATTAAGCGGTGGAGCAGCCGCTATCGCAGGAGGGCAACAATGAGTTTAATTAGTGGTTCACAATATGACACTGGAGCTTACGTAGCGTCAGTTACACACAAGATAGAACATACAGTGTACATTACGTAGCATAACGAATATGAACAAGGCTTTAGTTTCACCTCTTGGCCCCTCCTGCATCAGGGGAGACTACAATACTGTCAGCCCAGTCAGGAATGTTGTCCTTGATCCACTTGAGTACAGCAGGCTCAGCGTACAAGTTGTCAACAGGGATATCAAAGAATCCTTGTATCTGAGAAGCATGTAGATCCATGGTGATGATGTGATCAGCTCCTGCCACTGACAACATGTTGGCTACCAGCTTAGCAGAGATGGGGGCACGTGACTGTATGTGTGTGTGTGTTTGTGGGGGGGGGGACACTAGTCAGACTTGTACTTCTTAGTAATGCATTGGGCGAACAGCGAAGTAATTGATTAACTGCTAAGTAATTATTAACAGGGAAGTAATTAACGAATATATTAACTGCTAAGTTTTACCTTATCCTTCTTGTCTTGTCTAGCGTAGGGGTAGCAGGGGATCACCGCGGTAACACGTACGGCAGATGCAATCTTACAAGCATTGATCATTATCAGCATCTCCATAAGGTTATCGTTAACCTCCCCAGAGCCACTCTGTACTATAAACACATCCTCACCACGCACACTCTCACCTATCTCAACACTAGACGCATAGGAGGAGCACGTTGTTAACACACAGAGTAGCTATTTAGGAGTCTTATTGACTCGCCATGTTTCCTTGTTGGAGAACTTTGTGACGCTAACTTTGTTGAGTTCTGGTAGACCTAGCCTCACGGCGATACCGTGGGCTAGCTCAGGGTTGGAGTTGCCTGCAAATAGCTTGATATTAGGCATAGTTAGGGCTCTAGCTAGCACACTAGCACTGTTTATACACTCCAGTTTACTTTGTATACACCACGTGGGTGGTGCGTGGCATGCTCAGTACTCAGTAAGATAGACGCCCCTCGAAAAAGATAGCTCCGCCCATCTAGTCTAGCCACGTGGTCTGATAACAGAAAACAGTGATGGTGCAATTTGTAGTTTTGTAGTTTGTGTGTCAGTTTAGAGAGTGTTCTACTGCTGCTGCCCAGAGCAGGTATGGAGTACATGCAGGAAGAGCAGGAAGGAAGTGCAACTGCAGAGGAGACCTCTGTCATGTGAGTTTAATTAATACACTGCCTTTTGGTTGGCTTGCCACACACACCAGTATATCTTTCAACCCCCCCTAGTTTATGTTGTGAATGTGGCACCCCTATTGAGCCTAACCCGGCCAACATGTGCGTGGCCTGTCTGCGTACAAGAGTGGACATCACTGAAGGCATTCCAAAGCAAGCTCAGCTTTACTTCTGTAAAGGATGCGAAAGGTATTAATCTTCATAGAATAATGTACTGTATATGTTGTCACACCTTACCCTTGGTTTATAATAATGTTAGTGTCAAAACGCTGACGTACACTGGAATAGAACATTGTTCTAATCCAGCGTTATCTGACACCTTATGCTAGGATGCTACGTTGGGTCACTGTCCAACGTCATGATTATAAACCAAGCTTTCTGTTGCCTGCTATAGATACCTCCAGCCGCCGGCCACGTGGGTGACCTGTACACTAGAGTCAAGAGAACTACTAGCTGTGTGTTTGAAGAGACTCAAAGGCCTTGCTAAAATACACCTAGTTGACGCTGGCTTTATATGGACAGAGCCTCATTCAAAGAGAGTGAAAGTCAAACTAACCATTCAGAAAGAGGTGAAATGATTTATATCATCTTGTTCACAATTATTATGACTCAATAGACGCAATAGTATCTGTTGATTGCAGTAGGACATTGCTTGAGTAGAATATTTTATTGCTCTTTATGCATGTGATATCTTTTGTGACTGCAAGTCTTTATGGATAGCTAGTGTATTCTACTGATGATGATGGTAGTGTTCTGTGCATGCAGGTGCTCGGCTCTGCTATCCTCCAGCAGGTGTTTGTGGTAGAGTATGTTGTTCATCATCAGATGTGCAACGAGTGTCATCGCAGAGAAGCAGCTGACTTCTGGAGAGCAGTGGTGCAAGTACGACAGAAGGTAACGACATTTGAATAATTCTTTGAACGGCCGTAACTTTTGTTGTGGTCCTCGGATTTCAATAATAGTTAGATTTTCTGAAAGGCCATAAAAAACTCTATCAGATGGTATGTTCAGCTCAAAATGATCAAAACAGGCTGATTTTGGTATTTTCACCCACTTATAGCCCACGGTTTTTTGTCAAAAATGAGCTAAATTTTGACCTTTGATTTTAATACACCATTTGAAAGAGCTCACTTTAAGCACTCAGAAAAACGTTAAATTGCTGTGATTGGGCACTCAGAACTAAAGTTACGGCCTGTCAAAGATGGTAACTGTATTTCTGTCTTTATAAATTATTATTATTATAGAGCGCTCACAAGAAGACATTCTTCTACCTGGAGCAACTGTTGTTGAAGCATCGTGCTCACACGCACGCAACACGCATCAAAGAAAGTAGCGATGGCATCGACTTCTTCTTTCCCACCAAACAGAATGCACGTAAACTGGTGGACTTTCTCTCGACCATTGCACCTTGCAAGTAAGCTACTCAAGATTGTTTATTCAACTAAGTGTAGTATTTATTGTTTGAGCTTGCTAGTAAAGTTTTGACTGCTTGATTCACAATGCAACGTTACCGTTAACTTTCTAGGTGCCACCTAAAAATATTATTTTTAATAATGTACGATTTATTATAATTATGAACGAGTGTTTACACAATGCTGAATGTTGTTCTATTCGTGTGTAACTGATGCTACGTAAGCTCCTTGCTTTAGTGGATATGATAATTCTTGTACAGACAAAAGACGTCGTCTGAACTTGTGTCACATGACATTCACAATAACACCTTCCAATACAAGCACACCTACAGTGTAGAGATTGTCCCTATCTGTAAGGTGAGTGTGTGTGTGTGTGTGGGCGGGACTTGTTACTGACTTTCACTTTCAGAATGATGTTGTGTGTCTGCCGTTGAAGCTGTCACGGTCGCTAGGCAACATCGGACAGATTGTTATTTGTAACCGAGTGACAACTGCAGTGCAGTTGATTAATCCACAAACACTACAAAGTAAGATAATCACTGTTTACTCGATATTGAGTATATTTGTGTCTCCAGGTGCTGATGTGTCCAGCACAGTGTATTGGCGCACTCCGTTCCTGCCACTCTGTCATTACCGACAGCTGCAGGAATTCTATGTCCTCCACATGGAAGAGCTACCAGTCAGCTCTGGGGCAGCACGCAAAGATAAGGTTAGCTGCTACAACAAGAAAAAAAAGAGCTATATTGTTAGTAGATTTTGAGAGCTCATAATTATTATCACGTCTTTAGTCTGTTTCTCAAAGTTAAGCAAAAAGCTTTGTCGTGGTTAAACTGAATCTGGTTCACGATCAACGCTATGCTGGAATACTACTTCTTCCAGCATCAATAATTATTATTGTGAACACCGTTTTTTTTAATTATAATTGTGGGCCAATGTACTTGTGAACTAAAGCTATTGTGTTGTGTCAGAACTCTCTGTGTGATGTGTGGGTGGCCCCGATACATGAAGTAGGTGTTGTGGAGATCCTCTGTCGAACACACCTGGGTCACTTACTGTCACCGGGGGATCAGGTCTGGGGCTTCAACCTAGAGGCAGCTAACTGCAACGATACTAATCTAGACCTCATGAAACCAGACCAGAAACCAACTGTGGTGAGTCAGCCACCTTCTTTGTATACCGTATAGCGGGAAATTTTCTTTGGGTTTTATTTTTGTTACGGAGAGCCGCCTCCAAACGAAAATTTAGCCCAACAAAAATTTCCTGCTTTACTGTATAGTATGGCTAGTATGTTGTGCTCAGAGGAGGTTTGATAGCTGTACACTTGTGCAATAATTGGTCACATGATCAATGCATAATGTGCTGCTCAAGTGCAATAATTGGTCACATGATCAATGCATAATGTGCTGCTCAAGTGCAATAATTGGTCACATGATCAATGCATAATGTGCTGCTCAAGCCCACGGTTGCTGAACCTCCTCTGCACTGTGCTAGTGCTAGTGTGTGTGTTGTGTAGTCGGAGAGTATTGTTGGTTCAGATCCTTGTCAAGAAGAGCTATGGAGACAAAAAGAAGCGTCATCGATTGCGCAACTGGCGATTGCAACAAATCGATCGTGAAATGGAAGCAACAAATGAGGAAGAGTACGCTGCGGATTATACTGAGTTCCTGGAGGACTTGGAGGAGGATAAAGATTATCGTAGGAATGTCAATATTTACCATGGTAACACAGCGTAGTGGGGGTTTGTGATGCACTGATATATTCTCCTCTTTAGATCAACAGCCAGTAAAGGGCGGGGCTGAGGAGTTGACCTCTGACCTCCCTCAGATAGGTCTGGAGGAGATGTTGGGTGCCATGAGTCTCCAAGAACCTCCTGCTTCAGTAATGGATAGAGACGTTGCAATGACTGACTGACTAGCACAGTTTGTGTAATGTGTACATTGTTGTTTTGCAAAAAAAGTTTTGATCAAAAAGCAGAAAAAATTGGAATGGTCGTTAAAGCAAAAATGCATAAAGCTGTATGCTTGACCTTTGGCTTCACACAGTCTGGCTAAAGCTAGCTAATTTGCACAGGTTGTATAGCACTCTTATAAACGCCATGGAGGTTGTAACAGTGCCTAGTCGGTTGGAGATAAGCGCAGAGAGTCTGCGCCTATACTTAGAGCAGGAGTTGCCTGGGTTCAGGTGTAGCAACGGTCAGCTAGTCGTGAGGAAATTTAAGTAAGCTCACTCACACAGTGCAGTATGTCAGTAAGCATGCAGTGTTATTAAGTCCTGCATGTCTCCCCGGCTAGACACGGCGAGTCCAACCCTACCTATCATGTGCAGACCTCGATAGGACAGGAGTATGTGCTACGCAGACGTCCCCCAGGGAAACTGCTGCCTGGAGCACACAGAGTGCGTACATCAGTCAGTGTAGAGTCATACCTTAATTAATGTTACTATTATAGACAGGTAGTAATTTTTTTCTGTTCTTAGGTACTCATTTTGGCGATTCGCACCAAATTTACCAATACAGCATAAATTAGAAAAGCGGACAAAATGTTTTATTAACGCGGACAAAACTTAGCGATAAACACGAAAAATTGCTAAAATTCGCTAAAAAATTAGTACCCGTCTACAATAGTAACAATAAGGTAGATAGTAAAGTGTACTGTAGTCCAGCCTCGGTTAAGACGCCCTCTTTTATAACGCCTATAATTATACCACCATATTTTTTTCGTACATTGTTTTCGACTAAAATAATTATTTAGAAACCAATATGTGGTACTGAAAAATTAGCCACACCCACTCAGGTGGATCGTGAGTTCAAAGTACTCTCTGCTCTGTTCAGCGTCAGTTTCCCAGTGCCACGCCCACTTCTTCATTGTACTGACGTCAGCGTCATAGGAACAGAGTTCTATATCATGGACTGTGTCAAGGTACGGTTTGGACCAGCATGAATATATTTAAGCCAGTTGTCCTTTGTTCGGAGGTACTGTACACTGTGTTTTATACTGTGAAATTCAGTGTTGAAAGTACTGTCCTTTGTAGAGAGGTATTTAGTAACAGTGTCCTTTGGTCGTAAAAGTATTTTAGTATTTAGATAGTTCAACTCCAATACAATACACTCTGTGGTTTATTTAGGGTCGAGTGTTTCGGGATCAATTGTTGTCAGAATTGAGTCCAGCCGAACAGTACGACATCAATGTTGCCATGGTGACTACGCTTGCACGGCTTCATTCTATCGACTGGCAAGCCATTGGATTGGCTGACTTTGGTGGCAAAGGTGAGGGGGTTACCATGGTTACTAGCATCCCGTCACCCTCGTCCTGCAGGTGACTACACTCAGCGCCAAGTCTCAATCTGGTCTAACAACTATCGTGCTGCTATAACAACAGGGGAAGTCCCCAGGCCATCAATGGAACGACTCATGAGCTGGTTGCCTAGCAACATGCCTCACGGGCAGCAGCCTCGTACTATAGTCCACGGTGACTACAGGATTGACAATGTTGTGTTTCACCCAACAGAGGTGAGGAGCAAGCTTTTGTAATAATAGTTAATAGTTAATGGCCACACTGTCTTGGTGCTATGTTTTGTGTGTGTGAGTTTACTTGCGCAAGAGATTGACCAATCACTTGCAAGAGATTATATGTTTTGTCAAACATTGCTCAGAACATTATTCGCTGAGTGCTTGCAAAAAACTAAAATGTGCTTCTTTCTCAATTTTCCACACATAAAACTATACTCGTTTATCTGCACTAAGCTAAACCACGCCCCCTGCCCCACCCCCACCCAGCCGAGAGTGATAGCTGTGTTGGACTGGGAGCTGTGTACTATTGGTCACCCTCTCTCAGACCTCAGTTACATGTCTGTGTTCTCCATGGTAACATCGGGTCAGCTGGTGATCTCAGGAACCACAGGTCAGAGTTCATAGCGAGCATGCTATGAGGGACTGCTGTACTGCTAATTGATAATAATTATAAACTTGTTACGTTTTAAGCCTGGTTGACAATAATTATGACACTGGAGCTTACGTAGCGTCAATTAAAACTAGTTGTATTCCAGCATAATGTCAGCATTGTGCTATGTAGCGTCATCATAATTATTGTAAACCAGGCTTTGTTCGTTCTACAGCTGGGTCTATGGCCCCTGATCACATGCCTGGTTTCCCTAGTGAGGTAGAGGTGACACGCATGTACTGTGCCCTGAGGCGACTGCCCCACCCAATACCGACTCTACAATTCTTCAAGGCACTCTCATGCTTTAGGGGAGCGTCCATTGCACAGGTGAGCCCCTCCCCCCCTGGCAATGATTGCTAAGATACGGTTACTGTACCCCCCCACAGGGAGTATATGCTCGAGGTCTGATGGGAAATGCTAGCAGTGCCCAGGCAGCTGCTAAAGCTCAGTTATTTAAAGCAATGGTTGAACCTCTCGCTGAGATTGGCTGTGGCTTTATCGAGTAAGCTACTCTGTTTTTACCATCAGTTGACCACCAGAGGAAAGTAAATATTCATTGCCAGTAGTAGCTATAGGCAGATAGGCAAAGAAAGCTAACTTTTGACTGGTAAACAATCAAGTAACGTGCTGTACGTCTAAAGAACAACAGTTCTGGGTGCAGCAGCCCCGAGAGCTGAGTGCAATATAATAATGATCATAATTATAGGCTATCTATTATAGGCTATAATTTATAGCTATATAGGCTATACATAACTTTTTTTATTATTATAGCTAAAAATTAAATTGTGTATAAACATTTATGTATAGCCTATTATAGTTATAGCTATAATTGTGTATTATGTATAGTGTTGAGCGTGTGCCGTCTGTGCTGGATTTTGTCCACTATTCTGACAAAGCCCGAGACACACTTGAACAAGTGAAGGAATTCATTAGAGAACAGCTCTATCCACAGGAGATGGTACGTACGACCCCAAGCAACAGCACTATCGTATAGCAACTATTGAGTCGATTATTAATCATGATGCTCCGTCCAATCACATTGCAGGAGTTGTATCGTCATGTGACCAACCCAGATACCATGTGGACAATTCCTCCAGTTTTAGAGGAGTTGAAAGTGAAGGCTTGTAAAGCGGGACTGTGGAACCTGTTCCTACCCGGTGTGTCTGGCTACACACAGCTGGAGTATGCCCCTATGGCTGAGGAGATGGGTCGATGTCCCTTTGCCTCTGAGGTGTTCAACTGCAGTGCTCCTGACACTGGTCAGTGCATGCTGCACATCATGTGCATGCACAATATATACATTGTCCATGCATGCAAGTATAATAACGTACATACTGGTCAGTGTTACACATGCACAATAATTATACACACTGTCCATGCATGCAAGTATAATAACGTACATTGTAATCACTATAACTTTTGTTTTGGCGCTCGGATCTCAAAGATTTTTTGTTTTCTGGAAAGCTCATAAAAAACTCTACAAGATGGTATGTTCAGCTCAACATTTTCAAATTTGGTTGATTTCAGCATTTTCACCCACGGTTTTTTGCCGAAAATGAGCTAAAAATTTACCCATGATTTTATTACAGCATTTGAAAGAACTCACTTTAAGCTTATAGAAAAACATAAAATTATTGAAATTGTACACTCAAAACTTCAGTTATAGCCGTTCAAAGATGCCACTCCACCCGTTTTATGCATACAGTATGTGTGATAATGTAGCATACAATCTCCCCCACCCCCCACACACGGACAGGTAACATGGAGGTGCTGTATCTGTACGGCAATGAGACCCAGAAGAAGCGCTGGTTAGAGCCTCTATTAAAGGGAGAGATACGCTCATGCTTCAGTATGACTGAGCCAGCTGTTGCCTCCAGTGATGCTACTAACATGGAGACCACCATCACTAAGGACGGGGCAGGTTACCGTGTGAATGGACGCAAGTGGTGGAGCAGTGGAGCAGGTGACCCGCGTTGCTCCTTTGCCATCGTCATGGGAGTCACTAGTCCAAATGTAACAGCACTGAGACAGCTAGCGGGAAATTATCGTATGCTACACGGAATTTTAGTATAATAGTATCAAACACGCGACCTGCTGACAATTTTTACCTATTTCCCAGTACGAAAGTACAAAAAAATTTGGTTTGAATTTTCATCAAGGAATATTCTGCTATTTACTTTATAGGTTGTTCTGTAGAATCACTGTTTTATTCTTTATTTCGTCCAGGCTGACCGGCTCCATCATCACGGTATGATCATTGTCCCACTGGACTCACCGGGTGTGACTAAGCTCCGCCCACTATCTGTGTTCGGCTATATGGACGCACCACACGGGCACTTGGAGATAAACTTTGACAATGTACGTGTTCCAGCGGAGAACCTCATATTAGGAGAAGGGTGTGGTTTTGAGATAGCCCAGGGGCGTCTTGGCCCCGGGCGTATTCATCATTGCATGCGGATGATAGGAATGTCAGAGAGGGCGCTGGAGATGATGTGTGAGAGGTCAGCTCTGAGGAAAACGTTTGGGAGGAAACTGTACCGACATGTGAGTGCACTGAGGAGAGGGAGGGACTGAGCAGTTAATAGTACACTCATAATAATATGAAGCTGAGCATAGCATCAGTCTATATATCCATCCGGAGTGCATTAAGATGCACTTAATGCACTCCGGATACTATAGTACATGTATAGGCTCACACTACAAAACTGTTCCATTGTATTTTAAATGCACTAGTTTCACAAAATAGAAGATATATACATAGAAACACGCAGTTCTAGAATGGAAGATTCAGGAGCAGTCTGCTATCAAAAATACAAAAATAAAGTTATTGCTAACTATAATTATTATTACTTTAGCTATTATTATTATTATTTCTCCCGACATGCACTCCTGCAGCAAACTGTGCGTACAGCTATAGCTGATAGCAGGATGGAGATTGACCAGGCACGACTATTGGTGCTCAAAGCAGCTCATGCTATTGACTGCAGCGGCACCAAGGGAGCGAGGAAAGAGGTCAGAGTTCAACACACATACACACAGAAACAGTCGGAAAGGATTTCTGAATAGTATTAATTTTGTGTATTTACTATTTTTGCAGATTGCCGCCATCAAAGTTGTTGTTGCTAACATGACGTGTCGTGTGGTGGATCGTGCTATACAGGTGTATGGTGGTATGGGGGTGTGTCAGGACACGCCCCTTCCTGCCATGTACGCCGGGGCACGCTCTCTGAGGATTGCTGATGGCCCGGATATTGTCCATACTGAGACAGTGGCTAAACTTGAGCTCAAGAGCCAATTAGCAGCAAAACTGTGACCAACCAACTAACTATACGTGGTGTTAGCTGCTAGCTATTGTGGACTGATTATAACTGCATGTGTGATTTTACCAGATTAGAATTGGTTTAATATAAAAATTACTGTGAACATAAAAATTTTATTGTAACAGTATAACAATAATACATTAGCTATTTATAATTGATGACATTGACTGAACAAAAATAGGTACCTATAACTATAATTATATAGTAGCTACAGATTCAAAGTATTAAATTACCTATAATTACAATTATGTAGATATTATCCCAACATGCAACTATAATTATATACAGTCCATTGTTAATGTGCATGCGCAAGGCTAACTAGAGATGTCCAAAACTGTAGTTGACAATAATGTTTCGTCCCACTACATCGATTGGAGAGTTATAGCCGCACACTGGAATAGGAGGGCTCTCCCCACCTAATTGGGGCTCTATGTTTGCTCTGAATGGTCGAAACCTCTCCAATTCGCTCATGATGTCTTCAACACGATCTGCTCTAATGTACAACTGCACAAACATATTACCTCGCTTGCCCTCAGCTAAAATTGCCTGCACGTGAATTTGTTCGCCATTTCCCCAATCACTCCACGTGGATCGAGCATTCATATTGCAATTGCCGTTGATCATTCTGTTGCACCGAATTCCAGTAAAATCCAATCCACTAGGGTCTTGGTAATGTATCATAGAGCCTCTTAGGTGGATCTTAAAGATCATATTACCAGATACTTCGTCATTCGTAATGCATTGTGTAGAGAAAACCCGTTCTGTGGGTACTTCTCTTTCTTGACACGATGCGTACACTTTGACTAGAATCTCTTTATCGTCAGCCTTATGTCCGCAAGGCCCCACCCCCTTTGCGTCCATGAACGTCATGGCCTCCTTCACCCAACGACCAGAGTAGCTGCAGTCGCTGACAATTGTTAGAACACGTTTCTTGAAATGTTCAGTGTAGAGCTCCATTATCTCCTCAAAGCTGATGAATCCATCCTTGAAACACCAGTTTCCTGTGTCCCTCTGACCAGGACCAATGTAGTGGAGCACAACTGTATAATTATAAACAATTATGTCATGCATTTAACTTAATAATCATTGCTTACTTCCATCTTTTTTGGTGCTTGTCATGAGATCATTTATGCATTTCTTGAATTGCTCAGGTGACGTTTTTTCTGCAGAAATCACAGCAAAAGTGGAAGTGTCGGAGTTGAGAATGTATCGCATCATCATAATGTGCAGGTCACTCTGGTGACAATTCTTGTGAACTCCTTGTTTTACTAGCATTTCTGTTTCTACTTGCTCCTCCAGTGAGTGTCGTGCAACAACATTATCAGACTTAGTGACTTCAGATACAACGATAACGACATCTCTAGTTCCCGCAGCTCCATCGATAGTGTTGCCATTGTAGTTACTCCATGAAAGCATTCTCTCACCTATGTAGAAAAGTATTATTATGATAGCTATGGAGCTATAATTATAGCCGGATATATTTAGCTACGAGCATGCAGTATTTTTAATTATAATATGCTTTACCTCGTAAGATGTAGGTTGGGTGGTCAGGTTGATTCTCTACTTGAACAGCAGCCAGTATTTGCATGTGGTGCCCCTGAGGAATCAAAAGAAAATCCCCGCCAGGAGACTGCTCCTGACTTCCTACATGCAGCACTGGAGGAGATCCTCTAGAACTAATAGGAATTGGGCAACTTTCTTTTTTTCCAGCCATTCTTCTCACACTGCTAGCAAACAGTTACTGCTAACATGCAGCTATAGCTACATGTAGCTAACTGTCACAGTGTCTGACTGTGCATGACTATTATATGCAAAACAGCCGGCAGCTAAAACCAATGCACGTCATAGGAATGTCACACACGGCTGGACAAAGTTAATTATGTATCTTGCTAAACACATTCAACGCCGTGAATGATTCTAACACATATCTATTGGCTCAATGAATGCATTTAATAGCTACCTCTTTAATTGGCACAAAACAAAAAATAAACAAACACAATTCCAGACAATGTATGATCACGTATGCCATGTCTCCACTACTGAGCTAGACACGTGAACTCTAACCCTATAATGATGGTAGCCTGGATGGTTTGTAGTCTCTGACACAGTCTAAGTAAGATTGTAAGTTCCCCACGTCAAATCTCCCTCTGATCTCCTTCACATGCACAGGCCTCCTGCATGCATAATAATGTATATGTGTGCATGCAGCTATATTATTTATCACCCTTACTTTGAGCTGAGGTACTTAATAAACAGACCAGTGGCATCTCTCTCACTCACCGGCACATCCTATACACACACACAGTCCATGGACAATCCAATATAGAGTATATGCATGCACATTATACATACACTATGCATGCACACATATATACATGCACACATGCAGTCATACATGCAGTCATACATGCACACATGCAGTCATACATACATGCATGCAGATGCACCTTCCTCTCCTCTAAGAACTGAGAGATCAGTTCCAAGCTGCCACTAGACAAGATGTAGAAGCACGGACACTGCATGCAAATGTGTGTAATTTTTACAACTGATAATTATAGTCGTGTATAATAATAAAAAATTATACGTACTTTATATAAGTAAGTACTACTTACTGCTAGTCTAGAGGTGGTCTTATTCGAGGGCGGCTTCTCCAAGAGGGTGGTCACACGACCAACTCTATCCACCTCCACAATACCAAGCTTCACAGTGTCTGCATACACACAGTTCCAGAATATGCATGATCACGCCACGTCTCCACTAGATACATGAAACACTATGATGGTACCGACATGCATTCACACATCACATCACTTCACACACACACACAATGATACAAACCTTCATCCCTGCACTTGTAACAAGGAGCCAGTGCCCCGCCTCCCTCTCTGGCCGGGGACACAAGGAACGAATCTAAGAACTCTGACAAAACGAAATCCTCCATAAAAAGAGTATCCCTATAATTGCACTATAATTAATCTGCAGTCAATTCTCAATGGCGTTTCAATGACATTTCATGCACACACTCTCACCCTCCAATCACTATTAGGTTGTCATGGACACCAAAGTGTCGTACGGCCAGTTCTATGCACCCGACTGCCCCCAGTCTGTCCTCGTTACACAGTGTCCCGTCACAGACCAGCTGCACCTCAGGATACAATACACACCAAGCCTCAAACTGACTACGAAATACCTCGTTTACCTACAGGGAACAATATTGGGACGGTAACGGGTTGGACAAACATTCTCAATCTCTACAAACCACAATGTAAATGTCACTGATGTTGTATTTTTGTTGACAGTGTTTTATCATGTCCACCCAATGTGAGATCAGTGGTTGGCCTGCCACCGGAAGTAGAGGCTTAGCCACGCCCATCAGATGAGGATATTCGTCTGTATGCTTCTCCAAGTCTCTTGCTAAGCGAGTACCATATCCACCAGCTAATATGAGCACCTTCATTTCTGCAGAGTCCTCGAGTACAGGTTGCGGCGCGTTCTGATTAATAGCCGCGACTATAGTATTTATGTTTGTGGGCGTGGTAATTATGTACTATTGCACCATCGATTTTTTTTTTTATAAAAGCAAATTGTTGCTTAACCGCAACTGTACAGGTAAAGGGTGCAGAAATAACATGGTATACGAGTAATGATTTCAGTGTTCAGTGTTTAGGGTTCAGTGTTTAGGGATCCTGCAGCCTTGATTCTTCCATAGCTAACTCAGCAGCTATGACAGCCTTGCCGCGAGAGGATCTGGCTCCTCTTATTGCCTGGATCGAGGATCGGAGTAGCGAAAATG
>VSKX01013929.1_pt1 | contig 13739 bp, 16 predicted proteins | sample 4799481 | NCBI WGS metagenome assembly VSKX01 (sample SAMN12179537, study PRJNA552185) | sponge metagenome | biome: deep-sea hydrothermal plumes; feature: spots directly above weak diffusing fluid; material: sea water; isolation source: sponge from the Swan site of a hydrothermal vent ...
TCCCTTCATTTGCTTCTGTCTGGCCTCCATCACAAGGTGAGTGTCAGGCAAAGCACGAGGAAAGAAGAAAAATGGAATTGAAAAAACTATTGAGAGAATAGCAACCAGAATAAAGCTCAGCCACCAAGCACCCACCCAGGCCGGGTCAGACTCTATGAGGTTAGTTGACTCCCCAACATCCACATACAGTCTCAGAAAACCAGAGCCAATTCCAAAGCCCAGAGCAGGACCAGCAATTGTAGAAACCTGAAATGCTCCTATGTGAAGAGAGACATATTTCGGCTGTACAATATCGTCGATAAAAGACACTCCAACAGTGAACAAGGGAGCTGCAGATATGCCAATGATGGCATTACCAATAATGAAGAGTACATAGGCTCCGATATTACCACCATCACAATCAGCAACAGACGCAGACGGATCATTGCAAGACTCAAATGATGAAGTCCCAGTAATAGATCCGATATCATACTGTCCAAAAGCAAAATGGGGAAGAGCGAAAATAAACGCACCAATACCCTGGCCAATAAATGCTATTCCTATCCATCGTGGTTTGTGTGCTTTTTCCCCAAAGTAACTGATCACAATGACGCTAACAGTCACGGCAACGTCGAACACAATGATGATAACACTAGCAGCTGTACTGGAGAACCTGTAACGTCTCTCCAAACTCGAGACAATAACAGGCTCAAAACCTAACAGTGCATGCAGTGTTTTTAGAAACGAAACGTTAAGAATGGCATGTAACAATTGCTAATAGCCTCCTCTGCAGGCGAGGTTACTACCCTGCAGCTAGTTAATAAAACCCACCACTAATAAGTGCTCCTTCTATGCATCCAAATACACAGAGCATGAAAGTAAAGAACTTTGTGCTTGCAAAATATTGCAGTGGTTTTGGATGGAAAGCCCCAACTCCAAAATTGAACACAGTCAGCATTCCATTATCAGTTTTGTCCTTGCCGGGTTTGTCCATGGGATCAGCAATTACAAGCTGTGTGATGCTATTCACAACTTCGCCCTATTAAGAAGAGAAAACAATTGCTTTTAAATCCCCAGTCTCATTGGCTAGGTGTATGGGAATTCAGTAAGTGTGATATAGCTAGTAATTAGTGATTGTGCTGCACTGTGCCAACACACAATGGGCTGTGGGGGAAACATGATGTCCATGGGAAATATAGTCAAAGTAATGTTTCCCTGATCATGTCCTTATATACGCTGATATGATAGCACTAACTAAAGTGCCGATGTATATCTACCTTAGAAACACGCTATAATAGTGACGAATGCGGATCACAGGCAAAGGTCTAATTGCTGTAACCATAAAAAGACCACTTCCTAAGAATTAGCTCACAGTGCAAGCCATATAGATTAGCATACAGAATCCCATCAATATCCAAAATTAATGAGCTTAGCTATCTAGCTATAGGTCTCTACACATTGCCAGGTTTTAGGCCAAGTAAACTTGAATCTAGCTTGATATGGACTGGCTCAGCACACAATCTGTGACCTACTATAGCTCATACGAAAAGAAACATGCACATGCAAACAGCCACAGATATAATATATCCTGCATCTTACATTAGTCTCCTCCTCAAACTGCACTGTGCTTGTGGGAGATACAGGTGGTTCACTAGCTGTCTCCTCTGCTGCTGCAGGCTGCTCAGGATCTTTGTGCTCCTCTTCCATTATACAGACTCTGGGAAGTGTAGTACATAAATATGTATAGCCAGTCACTGCTTTAAAGTGTAGTACATTAACCAGTTACTGCTTTTGATACAGTGCTAGCTAGCTAGCTATAGCTACATACAGAAAGCCTTAGAAGTGCTCATGCTGACGTTTCAGGAAATGAATAGTTAGCAAACCACTAAAACCACAGTTACACAATAGGCCCTAAGGGTACGATCTGTTTGGTGTTCACTGCAACAATATAATGGGTCAGGCTGACCAATGGCCCTAACCCTAAATGAACAAAAGCAAACAGATGGCATGCATGGTGATCTAAGATTGGCCTGCATGCTATCTCCGACATTTCTTCATCAGTTTCAACTTTGCACACTTTTTCACTCTCTCCTTTGCAGCACAGTGTCACTGGTGAGTAGTACACCCACACGTACTAAGAACGTAGACATTCCACAAAAACACTCTCGAACTCGGGAGGTAATTGTCGTACACCCAGCAGTGAATGGCACGGCGGCCACACTCTGTCTGCCAGTAAGGATGAGCATCAACGATTGGGGCAATCGGAGCGAACACAATCAGACCAGGAATATACCCTAGCAAACAAAACACTCGAAATATTACCAAGTTGCGAGTAGACACCAAGTGCAAGAGAACGTTGCTTCAGCGACAGCCCAGCCCCTATACAGACTCAACAAATTAGTTGTGGACAGAAAAGTTCCCCCTTTGAACAACATTTATAAGGACTGGCACGGGTAGCTAAGTACTGTACATTATTATAGCTACATACATATTAATGTGAGTGATGTACTTTTTAATAATTCACTTAATATGTAAACTAACAGTATAATACCTGTATAATGCAGGTGTGTGCTTAATTTATCTATGGTGTTGTATGCACCGCCACGTTTGCCACCAGCAACCCCATGATCAAAAATACAAACACAGTCACTGAAACAAGGAAGCCAGCAAGATAGTTTCAATCCTGCCCACGGATACCAACACCACGGATACCGACATCAGCTGTTCTACTGGAACAGTTTCAATCAAAATGCTAAATTAGGATATTATATCACTTTCACAGGAGTAAAGTGCTGTACAAAATACAAATAACCCAGCTATATTTGGGCAGCTCAGGGACCCATATATTCTCAGACCTCACTTTTAATCATTGGAAAAACAGCTTGTTTAACTACTGGACTGGACACACACTAAGTAGGCTCATATTAAATAAATCCCCCCCCCCCCAGGCAAAACAATCCGCGGGGAATTAAGCGAAAAAGCGTTCTGTTTCCCCGCGGGTCCTGCCTGGCCATGCGAGCGCAATGCTCAGTTCTACTAACGTACGCGTTTTGCTCGCGAATGTGGGCGTGACTCGATCTGTGATCTGTGATACATCTACATGGCATCTATCTAGCTCTAGCTCTATGGACTGACTAACTCGGTGCAGTGACCTTATTCTTTTTCCATGGACACTGAGCCAGAGCAAGCTAAGAATAAGGTGTAGTGTAGTGGCCTTGTTTTAGTATAGTCTATTGATACTTCTGTCTTAGCTTCCAACCCACCCCCAGTCACTACCTACTAAACTGTTCCCACATACCCAGCAGTGTGAAGATGAGCCACGCTCATGCTCTGAAGAGCCTCTCTCTGAAGATGATGGAGGGACTGTAGCTCTCCTCAGACCAAGCAACAACAACAAGGAGGACGCTGATACCGGTGGAGAAGAGGAGAGCAGCGACCTACCTCCAGCCCCTCCCATTAGCTACCATTGTGGCTGTGGGCCCTGGCGACCACGATGTCTTCAGAGAATGGTCTCGGCAAAATTGTTCACTGCCCTACTCTGCACATATAGTCTCATTGAGGGAACTACTGTCAGTGGTGAGGGTCGGTATGCATGCGGTGTAAATAACCTGTACCTTGTAGCAGGACATTTTTGTGGGGTTTTATTTTCGTTATTTTCGTTACGGAGAGCCCCAAAACGGAAAATCAACGCATGAAATCTGTACATTCAAATAGTAGCTGCGGATAGTAGGCTACTATGATGACGTGCTCATGGCTACAACGAAAATAAGACTATGAAACTACACTTTCAAAGTATGATAACTAAATTTAACCCAACGAAAATTTCCCGCTATACGGTATGCACAGGGTCAATAATGACAGTGTGCATGTATTGTGTATGCATTTGTGCTACAATGCTAGAAACAAAGCAATTTGTATTTCTATAGGCCTATAGAGAAAACTATACCGTGTACATATACAAATTGAGAAGAAATGTAGGTGTGTACACAAACTTGCTTTCACTCTCAGCATACAAAAAGCATGCGGTACATATAATATACTCAACTACTATAGTTATACCAACATTCTCTGTGTTTTGTATGCAGGTTATAGGACTGTGGTGATCTCAAGCATTGAGAAACGCTATCATTTCTCGAGCATTGCTGCCAGTGTGATCCTCACCATGTTTGACATTGCAGTCATTATGTCTGTCGTTTTCATTAGCTACTTTGGACACAAATCGCACAAACCACGAATCCTCGGCATTGGTATGATAATTCAAGGCCTGGGAGCACTCATTTTAGCCACACCACAGTTTCTATTTGGAGGCTATAACGTAGGCTCAAACTCAAATTTTGATTTAGAATCATGCAATGCTCATTCCGAAGGCCCGTCATGCGATCCTGCTAACACCGCAGCATATGTTATTTTCCTAGCAGGTAATTTTATACTAGGTATTGGAGCTGCCCCTCTGTTCACCGTGGGAACATCTTTTATTGACGATATCGTTCATCCAAAGTACGTCTCGATACACCTGGGTATCTTCTACGCCATGGCAATAGTTGGGCCAGCCATTGGCTATGGATTAGGTGGTGCTTTTTTGTCGATGTTTGTTGACCCTTGGGAATCTACTAGCCTTGAGCAGAGTGACCCGGGGTGGGTGGGTGCTTGGTGGTTGTGTTTTTTGACCGTAGGTATTGCTTCCATTCTATTTTCGATTCCGTTCCTCATGTTCCCACGTCTGCTACCCGACAGTCATCTCATTATGGAGGAGAGAAAGAAAGAAATGGTCGTTGAGTATACTAATCGACAGAGAGAAGAGACTTCATTGCTGGCACAACTCAAAACCTTTCCTGCTCATTTTAAGAAGCTTTTCACTAGTTGGACTTGGCTCTGTGTGACTATTGCGATATCGTGTGCATTTTTTTCTCTTGATGGGATGATTGCTTTTGGCCCGAAGTATCTTGAGGCTCAGTTTGGTTTGACCTCTTCAACTGCCAGCCTGACGTTAGGCGCTATTGGTGAGTGTGCACGCACACACACACACACACACACACACACACACCACAGTCTCAGACACACACTGTGCTCTCTCTGGTACATAACTGACCTTTCTGGCGTGATTACACTATTCAGTTGTTTGATGCAGCATTCTACTGAAACCCTAGTAGTAGTGTTTGTGGTGTGAACACTACTACGTACCTCTATTCTTTGCACCACACGTAATGTGATTCCTCTGTTATAGTGTGACCCTTTCATGCATGTAGCCATTCCTACTGGTGGGGTCGGTGTGCTGCTTGGAGCTGTGTTGGTCTACTTGGTCAAGTCAAAAGCCAAGCGAGTAGCTATGATCAACTGGATAGTCACTATTATCTCAGTGTTCCCTGCAGTAGGTGCATTTCTAGTATCCTGCTCTGACCTCCCCGTGGCTGGAATCAACACACCATATCCCAACAGGTACAACAAGTTACGTAAAAACTGTCATTTCATTGGCCTGGCATCGCCTTTTTTCTTTTCTGGGAAGGTTTAGTACGTAGCTAACTTTGAGGGCCCATACAGTTAAAGCAATGGTGGGCAGTAGCTCTTTGAAGGATGCTCTAGAGAGATCAGAGTTATGTGATTACTGTGTGTGCGTACGTGTGTATTAATTGCAAGTTTTGTCAATGTAGTACTGTGTAGATAGATATGTTAGGTATTGTGAAAAGATTTTACTGAAGTAACGATATTGACACAATTGGTTTGGTTTCTTGAAATTTGCAGCTCTATCAACAGTACTACTGATGTGCTACTAGCTTCATGCAATGCTGACTGCAACTGTACCTCTACCATCTTTGAGCCAGTGTGTGGAGCAGATGGTCTCACCTACTTCTCACCATGTAGAGCCTCGTGCGACAAATACTATGTCAATGGAAACTCCGATGTACGTTAGAGTTTTAATGTACACACGTACGTGTGATTACGGCAACTGTTGTATTCTAATAGTCATAACTTTAGTTCAGTTACTCCAATTTAAATAATTTGGGGATTTTCTCAAAGCCCAGAAAAAAACTCTATCAGATGGCATACCGTATAGCGGGTAATTTTCGTGATGTTTTAATTTCGTTATTTTCGTTATGGAGAGCACCAAAACGAAAATAAGACCACGAAAACTTTGAAATGTCCGCGGCTACTTTTCGAGTATTGCTGCCTGTGTCATGATGATTCGAAAAATAGCCGCGACCACGCACGTGTGCGCCATGATGATTCGAAAAGTAGCCGCGATCACGTACACGTACCTATGAATATTCGAAAAGTAGCCGCGGTCACGTAGGTGTGCCCTGTGATTATTCGAAAAGTAGCCGCGATCACTTACATGTGCCCTTTTTACAGACGAAAATAAGACCACGAAAATAATTTTTCGAGGCTCATAACGAAAATTTAACCTCACGAAAATTACCCGCTATACGGTATACAAAATGTTCAAAACAGATCATTTCACCCACTTATATACATGCAGTAAGTACTTTTGTCTGAAATAGGCACATTTTGATTCGGAAGCAGTTGATCATCTGAGCACACCACCTGAATGCCCTGAAATAAAGCTACCCAATGCATGTTTTAGTTTTGAAATCAGACCCTCCTAACTGGAGTTTACCCCCTTAAAGTACATAATACAGTATCACGTTTGTCTGAGACAGTGTATGTATACACTATAAATTTGTTCTCCACTGTATACTGGAGATTTTAGTCTTCGTTAATTCTCCTTACAGCAGACAATGTTTGAGAACTGCTCTTGCGTAGCAGACGGCCTACAGGGCAACATGACACACTGGATCAATGCTACGGCAACGTCTGGACGGTGTACTAGTGACTGTCACACTCTTCCATTGTTCCTGTTCTTTATTGGATTGTTCCTTCTACTGATATTCACTCTCAAGATCCCAACTGTCATTGTGACCATTAGGTATGTCTCAGTAATGGTATACATCTCTACTGATATCCTACGTACTCTCTGTGTGTATACACCACCGTATTGCTACTGTGTCTGCAGTGTTTGTCACAAAAAATAGATTTCTACGGTGTAAGCAACGTTTTCTAAGTGCTCACAACAGCTGTGCAAAACATAGTAGCAATACGCAATGTGTTGGTGAGTAACTACTACACAACTGCTAAATTTCGTATGTGTTTATGAGTTACAAAACTGCTAAATTTCGTATGTGTTTGTGCTGTGACAGTTATTGTCTCTCATGCACTGTAGAAGTGTGGCTGATGAGCAAAGAACGCTAGCATTGGGAGTTCAATCAGTCATGTTCCGAGCGTTTGGTTCTGTTCCTGGACCTCTGCTCTTTGGCACAATATTTGATTCGGCTTGTGTTTATTTCCGGTACGAGTGTGGAGTGCAAGGCAACTGCTGGGTGTATGACAACCAGCGCCTAAGCATTGGAGCTATTGCACTGGGTGCAGCGGGTCTCACTGCTAACTTTGGGTTCTCTTTGTTAGCCTGGCTAGTATATCCCAAACACAAACGCACCCTCAAATCACAAAATAACGAGACGGTGAGATTTGTCGAGCTTATGGATCAGGACGAGGATTTTATCGAGGAAGAAGAAATGGGAAATGCTCAAGATCACTTTACACCGACTGATTATAATGTCGAAGTCACTGAACACACTAATTTATAGTATCACACTGTACGTGTTATAATTATGTATGTCAATAAATAATTTTTGCAATTTCTGTGGTAATATTTTTCATGAAGCAAAATGTATGTACTAAGTGTATAATCACTGTACGTGAAGTGAACACTGCTAGCAGTCGTAACATGTTGTATGCAACAACAAACCCCCTCAATAAAAATTAATTATAAGGACATGGGAATTTTTTTTTTAATTCAACATTCACTGAATAAAAACTACACACACTGACACAGTACATTTGTATAACATTTGTATAACACTCTACTCTTGAAAATTAATTGTCTGAGACTCAAAATTAGCAATAATCACAAATCTAACATTTACAGAATAGTTCATTTTCTTTCTAGTAGTTAGGTCAAGTCCAATACTATCAGCCCGGCAGGATTCGTGAAGTGATCTGAGTCATCAGAGTGTTCTGTGTGTGTGTGTGTGTGGTGTGGTGTGTGTGTGTGTGTGTGTATGTGCGTGTGTGTGTGGTGTGTGTGTGTGTGTGGTGGTGTGGTGTGTGTGTGGTGTGGTGTGGGTGTACCGGAGCTGTGTAGATAAAGATGATAATGATGATGACCAGAAGAAGGACTACAAAGAAACCGATTATGTGCCACTTGTAAAACTTCCAGATAATGAACTTGAACGTCTTCCATGGTGAAGTAAACCAATTGAATGAGGTGGCTGGGCGACTGTGTGTGTGTGTGTGTGCGTGTGTGTGTGTGTGTGTGTGTGTGCATGTGTGGCTGGGCGACTGTGTGTGTGCATGTGTGGCTGGGCGACTGTGTGTGTGCATGTGTGGCTGGGCGACTGTGTGTGTGTGAATAAAGGGGATGTACATGCAGCAGCAAGACAGGTGATGGTGCTCACTTGGGTGGGTCCAGCACAGGATTCACATTGGGCTCATCTCTAGCCTTGCCAGCTGGTCGCAGTTCAGCCTCCTCTTCAGGGATCAGCTCAAACTCTAGCTCCATCTTGCCCTGAGGGGGAAGAGGGTTAATTACACACCACAATTCTTTGCCTTGAGGGGGAAGAGGATTAATTATTATTGCTCCAACACACTTCCCCACAATTCTACGAAAACTTACAGCCTTAATTATGTTTGATTGCTATGGCACACTCGGAGAGAATGCATAGTCATAAAAACTAGTTCACCACACAATTTCTAAATTTATTAGAACCATCTCACTGACCAATACTCTACACTCTGCCCCACCCAGTTCAAGATAGTTATTTTACTTACGTTAAGTTCTCTAACTCCCTCATCGTTGACCTCATAAGATGGCCACCATCCCTTCATTCTCTTCCTCTTGAACAGGTCATCGTAAGGAACATCGCGTGTTGCGTCAGCCAGCTGATCAAGACCACAGCTGTTAGCATCATTGACTGGCTTGGGCATACGACTGAGGTTCATGTCCACAGTGCCTGAGAGAAGGGGAGAGAGAGATCAGGATGTTGTAAATGAAATAGACAATATTCTGTAGTTGAGTGCAGGTGTGATTCCTGCAGGATGAATCTAGTGAGAGAGAATGGACTCAGCTAGTAGGATTTCTGAACAATGACTATATGTACTCACCCAGGAAGTCGTCTGGACTGAACTGGTCATTGTCCCATACTTGCATGGTGAGGATCGGGGGAACATGACGCTCGATCTTGGTCAGACTGTAGAAGTGCTCCTGTGTGTGTGTTATACAGAACATTAAAACATTAAAAACGTAATCGTGCATACATTGTTTAAAATTACATTTTAACTTATTATATCAAGAGGAATAGTTAAAACGTTAAAACAGACAATAATATTTGAAGGCCATCAACACAATGTATACTGTAGTAACCGAGTGCTGCTAACCTTTTTCCTGATGACCATAATGTTCTCAGCAGCCAAGTATTCCACAGGGAACACAAACCTCCAGTTGAAGTTACCCTCTCCGTCCATGGAGCGATAATGAACATCTGTCTTCTGAGTGTCGTCCTGTCCACGCAGCCAGCTGATGTGTGTATGTGTGTATGTGTGTGTGTGTGTGTGTGTGTGTGTGTGTTAACAATTTTATGCTACTTGCTTGACAATAACTAAAACACACATTTTCAAAGAGCTTGCCTTCGTACGATGGCTATGTATACAATTTATAGCCTTGAAATAATCGTACTTTGGGAGCTATATAATTGACTTGCCCAGTTTTAAACCACAATAATACACTCAGTATATCTCACCCCTTTACGTAGATGTCGCTCATGGCTTCACCGGTTGCCACGGATACCTCATCAAGAATGACATCTTTGAGATTCCAGACCACAATACGAAGGACGTATTTTTGTGGTTTCCGTGGCGATATGTCCACAGGAGATGGAACGTTCCCGTCTTTACGGAATATATCAACCCACATGTGCAGTTGACCCTGAAACAAACACACATACAGTACACTAACATCAGGACATACGTACGATACAAGTCTTTGGAGATTGCAAAACACTTCATAGCTAGTTATCTGACTGCATGCAATCAGGGCCAACAGCTCAGCATTTGCAACAAGACGTTCAGATATATACAGCTACCTATAATTATGTCACATAAGAGATTGTGTAGCTATACAAAGCAGAGAGTCCTTAGAGCTGCACGTAAAGCCTGGTTTACGTAGCAGCAGATAAGCATCACAGTGTTAGTGTTTTGACGCTAGCGTCAATTCATACTGCTTTAGAGGTGAGCAGTTACGTTGGCACATAAAGACACTGCTTCAGTATTTCCTCACCTGAGAGATGCCTGGCTGTAGAGGTGTAAATATGTTCCTGGTCTCAATGTGCTCCGGGACGAGATTCTGTTGACGTAGAAAGTGGAGGGCTAGTCGTTGTTGAGGCACGTCAGTGATGTCAGTGTGCAGCGGCTTGCCTTGCTCTGAGAGGTGGTGTGTGCCAAAACACTGGAATAAAACTATGTTCTATTCATGTGTATCTGACGCTACTAACACTAGTTACACAAGCTCCAGCATTGTATTATATAAACCATGCAGCACCATAGCTATACCATGCAAAGCTACACCATTTCATACTAGAAGAAAATCTTCCATAGCAAATTTGAAATTGCTGTGTTGATATACCATGCACTCACCAAAGTCACTGAGTGTGTACTTAGTGCCGTCCACGATGACAGAGCTGTGATCAGGAGACCACTCTGGCTCGGGCAGATTGTTAGTTTTGCACCAATCATCAAGCACTTCCACTGGGAAAATCATGTCTCTCCACTTGTTGGGACCACGTCTAATATGGTTTAAAAAACCCATATTAGATTAGTTACACACACATTTTATACTGACCAGTACGTTATAATATACGCTGTAGTAGCTATGTACAGATACTTATTGAAATTGATCTGAGGGCACTATTTGAGTATTCTCAGTCAACTACCGAAGTGCACACTAGACAGGACTCACTTTGACATGGTTTCTGGTAGACCCACAGTGGCTCTATGATGACTCAGGAATCGATTCTCCAAGTCAATCTTCGTCTCTCCGATGAGATCATCGGCAGAGAATCTATCCCAGTCCATCACGGTCACAGTTAGAGTGTGGTCTTTAGGAAGACTGGCGGGGAGCTCAAACATCTTGCCAAATATTGGGTTGAGTTGACCGGGAATGTAGTTGTCCTTGTCGTTGATAGTGTGTTTGCCTAGTTTGATCTTGATGTATGGGTCAGACTTGCCTCCTGGGTCTTGGGGTTGAAGATCAATACCCTGCATGGGGGAATTATGGAGGAATTATACATAATGCAGATAACGTACTTCAATTCAAGCATTTCAAGGCAAAACTAGCTGTCATTCAGAGGGTTCAAAACCATATAAATTTATTAATGTGAATCCGAAACAAAATGATAGCAGGATTTAAATAAAATATGGTGTGAATAATTTACAAGTGTTAGGTCTGGTTCACAATAATATGATGCTGGAGCATAGTGTCCATGGCACAGGACTAGATATTAAAGTGTTGCGTCTGGTTTGGGTTATGTCGTATTGTGGACCAGATTTAAGGTGTTGCGTCTGGTGGTGTGTGCGACTCACCCTAACTACATACACTCTGACAATCACATCAACAGGTGCAGTGGAGGGAACGTTGGCTAGGAGGGGGGCTAGGAGGGGTGGTGGTGTGTGTGACTCACCCTAACTATGTACACTCTGACAATCACATCAACAGGTGCAGTGGAGGGAACGTTGGCTAGGAGGGGCATAGGTTCAGGGGAACCATCGTCAGGTAGGGGGTACATCTTGACCGTGCCCTTGAAGAAACCCACGGCACCAACATCCTCTGGATCACGTGATCCCTTGCCACGACTCAGCGCAAACGTCTGAGTTAAATCAGTGAACCTGAACAGAGGAGGGGGAGGTTGCTTATACACTGATAGAAAGACTGTGCATAGACTCCGTAGATCTATTAGTTAGGCCAGGCATTTATCGACAAATTTAAAAGTATTTTGACATGTATAAGATTAGCAAATTAATAAAGCTAGGATACTGTACAGCATGCTTAAAAAAGAAAATAAGCCGATTGGTTTAATGAGTTGTAACGAGTTGTACTACTGTGAGGGTATGTATACTTAAAGGGCTCAACGGAGAGAGATAAGTCACTGAGCACCTGTTGAAGGCCTCCTCCAGTTCAGTGGGATAGACTACCAGCTTGTCACATCCCTGCTCAACATAATCCTTCTGAGTACGCTGTTCATCATCACACGAATAATAGTACTTAGACCACCAGTCAAACTCAGACTTGTCTTTGGAGTCAGGATCCGACTGTGCGTGAGTACGTGCGTGTGTGTGCATACATGTGTACACTAGTGTGTATGGGTGCGTGTGTGCATGCATGTGTACATGAGCGTGTACATGAGTGCGTGTGTGCATGCATGTGTACATGAGTGTGTGTAAGGAAGGGTGCATGGCGTGTGAAAGAACTAAACACTCACATCTAGCTCTTTGGTATCTCCCTCCTCCAGTTCTAAGGCAACCTGTACGTTACTGACAGAGGGAGAGGGAGTGGGAGTCACCGTGGGGGTACTGGCAGTGTGAGCAGCTGTAGATACAACATATATGTGGGGATAACATACCTAAGTCCTACAAAACCACCTTTAGTTATCTCTGTTTGCCTTTAGCTGACCACCGGAAGTAAATTTACACAGTGAACTTTTATTGTAGGACAGATAGGCAGCGAAAGCTAGCTTTTGACTAATGTAGTAAATTATCTCTTTTCGAACCTACATTCCAACACGCTGTCTAAACACAAACAGTGCAAATTGGTTGAAAGTATGAGCTACGTATGACAAGCTAAAGAGTGGTCAACTGAACGCTAATAGACATTAGTCTCACCTTGGAATGCAGCTTTCTCGGAAGCGGAAAGAGCAGGATGGACGTAAAATGGCTTAAGAGACTTGATAATGTGTGTGCCGACCATTGGCAGTCGACCAAATGACCGCTTGTCAAGGATACGGATGTTGAGGGGTGGAGCATACAGCTCCTCCTTGGGCAGGTACTGCACAACAATAGGAGCAACTGAAGCACATGTTAAAGTGCTAAAAAATCAGAATACAATACTGCAAAGTCATTTAGAATTGATTTCGGTATACTATTTAGTATACCGAAATCAATTGAATCAAAGTACCAATCTTTTGTACATACGAGTCAACACACACAATCCAAATTAATCCAGTGATACTATTTATAGCAAAAGCCACACCCAGTGTAACTATTTATAGCACAAATTAAGCACTTACAACGTCAAAGGAGATGACTGGTTTAGGGAAGTTAGGATTCTCCTCTGTGTCTTTGATGGGCTCTGATCGTACAACAGTTCCGCCACACTCTAGCTCTACCATCGGAGAGGACACTTTGAGCAGCTGATAACGCTTCATGTCTCGCACACCCCAGCACAAAATCTGGGGGGAGGAGTAAACTAGGAGGCTGTATGCACCAGCACATTAAGCTAATATTGTGAATAATAGGTAGTGTCACTTTTGTAACAGTTAACACAGACAAAGCTAACGCCACGTACACTTCATAATAATACAGCGATGCCCAAGTATACCTCACTGCCAAGAGAGAGAGAGAGAGAGAGAGAGAGAGAGAGAGAGAGAGAGAGAGAGAGA
>VSKX01001868.1_pt1 | contig 13731 bp, 13 predicted proteins | sample 4799481 | NCBI WGS metagenome assembly VSKX01 (sample SAMN12179537, study PRJNA552185) | sponge metagenome | biome: deep-sea hydrothermal plumes; feature: spots directly above weak diffusing fluid; material: sea water; isolation source: sponge from the Swan site of a hydrothermal vent ...
GCATTAGCTACTAGATCCCACACATTCCCATACACTAGGCACCGTCGTATCACACATAGCATTAGCTACTAGATCCCACACATTCCCATACACTAGGCACCCTCATATCATACATAGCATTAGCCTACTAGATCCCACACATTCCCATACACTAGGCACCCTCATATCACACACAGCATTAGCTACTAGAGCCCCATACACTATAGGCACCCTGTATATTATTTGTATATACAATCCCCCAACTCACAATAAGTTATAACGAGGATCATTATTAAAGACAAAAACACCTGCATGAAATAAAAAAACACAGAAAATAACAGAGCACTTAGTGACTAATGCCAACCAGAGCAACTAAGTTAGTTTAGTATTATTTACTAGGTATTTCAGTGACTGAGGAATTTCCTTCCTTTCTCTCTTCGTCTCCCTAGCAACCGTCGGCCAGCTCTAGTCTTCATTCGATGTAAGAAGCCGTGTCGTCTCTTCCGCTTCAGATTGCTGGGTTGATACTCCATTCCATACCGCACTCCCCTCACTGGCACACACAGCTGTGTGGGCAGACACCTGCATAGGGGATATAGCTACTAAAGGGAGTGGCCGGCCATACTGTACTTTAATTCAGTATTCTGCAATGGCATGACTGATTTACTGTGTGTTTTGGAGCAGAGACGGCAGAGGGGGCTGTCCTCTGTGAAGGGACTGGACTATTGACGAAGGAGGAGTCCTCCAGAGAGAGCTTAGAAACCTAAACAACATTAAATTTCTTTGCTAAAAATTAATTATGATGCCCCAAAATTATGCCCACGTGGACATGGGTAGACCATTAGAGTATTCGAACACACACCGCGACCAACAGAATACTCTTCGAAGATAAGCCGCGACTTTAACTTGCTAAAGCTGGAAAAGGTCGTTTTCTACACCAACCTGGAAAGGGGAAAGAAAATGTCTTTACTGCAGGTTGGACTTGCTAGCTCGATGTTGCAAGAGACCTTCGGTGAGCTGGTAGAGAAGGTGGGTAGCTACCTGTTGCATCAAGGAGGAGTCTCTATTTCTGATATCACTAAAGGAACAGAGCTCACAAGGAAACAAGTATAAATTGCTCAATTATATAGTTTCGATGTCGCTGATCACTAGCTAAAATGTTTCTCAGGTTAAGAAGTCACTGTGTGTACTTATTCAGCATCAGCTGGTGACATTCAAGCCTCATTCGAAAGGGAGTCACATGATATATCACGTGACGATTTCCAGCGTACTATTGATGGTCCGTTTCCCCCGCTACATTCAAGCTGGGAAAACGCTGTTCGGAGACTCCGGGGAGTTGATTATCGAGGATCTATTGCAGCAGGGACACTCTCTTATGAGTCAAGTATGTTTCTATTACCAGAGATCTACCAAGAAAATTTGAGAGGTCTTTGACAGCCTTTTGGGGGAATAACTTGAGTTAGGAGTGTCCGATTTCAAAACTAAAACATGTTTATTGGGTAGCTCTATTACAGGGCTTTCAGATGGTGTGTTTAGATGACCAATTGTTTTCAGGCCAAAATGTGCCAATTTTGGGAAAAACCCACGGACTATAAGTGGGTGAAATGATCAAAATTTGACAATTTGAACATACCATCTGATAGAGTTTTTGCCAGGCTTTCAGAATATCACAAAATTGACAGAATTAGAATATCGCCATAATCTATCACATGAGTATCAAATAATAGCATTATTTAATACACACACACACTAGCTATATTATGTGACACATACACTTTACGTACACACGCACGAGACAAAATCACAGACAGAGTAAATGTCAGGCATAAGGAACATCAATAGACAGATTGCCAATTGTTTCAAGACACAGTCTCCACACATCTGCACATAACAGGACCACCATCATAGCAGCCAAGGCTTCCGTGACAACACGACTTAGTGGCCAAAGATGAGTGGGGTCTTCGTCGAGTCGATAGAACCATGGAAACGTGACCACAAAGAACGTGCCGTAAAACACTGAGCCTTTAGTGAGCATCTGGTAGAAATCGGGATATGTGTAGTAGGGAAATCGACTGATCGTTAGAGTTTCAGCAAACGCTGTGAGAAAAGCGACCACACACACCACAACAACCAAACTAAATAGCCTGAGGTTACGATGCGTAAATACGGAATCAGCTGCCCTCAGAACAGGTGTGACCAGAACGTGATAACTCATAAAGTAGACGTGTGTCATTGCATACATCGAGAGCGGTACATGGTTGATATCCAACCCCTTCCCCTCGGCCAGGGGGCCAGTGTAGCGCATACCGAGCACCTTGTAAAAGTAGTGCGTATAAAAATGGTTCCCGAGGTAGCTAAGGATAGCGATAAAGACGTTAGCTTTCACGATGTAACGACTGAAAATGGGAACGTGTTTTTCAGTTGGATCGTTTCTTGCCAACACAAGAGGAACAAGGATACATGGCAAAGACAGACAGAGACTTGTTAGCAGGTAGTCATTGGGAGAGAAACGCTCATACCATTCTCCAAGCACAATAACAGCCATGATGCCAATCCATACTGCTGTATAGTAAAGCATAAACGCTTCACCTTTACGCTTGCTAGAATGAGCAGCCTTCCACCGCATCCTTTTTGCTCTTACTTGAGTTGGCGGAACTCTGATTTTAAACTTCCGCTGCAAGTAAATTTGTGTAAGACATCATACTTCCGCTCGACTCTGAGCTGTCAAAATGGTCCTATTTTTTGCACACTTCATCGGACCCCTTGTGGGAGCTATAGACTCCCCTAATGAATAAATGTGCATGCATTTAACTTATTAGTACTACTTATTATTTACCTGTGTGCAGTAGCGCCCGGACGCGACGGACGGACTGTGTGCACGACACTCATACCTCAATTAGCAATTAGTGAGGTCAGTCTGGTGTGCACCCATAGATAACGTAAGGTCACCATCTATGCAAAACAAAATTTTGATTGTAAAGTAGCTAGTTCGAGGATTCTATCCAGCGACAACAAAGACAGCATCAAAAAAGTGACGTCTTTCACTGGATGGGTGCAAAAAAAGCACCATGTTGCATCATAATTATACCACCTTAGCCTTGGCCTCTGTGTATGTCCCTCCCTAGCTATAGCTCTCCCTCATGTCAGCCACGCCCAACTAACACCTGACCTCCTCTGGTGTACACTTTCCTTGTAAAAATGGATGTTGGGCAACCCCAACTACTAAACGCTCAAAATTTAGTGCCTGTAAACATGTCCTTAATTTAATTAATGTATCATAGGAATGTTAATTGAGTCACTGACGAGTCACCAGACCTCCCGGTCTGCGTGAGGGATAAGCAGTTGGGGATGGTTTGACCGGAGCTTTCTGTTCTTGTGGTTATTTGTGCAGAGATCATTTGATCACCGCATTGCTTTTTTGCGAGAACTTGCTCTTCACATCGAGGGGTTCGACACTCAACCTCATTAGTAAATTTTAATTGACCTATGACGTACCCTATGACCCTACATTCCATAATCTTACTCCGTAAACTAAGTGAACGGGTATTTAAATATCTCATAATTAAAATCAAATCTGAAGTGTTTGACCCCTCATCTTCACAACATGATAAAAACCAATGGGAGGGGATTATCGGACCACAAGTGGTACGTGTCAAGCTGTACCGTAAAGGATTTTAATTCATTGTTTCTCCACCCTTACTTAGTCTACATAATTAGTAATTATATAGCTAGTGCCCCCCTCGGCTCTCAGACATATGCTCATGCATGCACACACACATGCATGCATGCATGCACATGCACGCATGCACTGACGTACCCACATTGACAGAGTGTGAAAGCATAAATATATTGACAAAAACATCAGCTGTATAGCTAGCTAGCTATATATATATGTGACATTGACATAAGGTATGGCACTACGTACGTAGCTAGATAACACAGGCTTAGCTAATGAAATGAAACAGTTGGTTATGATTTTACTACACTCAGTCCGTATGCATTATAGCTAGCTAGTGTATAATTTTTTATATAGCTACAACTTAAGTACCTAAATCGTCCATGTTGGTATTAGTACATATGTATTTTGTGTTAGGATCTGAAAGCTCCTTATCGATTTTCTCAAATTCCTTCTCAAGTTCGGTAAAACTAGCGAACTCAAACACACTTTGATCATTAGAACTATCTTGGATGCACTGGACTTCAGCAGGGTTGTAGTTCTTAACTCCCAAAGAGTACGTATTCAACTTCAAGACATGATCGTGTAGGCACTTTATCTCCTCACATACCTCAAATTCTCTATCATTTGACCTACCGTCAGTGATAAAAATAACTTCTAAACAAGTAGAATCAACAAAATTAACGCCACAAGATGCATGGTTTCAGCAGTTCATCACAGACACATTTAGCAGCCGCACCAGTTGATGTGCCACCACCCCTGTACGGTATGTTGCGAATCGTCTCTAGTTGTTCCAGGATATCGTTAGGACCAAAGCAATTGAAACAAAATTCAAGGTAAAATTCATGATCATAAGAAAGCACAGCCAGTTTTATTTTCTCACAAAAGAGAGTTGTTAGGGAAGCTATCACATCAATCATTTTTTTAAAGTTCGCCGAACCAATACTACCAGATGTATCCAACACAAAGAGCACATGCTGAACGTCATCAAGACCACACTTGTTTATGTTCCTCCTAAATCTATGCCCGTGCTCTCTAATACTGAATGGGACAGGATCGTGATGCTTTATCACATTAATTTTGCTCGTTTCGAGGGGAGCGTTATCTTTCACTCTGACACTGTCCGTAGGTGATCGCTTTCCTATAATTATAAACGATAATATAATAATTATGCACCTGCATGGATGCATGAACAAATGTACACTGCATAATAATATATAGCCTCGTCTCGAAGTCGATTTTTTTACTAGAACTTATCGTCAGTACGTATTGAGAGAAAAAAATGACCTGGGGACGAGGCTACATATACTACAGCTAATTCGTACCTCGGTTCCACAAATCCCGGCAATAAGGCTGATGGCTACACAAGGCTTGCCTTTTGACATTTTTGCTTTTGTACGAGTAGGAAGATCGCTTTGAAATAGGAGGTGCAGGGATAGAACTTTCTGTAGTTGTCATGGACATCGTAGTGGCTGGAGGCACAGTAGTGACTGGAAGCACAGTAGTGACCGGTGGCACAGTAGATGGAGGCTCAGGAGAGGATGAAGTTGGAGGAGATGAGGGTGGAGGAGACGAAGGTGGAGATGAGGGAGGAGATGAGGGTGGAGGAGACGAAGGTGGAGATGAGGAGGGAGGAGACGAAGGTGGAGATGAGGGTGGTGGTTTTGATGGTGGTTTTGGAGAAGACGGTGGTTTTGGAGAAGATGGTGGTTTTGGAGAAGATGGCGGTCTTTGTGGCTTGGGGCCCAATTTAAGTAATACAATCAATCTATCTGCCTGAGTTGGTGCACCTGTGCATTCATGCAAGATATAGTGCACGCTGGTATTTATTCCATGTATACGTATGCTATGTACTAGCTATAGCTATAGCTATTTATAAAAGCATGCAAAACTTTTTCTATTAGCTAGCTATTCATTGCTATTGCTATCAGTGTTTGAAGAAAAGAGCACACTTTGTTTTGCGGTAATTAAACAAGGCTGTATGCGTATTATTGTATGCGTAGCTATAACATGTAGAAATCTAATATAACAGTGTTTGCAAAAGTAAATCGCATGCAACACACATGCAGCATCAATAGCATTAATTAAAGCTAATAGCTAGCTAGCTAATTTTATCACAGATAATTAAACTGAGTCGACTTACACATTGATCGATTTTCAACTCGCATTTCACAATTTTCACCAAGAGCCACTTGCATTCTTGTTTCGGTGAAAGCTTCACCACTTTCACATATACCCATCGCTGATACATCTTTTCCAAGTGTGTTTGGTACCATTTCCCATTCTGTCCAATCGGTGTAGGTGCATTCACAGTGCTTGAAAAGGTTTGGTCTAAGAAAACGAAGCCTCGACTTGCATGGCAGCTTTGCTTCTGTGCTGCTGATTAAAGTGGAAAACAATACTACAAAGATGAAAAAAACTTCTTTATCATTCATTTCTACAGTTCTTTACTGACACCTAGCTACATGGGTAGCTATAGACTATTGTTATCTGGTTTTATAGTTTTGGATACACTTGCTTCCTGGACTAGACAGAGGTTGCTATAGCTACAGAAAATCTCCTATAGAAGTGGTTCATATTTGGCTATCATAGTATCTTAACCTAACCATAATCAGTTAGGGTATTTTAAAAAAAGGATGTTGACAGACAATGTACAATCTAACAATCTAGCTATGTACATAATCTCATTTTCATTTTTTTATTGTTTTTACTTACAATTACAACTGGTAAATATGTCAGTGCCATCTGGGAGACATGCATGTGTCATCTGCTAGGAGACATGCATGTGTCTACTGTATACTAACCAGTAACCACATGCACAGAGACAATGTACACAATCTATATTATGTTTTTACAACTGGTAAATAGCAACAACAGGCATCAGCGCTGCTGTGGAGACGTGTGTCTACTTACTAACCACATACCGCATGTCAGTACCAGCATTGTGCACACAGCTATACATGCACGCATCTTTAGTTTTGAGTCTCCACCTTCAATCCGTCACAAGAACAGTGTTCGCTCCAGAGTGTCTGCTTATAATTATCCACTTTTGGAGGTCACTGCATGTATCAATAGGAATGTGTTTTTCTCAGACAGCATTCATTCGCCAAGCACAGCAACAGCCTTGATGCACCTAGCTATACACATACTGTACTGCTGTGTAGTAAAACATAAACACTTCACCTTCACTTGCTAGAATCAGCTATAGCCCCCCTTCCACCACCACCAGAGTTGTTGCACATGTGACCAGTAACAAAAAAATCCCCACTTGTCTTTTTTTAGGATTATGAACAAATTCAGTACATGATGTAAATTGGGTATATAACAGATGTAATGCATATAATGTCAAGAGAGTTAGTTTCCAAAATATTTGAGGCTTCTATCCAGCGACACGGAGGCAACAAAAGCGGCATTACGTCCAAACCTGACACCAGTCACGGGCTCAGAATGATCAGTAAACGTCTTTAGAAGTGTCCATTGCTTGCACAGGTAGATTCTGCAGTAATGAAGAGAAAAATGAAGGTAAAATGAAGGTGATGCAGTACAGAAGAGAAAAAATAAGTGAATAACACATAAGCTTGAGTAAAATATACACACTTCGATTAAGAGCTTACTGTATGTCTGACCCTCCTACTGCCAAATATGTTCCAGTTTGATCAAAGCACACAGATTGAACCTACAGAAAGAAAAGAAAGAAATAATACATGTCAAGGCAAATCAACACCACCACAATTAACGCCTATGCCCACCCTTGGACTATTGCTGACCTGATAGTCTTGGTCTAGCTCGAGTGTCTTGAAGTTATTGAGTTTTCTCAAGTCCCACAGTTTTACGACCGAGTCCTGCGCAGCTGAAGCGAGGTAGTAGCTGGAGGAGGAAGCAAGCACATGCGATAACCACCACTATGCAAAAAAAAATGTAGCAATCACATAGTCTAACTATCGAAGTGGAGCAGATATCCACCCACCCATTCTCAGAGAAAGCCAGAGTGGTGATCTGTCCCTCGTGTCCTGGGAAGTTGGCGGCATTAGACTTTTGTCTCAGATCCCAAATCTTCACAACACTACATGCAACACAAGACATAACTTTTATGTACTCATTTTAGCGAATTATTAGTTTTGGGTAATATTAATACCAGCTAAAAATCATTTTAATACGATATTACGTACAAAATCGCCGAATTGAGTACCCTAAATTTTAACTGAAAGCAAAAATCACTAAAATTAGTCTATGCATTACCGGTAAAACACACACACCTATCAGCTGTTCCAGTTCCAAAAATGAGACCGTCAGGATGGAACTGAGCACATGTTAATGCTGAGGGAAGCAAAATCATCACTCAACAATACATTTGTTATCAAATTTCAAATACCGGCTGAGTCGGAGTCATTCGCCTTGCTCACTAATCGTCCAGAATGGATATCTGAAAAGGCCCAGAACTACACCGGACAATAAACAGTCAGGTTATGATCACACGAGTGTCACATGACAGTCACCTGATCAGTAGAGCAGGAGAGGAGGTAGTCACCAGTGGCATGTAGACTGATACCAGTGACTGGACCATCGTGAACCTGAAAAATAACACACAACTTTAAATCATCGGACTAACAAGCACAGTAGCTATAGAGTTAACACCAAAAACCCTAGTTTATGCTATGCTTGCAGTAGCGTAAAACCTTCTATTTCAGCATAATTATTGTGAAAAATTAGGCTTTATGGAGAGAAAGAGAGATATGTGTAGCACAGTGTAGGAGCAGTGATCCTCAGAGAGTCGAAGTATTATCAGCAAGTTTGAGTTTACTCAGACAGGGATAACTTTGCTCATCACAGGTAATGCCCTACACTGGCCACACCCCTAACCACACCCACTTACTCGTATGACACTGCGGGCCGAGCTGGTATCAATGTCCCAGACTCTGATGGTGGTATCGGGAGAGGAAGTGATACCAATGTTCTCCCGAGGATGGTAAATGACGTTGGTGATTTTCTTGGAGTGGCCTTTGAGAGTAGCCACAATTTTCTCTGTCTCTTTGCTGAAAACAACAGCCATTTTATCAGCTCCACCTGTATTGAGCATATCAATTACCTATAATTACATGCTGTAGAAGCTCTTAGAAAATATACAATAATGTTAGTTAATAAGGGGGTAGCCAAAATCCATAAAAAAAAAAAAGGAAAGAAAAAAGGGCACTGTGACATCTCAGGTGAAAGAAATGAGTTTCAAAAGCCATTATGGGCTTCAAACGAAAGATGGTATGATTTTTGTCATCACAGATGTCAGCCAGATAGTTACTCACTCTAACCACCAAGATAACAGCCAGCCCACAAACTGACCTGTGAGAGCTTTAGTGGTATCTCCTGATAGATCCAGTGCCAGGATACCAGGAGTACTGGCACTGTGGAGACCCTGCAGGGAACAGACAACACACACACACCAATCACACAGAGACACCTCAGTGCATCGGAGCATTCAGCATGTATGAGTAAAACTCAGACTGGGAGAAAACTTTGATCATCACAGGCAACAGACAAATACACATAGACACTCTGAAGGAAGATAGTTGGTTCATTACCGGATAAGTGGAGAGCTGTTGAAAGTTTCTTATTTCTTCTGTTGAGGTCAGTCCCTCTGGAGCCTTCTTGCCTCTCTATACAGGGGGAGAACAGAGAATATGAAAGCACAAAATGGTGCTGGAAATAAAATAATAAAAGCTTAAATTGTTGGTATCATACAGACAAAAGCAGTGACAGTAAGCCTCAGTACAGTGTAATCAGCATGTTTGAGTAAACTCAGACAGGGATAACTTTGATCATCACAGGCAATAATGACTGGGCAGCAACGTACTTTCTTCCTCTCCGATGTGAGCAGCCCGGCAGTGTCTTGCAACTATGGTGATGGTCACATGATCAACACACTCTCACGTACGTCCACCAGTACTTACCTTCTGTAATATATCTTCCGTCATCTCACCAGAAGCAGCCTACAAGTAAAACAATTGATAAGTAACTACACAAAGTTCTCCACCAGTGTAATGTACCTCTGTATCCATGGCTTCCTGTGATACTCGGCCCACTTCTGCAGCAGCCTGAAACAGTGGATAATGCAAAATTGAAATAGCACGCACATAGTCAACAAAGAGTGCAGTAATCTAAGACAGTGTGACATCTCAGGTGAAGAAATATGAGCTTCATAAGTCATTGTGGACTTCAAACGAAAGATGGTATGATTTTGTCATCACAGATGTCACGTAACGTACATGCAACCAAGAACACAACACAACGTAGACAAACCTGTTCTGTTGCCTGAGGTGCTAGTCCTGTAGCATGGGGCTTGAGGGTTGCAAGAGCTGGAAGGTAGAAACAACAACACTCATCCACAGACTAAAATAAATAAATAAACAGCTCTAATAAATTATGCAGCATCTCAGAAAAACGTAAATAGTTTCACTTTGTTTCAAACGAAAGATGGTAATAGTTTAATACATCATTGACACCCTTTTTAATTAAAAAAGTGCACATTCCTATTAAAGTGGATTCACCTTCGCGAGCAGCTGTTACTTCCTTAGTGAGTCTAGCAATCACTCGACAGGCAGCGTCGTGTTGGTACAGGGCATGGGAAAGCTCTGTATGGGAATAGAATATATGAAACGAAACCCAAGTTCTTCACAAAAACCCATCAGCACATTGTTGTGTACAATAGCACCTCAGAGGACATGGATATTATCATTACGATCAAACATGTTAGCAGTTAGTTTTTCTTCATCACTGGCACCAAAAATAAACCATTTTAAATGCATACACGGCATAATTACCTTGTCGGGCAGTTTGCAGCTGTTGCCTCAGCGTAAAAGTGTGCAGCATGCACGCATCCTAAGTTTAAGAGATAAGAGGTCACATGATTATCATGTGATATATTCAGAGAATCTTACCCACTCGTCTTGTAGTAGCTTCAAAATGGCAGGTATACTAGTAGCAGATGGTGGACGAGCCTTTACCATTGGGTCAACTGTACACGGGAAAAAACGCACATTTATAAAAAAAATTCGAAACAATCAAATCACAAGTTTTACTAAATACGACACAAAATACCAGTTGATGGCTTTGGCACCTTTGATTTCAAGCAACTGGTCTTCGCTAAGAGACTCTCCATTGATTGGATCTTTCCCAGTCTGCTGAACGAATTTGAGGATCAATCGCTTCTCAAACACATGGTTTGAGACTGACGACAAGACGGGTTGTTCAGGCACCTCGTTGCTGACTGTAAAGGAGAAATGCAAACATTAGTATAAGGAGATCGCTGCAAAACGAACAAAGAGCTTACTTGAGCAAATCAACGCCATTTTGTAATCTGCACGTGTCCCTTCAACACGTGGTTTTCAGTGAGCATTAAAAAGAAAAGTATTCCATTTAAAGCGCACTAAAATTATAAAATGACCTCTGACCTTTGTAAATAAGCAATCAGGAAGACCAGTTGTCCTGTGTTCCTAGATCCTCTCTACAATAAAGATCAAGAATTTGCTCGCTAAGAATTGCACAGTGAGTTACCTTATAATGATTAAAGTTAGCAATTATTACATTATGTATGTCCTTCCCAGAGTCTGAGCATGCTGTCTCGAGTGGTAAGAGAGCACCAAGAAAGACAGGCTGTCTTCAGAGACAAGCAAGAGAAGCGTAGAAAAGCAGCCATATCTTCTGTGCAAAAGTGTACGAGTGCGATGGTGGACTCTCTCAATTCTGGAGTCGAGAAAGCGTATGAAAATCAGCGAAAACTGGACAAAGAATCAAAAACACTTCAGTCCCATTCTGCGCGCTTTGTAAAACAGACCACGCAATGGCTCAATCTAGTTGAAGGCTTCCACAAAAACTTGAAGAGTCTGGGGGATCTTGAGCAATGGGCCAAGACTATAGAAACAGATATGAAGACTGTTGTAGAGACACTAGAGTTTGCCTATCGGGGCTCTGGGGAAGTACATGTACTGCACGAGACTGAACAGACTCCTTAGATACGCAACTAGCTAGCAACTTGTATGTGTGTTGTGTGTGTGTGGATTGTGTGTCACTTGTACAGTTTTGATGAAATTTATATAAAAAGCCCTATACGCCATATCAGGAGCACATTTTATGTGCTCCTGGCCATATTGATACGTATATAGCTTGCATGCTATCCAGTTATGACGAGAGGGGGGTCCTACGTACAGTACAGAATAGCATTATGTCATAGCTATGTTTAACAGAAAACAACATCGTCAAAAAACCTGCACAAAAACGTTAAAAAAACAAAAACACAATCTCATACGCACAAACAAATTAATTCAAAAGCTATTAATTTCCGCAGACACTAATTGAGTCAGTGTATCTGTATCTGCAGTCTCTTCGTTGCTGCTATCCAGAGCACCATTAGAGCGAGTGCTCACATCCTTCCTGTCGACGAGGGATTCCCCTTGAGGAGTGGGGGTTTCCCCGGTGGTAGTGTCGGCTGGAGGAGGGGCGACGTAGTCGAATCCTTCCAGGTACAGTGCCCGGTCTGTTGTGATGAGGTCTGAGAGGGTAGGTGGTAGATTGGTGAGGGTGGGGTCAAAGTGTCTGAGATCAGTCGGACCAGTCTGTGTGCGTGTGTGGGGGCGGGGGAACAGTATAAAGACACACATACTTTAGTACTGCCACACAATCCTTTATACAGTACACATTTTGTCCAAAGGGAGAGGCAGGGAGGAAGCTCCTCCCCCCATAACTCCACCCCCCTAAGTCTAGGATGTCAAGTGTTAAGGCTGGTTCACGATAATAATGACGATAGTCCTTCGTTTCATTTCGTATGGCTACCATCCTGAGTATAATCTAGCGTTTCGTACGATAGGTAACGAAACGAGCATTTATCGTCATTAATATTGTGAACCAGGTTTTACCCTACGCAACTAATGCAGCACAAACTCTTGCGTCATATTGCGAACTATATGCTTGATTTACGGTACAATAGGTGAAGTTCAAATGCATTTCTGCTAGGGATTTTCCTTCGCTTATTGCCCCCCTCCCCCCCCCCCCCCCTCCCCCCCCTACATTCCAACACACTGTAGTCTAGACACGAGTGTGCCTGCTGAAAAGTGGACTCACCAGTCGAGGGTGGAAGGAAGGAGCGACTTCTCTGGCCTCCAGTTGCTCCCACGTCCACTCACACGGGGTACCCATGCAAGGATGGCGTATGGACAGTCGACTCGCTAGGTATAGAAAAAGTACACACATCTACATTCATCAATACACAGAAATTGATATGTTTCACCTAAACATAAAAGCTAGCTATTAATTCCACTCGAATGTAGCTACCAAATGGTTCATCTCAAAAAAATCCCTTTGGTATGCCCAATTTCGATGGATTTGAATTCTCAACACTCGGATCAAAGCACATCATCTGAAAGGCCTAGCATGAAGCTACTGAATGAATGTTTCATTTTTGAAATCCAACACTCCCAGCTAAAGTTATAACCAATAACAATCACATGCACACGCAAGCATACACACTCACTTTGGTCCGATATTGATCTAATGACAGAGCCTGCAGTCTCTCTGATTGAGCTACCTCGTCGTCGAGAGGCTCTCTTCTGTCTGTTGTAGGCCTCTCTGTGTCTTGCACGCTCTGTCTCTTCTGCTGAGTACTGCGATTCCTCGTCAGGATCTAGGGGTGCCTGAGGGAGGAGGGGGCTAGTGCTAATAGGAATGTGTACCGTATACATGTGAGGAGAATTTCATTGGGTTTTATTTTCGTTATTTTCGTTACGGAGAGCCCCAAAACGAAAATGAACCCATAGACAGTACTAGCGCTACTATGATTACGTGCTCAGAGCATACAACCAACGAAAATACGCTTTCAAGGCCTGACAACGAAAATTTCTCGCTATACGTTATATAATGCACACATACTATATGCTCTGCTGGTTTAACTTTGAGCAGAAGAGTACATGTTTACAAACTGTTAACTGTTTTTAATCATCACATGTCCACACTTGCTTTATTCGTTGTTCGAGATGAAAATTATATGAACAGTACACAGAGTACACGTGTAGTGTTCACTAGATGAACAGTAC
>VSKX01006594.1_pt1 | contig 13701 bp, 13 predicted proteins | sample 4799481 | NCBI WGS metagenome assembly VSKX01 (sample SAMN12179537, study PRJNA552185) | sponge metagenome | biome: deep-sea hydrothermal plumes; feature: spots directly above weak diffusing fluid; material: sea water; isolation source: sponge from the Swan site of a hydrothermal vent ...
AAGAGTGTGTTTGTGTACACTATATTTGAGACAAACTGTTTAGACTTCTGTGTTGTCCACTATTACACACATACATCATGTATATATAATAATTTATATATACATGATGTATGTGCGTAATAGTGGATATATAACTACATCATCATTGCAACATTACATACACTGAAACACAACTCCCACAGGCACTAAAGGGTTGTTAATGAAACGAGAGCTGTTGCCAAGCATATAATCACCAGCACCAACAAATAAGGGAGAGATGGTCTAGTACAACGACAGTCAGTGTAGTAGTGAACACCATGTTGGTTTAGCTAATTAATGCATATGCCAGTTGCTGTTCCTTTCAACGTAAATAAACACAGAATTGTGTACTAAATGCTTTCTAACTACTACACTACTACAACAAAAACAATCGCTACATACCGTATAATAGGGAAAATGTCGTTTCAGACATTGCAAATGTATTTTCGTTGACTTATTTTTATTCTGCTGCCTGAGCACATCATCGCAATAGCTTGCTGTCCACGGCTACTATTACAATGTCAAGATTTTTGTGAGTTTACTTTTTTCGTTTTTGGACTGTCCGTTAACGAAAACAAAACCCAACGAAAATGTCCTGCTATACAAGTTTAAATAGGAGATTAACTTGGTTACGTAAGCTCCAGCATCATAATTACAAAGGGATGGTCAATATAACACTAGGTAACAAAATGCTGGCGCTACAATGGAATAGAATATCCACGTGACAAATTCTACTTCCGCTCTAGACATTTACAGATGCAAGAACTCTGAAAACTGCTGTACCGTAAGACCTCGATTTAAGGCGACCCTCCAAATATGCGACACTGGCGACATTTTCCGTTAATTAGAGATCTTACGGTAGGTTGTCAAACATCCTCTGAACCACACCCATACCAATAACAATGGCTAACCACAGGTACCTCGTTTACTTTCTTGATTGTCTATAGACTGGTGCTTTTTTCCTGGTTCTTTTTTTAGTGTTTGCCGTTTTCACGTGTTTTAGGCGTTTTTAGAGCGTTTTTGGTATTTTTAGCTTTTTGTAGCTTTTTCAGTGTGCTTGTTGACTCTTGCAGTGCAGTACACAGGGTGTGTGTGTGTGTGTGTGTGTGTGTGTATACATGCAGTGACAATGTATACAACTGAGGGATCCCCACTATATTAACTATAAGTGACCCAGCAGGGTGTAAAACATATACACCACACCTTCTTTATGTTGTAGACCCTGGTTAGAATTCCCTGTCCTCGCTCCAACAGAATGGTCAGCTTTTCGGCAAACTTTCTCTCCCCCACAGACGAGGTAGTGTGTGCCCGGTGCATCTTTAGACAGACTAACTGATGTCTAGCTAGCTAGCTGTACAACATAGATATCTAGATTTATTTATATAATCTCTGAGCTTCTGGCTCGCCCGCACGTGATGAATCTCCGCCCAAATTGATGGGCAAGAAATTAATGATATTCATATTCGGACAACAATTGACCACAAGGGAGTAACTTTGGATCAGTCATGAATATACTTACATTTTTCTGGCAAGAAAACCGCAGAGAGAGGGACATAAACAGCTAATGAGGTAATGTCACCCTTAGACTGAAACAGTGAAAGGGAAAACAAAACGAAATAAACTGATGTACATACCTAGCTGCATGTAGGGATACAGCAACAACTCAGAGAGTAGTAGTGGAGGAGGTCTATAGCGCCATATGTGTCAGTAGACTCGAATACCCGCCTCTACGCAAAAGCGAGAGGCGGGTACTCGCTTTTGCGTAGAGGCGGGTATTCAAGTCTAATGTGTCAGCCCGATAGTACAAAATCATTGTATGCAAGGATTTTATAAAACTGACAAGAGAGAGCATATATGGCATTAGAAAAATCCCCATGCAAACTGGTAACTAATGTATCCTGCTTTGTGCTTGCTATGTGTACTTACTAGCATGATACTAAGTTGCATGCCTTCTTCTCTCTTAGAGACCTTAGTTGTATAGCTATACAGCTCTCGCTATGCATGATTGATAGATAATGATGTTTTCATTGAAGACTAGTTCAAAGTGTCTACATTGATTATATTGCATGGGTATACAGTGGAACATCCTCTAATGGACCTTCAGTGGACAACTGCTCTATAGTAGACTGGCAGCTTAGCTATATTTACACTAGAAGTTTGATCTAGAATGAACCTCTGAGAGTGGACAACCTTTCTACAATGGACAAAAGTTGTGCTCCCAACTTGTCCATTGTAGAGAGCCTGAGGTTCCACTGTATATACGTATTATGATTAGGCCTCGTATGGTACACTAATAATTAATGCACAGATGGATGGTGGGTTTTGTAATTAGGTTAGATGAAAGCTGCATAAAATTGCTTCATCTTGCAGGAATTCTATACTAAAATTATTGCGTTTCTTTGAAATTCTATTATAAGCTTGATGTTTATAGAACTTCTTTACTTTCCAACAATCCTAATGTCGGGCAAAGGACATCTGGCCAAATTAAATATTGGTCTGAGGTTTTGACTCTCTGAGGGTTTTCTGGTTTGTATTTCCTACTTACTTGTTTATGATTTAAACGTCCCGTATACTGTTAGTGTCCATGTTTATGCATAACTGTCTATTCAGTGTTATACAGTTTTACTGAGAAATCCACAGTGCATGCATATCAATTTTTGCCACAAGAATGAATTTGTTCAAATAGAGGGTATAAAAAGAGCGCCAAATCTTGTACACTTGCACACATGCAGTAGCTATATGCATGCATGCTTGCAGCTTACCTGGGTGCTCTACTATACTTACTTTAGCTTAGAGAGAGAGCTATATTTTTGGTCCATTGTACATTTTTTCAATCAGCAGTAGCTAGCTACCTATTAGCTATATATAGGCAGCTATGAAGAAGATACTAATTGTTATTGCTATTCTCTTTGCGACAGTTGCTTTTGGACGGCACATGCCTGTGTCCCCTGATTCTCCCGATGACTCTTCTCCTAACTACAAGGATGACAAGGAGTTGAGGAAGGAACTCGACGAAATGTTAGTGCAAGAAATTAATTCCGTTGAAAAAAAAGAAAACATTGACAATACTGGTGAGTATTCGTTTAGCTATTGCCAACAATTTTCCCTTAGCAGTAATTGAAGAGATAGTAGAGAATGTACTGCAATAAGTGAATGTTTATAGTTTAGGCTAGCTAATTTGCATGCATAGCTACTGGCAATTAGCAAACTATATCATTTTTTATGCATGCATCCGAATCATTTTTCGCAGTGTCAAAGAAAATAGCCCAAGAAGAATCAACCCAGGCAGAGCAGGAAGAAATAGAAGTCGATCGTGTAAAGATTAATTTATAAAGTGTGGCAACAACTTACCAATCTGTTGCTAAAAACAACAGAGCCTGATACTTCCCCTGCTGGTGAGGATTCGTATAGCGGTAATACCAGAGTGCAAAGTCCTGACTCACTTGATCATCCGGTGTATAACAATCCAACTGGAAAAGTTGAAACGCAAAATGCTGACTTCCTTGACCATCCATCACCTGGTCTACTCCAAAAGCAAAATTCTGAGCCTCCAGATCCAGAAATGCCTCAAATGGAACAATCAGCAGGTGCTTAACATGATATTGTGTTAGCATTACTGCAGAGCGGGAAATTTTTTTTTAGTTAACCTTGAAAGCGTACTTTCATGGTCTTATTTTTGTTGTACGCCCTGCCCTGATCACGTCATCATAGTAGGCTATTGTCCGTGGCTACTATTCAAAGTGTGGATAATGTTTTATTTGGGGCTCTCTGTAACGAATAAAACCCAATGACAATTTCCCGCTATACGGTAACTTAAATTGCTAGCTGTACGTAACTATGCATCAATGTTAGCTATACTGTACCAGGTTCCATCTAAGAGTTTTATTTAGGGGGGGAAACTTTAGATTTAAATGCGAGGCCCGAGCGAAATGTCCAGTAAATGCAAACAAAAAAAGTACTATAACCATACAAATTAAAGGGGAGCTTAAAAGCTGAACCCCCCCTTCCCCCCCCCCCCCCTTTCTGAATAAAGCACTGTTATAGAGTTTGTGTTATGTGTTTGTGTATATATAGATCATTCTGATTGCATCTCTACACTCCGCATAACGGCTCAAACGGGAGATGAACCGTATGCTGGTTTTTCATCTCGATACGGCCACACCCACCACATTCGTATCACACTTAACAATGGACGTGTTTTACAAGGCGATCTTCCCAGTCCAGCCTACAGAGCTATGCCGTATGACCATGACTTGCCCTTCAGACACATGTTTGGAGATGAGTGTGTTACACCTGCTAACATTGTTCAAGTTAAACTTATTGCTGGCGAAAATGATGGTTGGTTAATTGCTTCTATCGCAACTTTTATTCTTCAAGACAACGGTGTCTCTGTGCTAACAAATGATTCTGACTTCAACAAATGGCTAGATGGTGATGAATCGTACCCCTATGATGCCACACAGCATACTTTAACACTTGTCTGGCGTCCAGCACCATTGATAGATACACCACCATGTGGCTATGGTGATGAAGTATGCAAATGCAGCGAAACGTCTGCTAGATGTGTACTCAATCTTGAAGTTGACGAGCTCATGACGTTTACTAGCTATCAAAAGTTTGGAGTGAGTCCTAATGATGGTGCATACGTTCGTGGTATGCAAGGAGTGTTGTATAACATTGATGAAGATTCTGGTTTGGCTGCACCTCATCCTTTTTGCTCTGGTAGATCTTGTGGTGATACGCGGAATTCCCAAAACTGCACAAACCCGCTCTTCGTCGACGGGAGCACTTATCGAATGGTGTTTGGTATAAATGGTTTGATTCCTGGACCTACTATTATTGTGCACGAAAACCAAGATGTGATCATCAATGTATACAATAACATGTCTACTGAAGGTGAGTTATAAAATTGAGTCTTTTGGCCTGTTTTTATCACAAATTTACAACCTCTAAAGCCTGGTTCACAAAAATATGATGCTAGAGCCTACGTTACGTCATTATAGCTTCATGCAGTTGTGTACAGCATATATATAGCACCTGTATTGTGTCATATACTGTGAACCCACATTTACATTTAGCTCGTTCAATTATCCTATACATGCATGCATGCAGGAATCTCAATACATTGGCATGGAATGCATCAGCGAAACTCACCGTGGATGGATGGTGTTGGCCAAGTGACTCAGTGTCAGATCGGACCATCCTCGAGTTACTCGTATGAGTTTACTGCCAGTCCCTCTGGTTCATTCTGGTACCACTCTCACAGTGGTGCACAGCGCACACAAGGTGTATTCGGCACTCTCATCGTTCGTGAATCAGCAAACAAGTTGAGAAGGATCATGAATTTGTTACACGACAACTACAATGTTGACAATTTTAAAGACTTACCTGGCCAGCATTCAATATCGTTTCTTGATTAGGAGCATGAAAACTCGTTAGATACGTTTCTTCAGCTGAATGCTGGTCTCGGTTTCTTTCCAAAGGTAGATTTGAATACCCTTCCGGGGGACTGTTCAAGACATTACAGCCCCACTTTTAGCATGGAGATGGGAGAAGCCGGAGCAGTACCATTTTATTCAGGCCTCCTAAATGGTAGAGGAAGACACATTAAGATTCCATATAGTCAGACTAGACTCAGCGTTTTTACTGTCGAAAAAAATAGTCGATATCGCTTTCGATTGATTGGTTCTCAGGGACTGTTTGCTTATAAATTCTCAATTGATGGACACAAATTAACGGTTGTAGCCACAGATGGCTATTGGATAGTTCCAAAGAAAAATGTGGATTTTATTATAATTCATTCTGGAGAGAGATACGATTTCATTCTAGATGCAGATCAAGAAACGATGAGTTATTGGATGCGAGGCGAAACACTAGAAATTAATCCCAAGGGACCTAGTCGAGTCTACCAATTACGAAGATATCAAATTGAGTTCTCCAGAAATTGTGTGCTCAGAAACAAATCCTTGCTTAGCTGTGAATTGCCCATTTCAAAACTTTCATCCATTGTACTACACTACTTGCATTAACGTTCATCACCTTGAGCTCCTTGAAGAGACAGAGCACAGTGAATTGCCAAATGCGTATCCTTCAAATGACTGTGAAAACAATTCTTGCTTACATTTCCTCAATTTCAACTTTGAAGGCGATTCAGAATCGAGTTCTATCAATGGACGTAACTTTGTTCTACCACCAGTACCCCCTATGACTCAGTTTGTGGACTACCAAGATCAAGGTGTACAGTGTGACCTTAATGCTGATTGCAATCCGTCTGATTTGGCATGTAAATGTTATCACGACGCCCTACAACAGAACGGTCCAAATAGTACTCTCTGCTTTGGGAGTGTACAACAATGCTCATCCAATTCACCTGCACGGACACACATTCTTTGTTGTCAAAGTTGGTTACCCACAATATGATCCAGCTACGGGTTTTATCGCTCAGGAAGATGGCCCTACGTGTAAGGGCAATGTTACGCAATTTTCGAGTCAAAATAGAGACATTGAATGTGGCGATCGAAACATGTGTGGGGGTAGTCACTGCCCAGTGAATGGCTGTAAACCCCAGCGCTGCACTAAGCCTGGCTGGAGACGAGATACATCTCCACTGCTCACAATAAACAGCCGCACGATTCGAAAAGACACAGTAATGCTGCCAGCCGGTGGTTATGTCGTGATCAATATCGTATCTGACAATCCTGGATATTGGTTCCTTCACTGTCATATTGAAGTTCATCAACTGGAAGGAATGGCTCTGATTTTGAATGAGGCTCCTGGAGAACAGCAAGGTTATCAAATTCCGCAAGGTCTAAACAATTGCGGAAGTTTCAAAGTGGACTACTCTCAAACAAAATAAAACGTGTTGTAATCTAAAGAATGTTGCTGGAATTGCTTAAAAAATTCTTTTGTAACTTAGTGTACATTTATATGCATACATAACTTTGCTAGAACATCAGTTTAATTGCTCGCTTTGCTTCACTGAAGTTTATAATTTGTGATTAGTTTTGTGCATCCTCTTTTTTCGAATAAACAAGTTGTCATCTTTCAACGAATGTGCATGTTGGCACTAGTAGAGCTCAGAAGGTGGCTTGCAGTAAGCGTTTTATCCAGTATTTTAGTGCAAGCGTTTTAATTCATTAGCTATAATATGCTTACACATCAGTTTGCTGCCCAGGTGAGAGCTCCAGCTTCTCAAGATAGTTGTCAGTACAGTGTTGTCGAAGCATGTCGAAACTTGACACTCTTCAACTTTACTGTCTATAATAGTCTGTTGTTGATCATTCATTTCTCTGTCTAGTCTCTTTTTGGCTCTCTGTACTGCGCATGTCTAGTCTGTAGAATCAGCATTATAAAAACGAGGGCGTCCCAAAACATGCGATGCTAATGAATATTCATCAGTTCTGTACCCGGTTGATTCCTGCCCCTCACATGAGCTAGCTATTATAACGCTCTAGTCTGCGCTGCTAGTCTAGTCGAAGTGCTAGTTTGCTTTGTTTGTTTGTAACTGGTTCGTTACACTAGTTAAGCAAGTTAGCAGACTTCTCTATGGCAGAAGAAGGTGTTGTGGGGGCCGTGGACATAAGCAGGAGACCAAAGCGTAAGTTCAAGCCCTTTTACTCTAAATACTGCCTCCATACGGTAATAATAATAATACCTAGCTACCGGTACTCAAATTTAGGTAGTACACAGCTAACTAGTAAGCTGCTAGAGCTAGAGCTAGCTAGACTAAGACCCAAATGCTTTTTTACTGGTTAAAGTTCCACTAGCTTGTTACAAGCATTTGAATCAGGTAGACACTGCTTCTTCTGTCACATCCCAATATGGTGTCGATGTCAGGGTCGGTACCAAGATGTCGTACTGTACTGTTCTGGTGCTGCTTGTTACTAAAGATTGGTTTATTTTCTAGAGCTCTGTGTTCCATCTCGACCATGTGTGAACACAAATTACGTATACCGTAAACGTCTGAATTAATTAAAGAGCCGCTAAAAAAATTATGGGCCTTTCTGTACAAGAAACAAATTGTGGGCAGAGAATAGCCAAGTGGCTATAGTATACTGTATAGTGGGAAATTTTCGTGGGTTTTAGTTTCGTTATTTTTGTACGGAGAACCCCAAACGAAAAATTAACCTTGACGTTTGAATAGTAGCCGCAGACAGTAGGTACTATGATGACGTGCTCAGGGCATACAACGAAACACACGAAAATATGCTTTCAAGGCCTGTTATTAATTTTAACCCAACGTAAATTTCCCGCTATACGGTATGCATACGTAGGTCAGAAAAGAATGACAGCTAAAAGAAAAGAAGTTGTCAGTGGAAGTCAAGAACTAGAGGTACGTAGGTACTAGTCATCTTCTCATTTCGTGTGATTATCTTATTTATTAATAGGAGGCCCAGAATCGACAGAGCTTCATTGACTTCTACAATTTCTGCAATGTTGTGCTTGCCTATGAGGAGAAACTTGTGAGTACCGTACTCTGTATAATGTGCTAATTACCACAGCTGCAGCATGTGTAAACCGTGTAGTTGTAACAGATTTAGAGCATAAGTAAATACTGCATTTGTGACGATGGAGCTTACGTTGCATCAAAACGCTGACGCTATGCTGGAATAGTTCTTTTTGTGCTTAACGACACTACTTAAACAACGTAAGCTCCAGCGTCATAATTGTGAGTCAGGTTTGATTGTACACTAATACTACACCTGTAGGCGTTTGTGTATATACTGTGTCTTTGTGGATGCTGTTTTTCTCAGGCCTCAACTCCTGAAGACTATTTCCTAGACTTTGTGCAACGTGGCAGTGCTCACTCTTCCAGTGATTCCAGCAGTGAAAGCAGTGACGACACTATAGAGGACCCCTCTAGTGTCTCATCAACTGCATCCTCTGATAGCAAGGAAAGCAACGACATGGTCTACACATCAGGCACGTTATTAGACTAAAGCCTGGTTCACAATACCACGCTGGAGCGTGCGTAGCGCCATAAGCATTAAAACTGCTAGATTAAACTCATGTTCTAATTGAGCATTTTTGCAAGCTCTAGCGTCATATTTGTGAACCCCACCTTATGGAGGTTGGTTTGTGGAACAACATTTGGCCTGCAGTTAGAGCCTGCTACATGTATATAGCTGCTGCAAGTTCTAGCTCTTATCTTTGAATCTTTGACACTTTGAATATAGTCCACTTTGATACGTTCACATACATGTGTCTTATTGGAGGTGTACACATGATACAATGTGCGGTATGAACTTGCTCAGAATAGTGTAGCTAAGTTGTGTTCTCTTCAGCACATGTCCTTTGCTCAAGTGTAGCCCTGTAACGGGGAAAGATTGGCTCATCTACTCTTGAACGAGTGTCCATCATGCTTACAGTTGTTATAGTAGATCCATGGGGGTAGATTATTAGTACATCATGTTGTCTTACAGGGACTAAAGATGACGAACAACTTGTGCACAGTTTAGGTGGGTGATCAATGTGTGGTAACACTTCTGTGAAGGGTGGTATTTTGTAGCCTGGGGGTGGAATTTGATGGAGACAATTATACACACAAACACATGTCTGTTCTCTTTGATTGGGTCTGGTGTGGTTTTAAACTGGATTTTGGTGTGTGCATTTGGAGGCCCGTTTCATACAATCTTAGCTTGTACAGTGTACTGTAGTGTAGTGGATGGATCCCCGTGTAGTGTACATGGTCCACCCCTTTTCTGAAGTGTGCTAGACTAAACACAACACAACCGGAGATTTACCTTCCCCTCTCCTCTCCTCTCCTCCCCCTCCCTCCTCTCCCCTCTCCCCTCTCCTCTCCTCTCCTCCCATTTTCCCCTCCCTCCCCTCCCCTCCTCCCTCTCCCCCTCTCCCTCCTCCTCCTCCCTCTCCCCCTCTAATGCACACACTAACAGAAGATGAAGAATGGAACTTAGTGACTTGTTTCTGTCGACGACCTTTTGCTGGCCGACCGATGATAGAGTGTTCCGATTGCGGCACATGGATTCATATGTTCTGTGCTAACATACCCAAAGATCTTGTTCCTGAAATCTACATATGTCCGAATTGTCAGGTGTCGGTGAACGGAACCAAAGGCCCCCAGGGGAAGAAACCAAGACTCACTTGAACACACTCAAATACTCTCCATCTTGTCATTTTAACATTGAACTGTCACTCTATTCATGTCCACAGGTGTATGTGCTTACTTTGTGATTTCTGATACCATAAATACCATGTACATGAATTGATGGTAGCTAGCTAGCTAGCTAGCTACATGCACAATTAATCCACCACCACTCCAAAAAGGTGCGGCTTTGTCTCGAGTTAACTGACGGTGCGTGCGACTTCAGGCGCGCGGCGTTGTATCGAGGGAGAAAAATACTTTTACATGTGTATGCGCATGTATTTACTGCCCGCTAGCTGCAGGCTCTAATGGCTACTGTGGATGCAGATGCTCCTGGGCAAACGATATCAGCTACTAAATCCCAGACTGGAGGAGACAGCAAATCAGGCGGTGGAGCTGGATCAAAGGTATCGCCAGTGTATTCCAATTAATGCGCACCAACTGGCCCATGTGCTTCTTTGCAACTAGCCAAAGTTTAATTGTGAAATAACTATAAGCTGTGAGTCAACAGTACTACCTTCAATTATTAACAACTGACACTTCTTTCCTGGCTTTCTTTCCTGGCTGGCTATTGTTACATGCACAATTTTGCTGGCATATTTAGCCATGACTTAGCTAACATAACGTTTTGCATTCAATTAATTCTATGCAGGGTGGTTCTCGTCCTAACTACAGTCTAAAGTTCACCTTAGTGGGTCATGCAAAGGCCGTGTCTAGTGTAAAGTTCAGTCCTGATGGTGAATGGCTTGCCAGCTCAGCTGCAGACAATACAGTGAAGATATGGGGTGCCTACGATGGGAAGTTTGAACGTACCATAACAGGACACAAACTGGTGGGTGAGCCAGACAGTCGGCAATAAATAAAGCGCATTGTTCGCCGTTTTCGGTTGTTTTAGGCGTTTTTGAAGCTTTTTGGTAGTTTTTTCGGGGTTTGTTTGCTGTTTTCGCATGTTTTAGGCGTTTTTAGAGCGTTTTGGTGTTTTTAGCTTTTTGGTAGCATTTTCAGTGTTTGTTCGAGTTTTTTTTGGTTTTTCTCATTCACTTCCTGATTGTACTTTACAATATTATGATGCAATGCTAGCATAGAACTATTTTATAGCATAAAGACTGGTTTATATGATGCTGGAGCTAGCGTAGTGTTGTAGCGTCAGGAAACACTCGATCCAGCATAGCGTTGTATTTTTAAGCCAGACCTGACCCTACGCTACAGACGCAATGTAAGCTCCTATTGTAAACTGGGCTTTACTGACATGAGAATAAAAGCACATGTGTATAATTATGTGTTTGAATGTGTGATAAGGTGTGGTATATTGTTCACTGTAGCTTTGTTAAAAACTGACTTTGTTCGATGTATATGCTACGTGAGGGGCTATTTAATCGTTGTCTTTCGCAGGGTATATCAGACGTAGCGTGGTCTCAAGACTCAAAGCTTTTGGTATCCGCCTCTGATGATAAAACCCTGAAGATATGGGAAGCAGCCACTGTAAGTTGAGCTAAGCCTGGTTCATGATATGACGATAGACACTCGTTTCGTAACGTAACGTAACGTATTCGTTTCGTTACGTAACGCACGAAATGCTAGATTAGACTCAGGTTCTAATCGGACGGTAGCTTACGATACCATATGAAACGAGCGTCTATCGTCATATCATGAACCAGGCTTAATTGTAGAAGTGTTTTGTTACCTTCCTCTCCTCACCACCACCACAGGGGAAATGCTTGAAGACCCTCAGAGGACACACAAACTATGTGTTCTGTTGTAACTTTAATCCACAGTCTAACCTCATTGTGTCAGGATCAGTGAGTGCTCACACATACCTTTGTGCTTCAGTATGTGCAACAGTGTGTGGGGATTGGGTTAGGCAATATTTAGGCTGCATTTAGGTATGCCAATATTAATACAAAATGCATGTAGCGATGATCAGTGTTCACTGAGCAAGGACTGTTGAGATTAAATCCACCATTATTGAAGTTTTTGTCCCACCGGCTAAATCAAATAGCCATCAATATTTCTGGCAACAATGCTCTGTACATAGTGTCACAATTGATGTAGGAATGTTTCCGTGTAGTTCGATGAGAGTGTTCGTGTGTGGGATGTGAAGAGTGGACGCACTATAACCACTCTACCAGCTCACTCAGACCCAGTCTCAGCTGTGCACTTCAACAGAGATGGATCTCTGATCGTGTCAAGCTCATACGATGGATTGTGGTAAATAGAGATTTAGTTTGTTCTGTAACGCCTGGTTCACAATGCAATGCAACGCTGAGTGTTCTATTTGTGTACTTCTACTCCAGCATCATAATTATTGTGAACCAAGGCTTACGACTAAAAGAAGAAAAAAAGGCTTCCTCCATGTACTTATTTATGACGTAATGGCCAATAGTTCAGATCTGAATACCTAGTACAGTACCTCTAGTAACGACTACAATATATCATTCCCCCAAGTGTGGCTGTTATAGATCTAGAGGTGGTTCCACTGTATTGTGTTAACGAATCCTACCTTCCTTCCAGTCGTATTTGGGACACGGCATCGGGACAGTGCTTGAAGACTATAGTAGATGAGGAGAACCCACCAGTCTCCTTTGTCAAGTTCTCTCCCAATGGAAAGTATATACTTGCTGCTACACTAGACAAGTAAGGCTGGTCTAGTGTGTGTACGATCCATCGTATACAGTTCTTGAGTGTTCTTGCATGTTTCTAGTAAACTGGTATACATAATTAGTAGCTTGTTATAATTATGGCTCTAGCGTCAAAACGCTGATGCTACGCTACAGAATAGAACCCGGTTCTTCTAGTTGAGCGTTTCCTAACGCTAGGTGTGTATGCTCCAGCATTATACTAGCCTTTTTTTTTAATACACTGAGCCAGTATATAACTATGTTGTGTGTGTTGCTACCTCACAGTACCCTCAAACTCTGGGATTACACAAAAGGAAAGGTGAGAGAAGTCTCTTAGCTCTTGTTGGTCAGGATTCGTGGTTAATGGCCACAATGTTTGTATCCATGCAGTGTCTCAAAACATACGTCGGTCATAAGAATGAGAAATATTGTGTCTTTGCTAACTTCTCTGTCACAGGAGGAAAGGTAGAGATATTTTGTTCGCTCTCTCTTTGTGTGAATAAACTTAAGGTTGCTTTCAATTACTACGATGCTGGAGTTTACATATAGCGTCGTAGCGACAGTGTTTGACGGTAATTATTATAAACCTGCCTTTGTTGTCTTCAGAAGCCTCACCTGCATATAGCACAAGTATACATGCATGTAGCACAAGTATACATGAATGTAGCACAAGTATACATGCATGTAGCACAAGTATACATGCATGTAGCACAAGTATACATGCATGCAGCACAAGTATACATGCATGTAGCACAAGTATACATGCATGCAGCACGAGTATACATGCATGTAGCACAAGCATACATGCATGCAGCACAATCATACATGCATGCAGCACAAGCATACATGCATGCAGCACATGCATGCAGCACAAGCCTACATGCATGCAGCACAAGCCTACATGCATGCAGCACAAGCCTACATGCATGCAGCACAAGCCTACATGCATGCAGCACAAGC